>WNFP01001254.1_pt1 | contig 19749 bp, 13 predicted proteins | sample 5400201 | NCBI WGS metagenome assembly WNFP01 (sample SAMN13153355, study PRJNA577476) | soil metagenome | isolation source: 115 cm saprolite under Madrone tree | place: USA:California | collected 2016-06-14
CGCCGGTGCCCATCACCGCGTGAATGCTGGTGCCGACCACCGCGGCGGAAATCCCCGCGGACAAGTCGCCGTCTCCGATCAAGCGGATGCGCGCGCCGGCCTTGCGAATGTCGGCGATCAGTCTTTCGTGGCGCGGGCGGTCCAGGACGATGATCACCAGGTCCTCGACGTCACGGTCCAGGCGCTTGGCAATGGATTTCAAATTGTCGGCCACCGGAGCGTCGAGTTCGACCGCGCCCTTGCACGACGGCCCCACCACGATTTTTTCCATGTAGATGTCGGGCGCGTGCAGCAATCCGCCCTTTTCGCTGGCGGCCAGCACGGCGATCGCGCCGGCGGCTCCCGTGGCGCAAAGGTTGGTGCCCTCAAGTGGATCGACGGCGATGTCCACTTCCGGGAAAAGCGCTTTCGGCGCATGCGTGGCGAGGCCAACCTTTTCGCCGATGTAAAGCATGGGAGCTTCGTCGCGTTCCCCTTCGCCGATGACGATGGTGCCGTCCATCTCCACCGCATCCATGGTCTTGCGCATCGCTTCCACGGCCACTTCGTCCGCTTTGTGGCGGTCGCCAAATCCCATCGTGCGCGCCGCGGCAATCGCGCCGTTCTCCACCACGCGCAGAAATTCCAGGCTAAGCTGTTCTTCCATACTTCCCTCCGAAAACGCGTCAGGTGAATATCGTGGCCCGGTTTGCCATCCGGTGCGAAGGTTTCCCGCCCGCGGTGCATCTATGTTGCTCAGCGCTGCTTAGACGGCAGGCTATGCTAGACCAAACCGGGTGTGCGCGTCGACACGTCCAGCTTGCCTCTGAGGCACCCGGATGACGCTCGTGGAGTATGATGCCCGCGATGAAATCCTTTCCACTCTTTCTTGTTGCCTGCGCACTCCTGTGTTCCTCGGCGGCGCGCCCTCAGAACAAAGACGTAGGTCTGCGCCGTGATTGGCCGGTGTGGGGTGGCGGGCCCGAAAACATGCACTACTCACCCCTGGCGCAGATCAACCGAAGCAACGTGAAGAAGCTGGCCGTGGCATGGATGTTCGATACCGGCGAGCAGGGCGGTTTGCAGACCAGCCCGCTCATCGTCAGCGACGTCCTTTACGGAATCACCCCAACACAAAAGATTTTTGCAGTGGATGCCGCGACCGGGAAATTACTTTGGAAATTCGATTCTGGGATCAATGGCACGCAGCCTGACCGCGGTTTAGCTTATTGGTCGAGCGGCAAAGACAAGCGAATCCTCGCCGGAGTAATGAATTTCGTTTACGCGCTGGACGCTACCACCGGCAAGCCCATTCCTGCGTTTGGTCAAAATGGACGAATCGACCTTCGCAGGGATCTGGGACGCGACCCTGAAAAACAATCGATTGCTTTGACTAGCCCGGGAATTGTCCACAAAGACTTGATCATCGTGGGAGGACGCAATCCCGAAACCCTGCCGGCTCCGCCCGGTGACGTGCGCGCCTACGATGTGCGTTCCGGCAAACTCCGTTGGGCGTTTCATACTATTCCGTACGAACGCGAATTTGGTCACGACACCTGGCCTTCCGGAGCGAGGGAAAATAGCGGAGCCGCGAATAATTGGCCTGGCATGGCTGTCGATCCACAACGCGGCATCGTTTTCGTCCCGACCGGATCGGCTGCCTTTGATTTTTATGGCGCGGATCGCGTCGGCGACGATTTGTTCGCGAACACCCTCATCGCGTTGAACGCGGAAACGGGCGAAAGAATATGGCACTTCCAGGGCGTCAGGCACGATCTCTGGGACCGCGATTTTCCCTCCGCGCCGGTGCTGTTCACCCTGAAGCGCGACGGAAAAGACGTGGACGCCGTGGCGCAGACCACCAAGCAAGGTTTCGTGTATCTGTTCGAGCGCGCTACCGGCAAGCCCCTCTTTCCCATCGAGTACCACAAATATCCGGCAAGTACGATCCCTGGCGAAGTTGCAGCCTCGGAACAACCTCTTCCGACTGAGCCCGCGCCTTACGCGCGTCAACTCCTCACCGAAGACATGTTGACCAGCCGTACGCCCGACGTTCACCAATGGGCAGTCGAACAATTCCGAAAATCCCGCAGCGGGGGGCAATTTGTTCCCCTCAGCTTGAGAAAGGACACGGTTATTTTCCCGGGGTTCGATGGCGGCGCGGAGTGGGGAGGTCCGGCCGTCGATCCCGAAACCTCGACAATTTACGTTAATTCCAACGAAATGGCGTGGATGGCTGCCCTCGCGGAAAACACCGACTCCAGCGGACCGAAGGCGACTTATATGAGCCAGTGCAGCGTCTGCCACGGCGACAAGATGGCCGGTGCCCCGCCTGCCATTCCGTCGCTGATCGGCGTCGCGGGACGGCAAGCGCCCGCCCAAATCACCGCGACGATCAAATCTGGGAAGGGCAGAATGCCGGGGTTTCCGAATCTTTCCGAGGAGCAATTGAACGCACTCGTCGATTTTCTGACCAACGGCGAGAGCAAGGAACTCGGCAGTGTCGGGCCCGAACTTCTGGGAATGAAATACCGATTCTTGGGATACCGCAGATTTTTGGATCCCGACGGCTACCCGGCCATTGCTCCGCCCTGGGGCACGCTCAACGCAATTAACCTGAGCACCGGCGAGTACGCTTGGCGGATTAATCTCGGCGAATTTCCGGAGCTCGTCGCCCAAGGATTGAAAAACACGGGAACGGAAAATTATGGTGGGCCGATCGTCACCGCGGGCGGGCTGCTCTTTATCGGCGCCACCAGTTTCGACAAAAAATTCCGCGCGTTCGATAAATCCACTGGCGAACTGCTGTGGGAGACGACGCTTCCGTTTGCAGGCAATGCCACTCCGGCTGCCTACGAGGTAAATGGGCGTCAGTACGTCGTGATCGCCGCTGGCGGGGGCAAGGATCCGAAATCGGCATCCGGCGGCGTTTACGTTGCGTTCGCGTTGCCAAAACAGTAGCGAGCGGAGTAGCAAATATACGCTGCCTCGCCAAATTTTAGGATGTCACAGGCGCGAGCATCTGCAATGCTTTTGGCAGCACCTCGATTTCGACGGGCGCCGGTCCCAAGATTTCGCCGTCCCCGTGAAACAGGCATTCGCGATCGGTCGTCAAACGCACGCGCGGGGCGCTGACACGCGTCACATACGCATCGGGAAGATCGCCGCGAGCGAGTAGGCGGGGGACCACGGCGAGCACTTGCAGCACGCTTAAGTTTCGCACAAACAAAGTGGTAAGCAACCCGTCGTCAATTCGCGCGTTCGGCGCGAGACGCAGCCCCGCTCCATAGCTCGGCGTGTTGAGCACGCCCGCGAGCAGTGCCTGCGCCTCCATCGACGGATGGTCACTGTCTGGGAAATCCGCTCTAATCCGCAAAGACTTGAATTCGCGAAGCGCGCGCAACGTCGCGGCGAGATAGCGCAATCGCCCGGGAAGCTGCGTGTACGCACTGGAGTAGCTTGCGGCATCCGCATCCAGCCCCACTCCACCGCCACCCACGTACAAACGCCGGCTACCGTCGGCGGTACGCGCGCAAAGCACGTCCACCCAACGCGGCTTGGCCGACAGAATCGCCACTGCGGCAGCAATGGGATTCTTCGGCAACCCCAGCGCTGTAGCAAAATCGTTCCCGCTGCCCGTGGGCAAAATCCCGAGCACAACTTCGTGGCCGTGTGCTGCATTGACCAGTGCCTGCAGTGTCCCGTCGCCGCCCATTGCGAGCAGCACGCGCCGGCCCGTCTCGATTGCGCTGCGCGCCTGCGATTCCAGCGACTCCGTGCTCTCCGTGAAAATGAAGTCAGCGGGGAATGAGCGTTCGGCGAAGATCCGCCTGATGGGAGTCAAACATCTCCGGCCGCGCCCACCACCAGCGCGTGGGTTGACGAAGACAGCGGCGGGAAATTCGCGGGACGTGATGCAGAATTCGGCCACTGGGCAGCACATGCTGCCCAAACGCCTTTCCGGTGTCAATTGAATCTAAAAAGGCACGGCAGCGGTTGACGCCGCGCTCGAGGTCCCCGCAGGTTTAGCGGCTAACTACAAAAACTGACCAGCGCTCGCGGTGCTGGCGCGAACGATGAGTTCAGGTTCAACAGTGATGGATTTTGGGTAAGGCGATTTCGCCGGCGCGTTGATGCGTCGCAGCAGCGTTTCCGCTGCAATCACTCCCATTGCACGCAGGGGCTGCCGCACGGTGGTGAGGGCCGGATTCTGAAACGCCGCGCTCTGGATATCATCGAAGCCGACCACGGAAACATCTTCGGGCACCCGGCAGCCCGCTTCGCGCAGCGCATGGATCGCGCCTATCGCCGAAATATCGTTGAACGCAAAGAGTGCGGTGAAAGGAACGCCCGTCGCCAGCAGCTTTCGCGTTACTTCGTAGCCCAGTTGCGGAGAAGAAGACTCACCTTCGAGTTGCCCTACCAGCCGGGTGTTCACCGCAATATGCAAGGCATCTGCGGTTCGGCGCATGGAGTCCCAACGAATTTCGGTGTCTGAGCTGAAGGCCTGTCCTTTGATGAACGCGATTTTCTGATGCCCCAGCTTGGCCAAATACTCAAGTGCCAGCCGTGCCGCGTTATCGTGATTCAATACGATGTTGGTGACACCGGGCAGTTCGCGATGACCCGAAACCGCGACAACTGGGATTGGCACTCCTCCCTGGCACGCAGTATCGACCGCGATCAGCCCTTCGACCGCACGCTGCTGCAGCAGTCGCGGATACTCGTCCACCAAATCGTTGCGGTGCCGATGGCTCACGACGAAATAAAAATATCCTTCTTGCAGCAGATAGTCTTCGATTCCCGACATTACCAGCGCCGCATATCCCTCGCTGATTTCCGGCACCACCACGCCAATGGTGAAGCTGCGCTGCGCCCGAAGCGAGCGCGCCACAAAATTGGGCCGGTAGTTTAGTTCGCGAGCCGCTTGCCGGATGCGCTCCTGGGTGCGATGCGGAATCGATTTTGCAGCGGGAGAACGATTAATGACGAGGGACACCGTGGCAGGCGAGAGCCCGAGGTGCTCCGCCAGGAACTTCTGGCTGACGGACAGCGCGGAGCCGTTTTCGCGCAGCCGTGAAGACGCAACCGTTTTCGACCGGGGCATTGGGGCGATGTTGCGCGTAGTCTGGCACAAGGACGAAGCGCGGGCAAGCGTCAATGCAAAAGTTTTTGCAAAAACTTGAAGCATAACTCGGGAAATTCAAAGCCCGCGGACACGAGAAAAATCGATTTATCATGGATTGGTTCTAGTACGGCGTATCGCGAACAGCTCCTACATTCCACTTGACACGGCTGCTCGGCCGGGTGTCTCATGCTCGACTGGGGTGCGGTAAATCGATTTACTGAATTTGTTTTTCCCATGTTTTGCAAAGATCGAGCTGAGGTGATGCCATGCGCTTGAAGTCTCTTCTCATTGTTGTTCTCTCGTTCTGTGCTCTCCCAACTTACGCGCAGTACCGGGCCGGGATACAGGGTGTCATCGTTGATCCCCAAGGCTCCGTCATCGAAGGAGCCACGGTCACCCTTACAAGCAAAGAGACGAACATCTCCAAAACAGCGACAACCGACGCCAGCGGTGGATACAACTTTCTCAGTCTTGCGCCGGGCCACTATGCGATCACCGTGGAAAAAACCGGCTTCAAAAAGCAGTCGCTCGAAGACGTTGTTGTCGCGGCAGAGCAAACCCAGGCGGTCAACATTGCGTTGGAGATTGGCGAAGTTACCCAATCCGTGACGGTCAGCGCGGAGGTCTCGCCGGCGATCGACACGGAAACGGGGCAAATTAGCGGCACTCTTTCAAGCGATGAAGTGCAAAACCTCCCCTCTTTGGGCCGCGATCCTTTTCAGCTCCTCCGGCTCGCGCCCGGTGTTTTCGGCGACTCCGCGCACAATAACGGTGGCTTTAGCCAGAATATTCCGGGAAGCGCCGGGCCTGGCGGGCCCAGCACAACGGCCAGCATTTTCGCGACAGAGAACCAGGTGCAAGCTTTCGCAAACGGCCAGCGCAACGAAGCGAACGGTTTTCAGGTTGACGGCGTTTCCGTGAACAGCCTGGATTGGGGCGGTGCCGCAACCATCACTCCCAACGAAGAGTCGGTGAAGGAAGTCAAAATAACCGCCAATTCCTATGACGCGGAATACGGCCGCAACAGCGGTGCACAGGTCGAAGTCGTTTCGCAAAACGGGACAAATAACTATCACGGAAGCCTGTTCATCAAAATGGATCGTCCAGGGTTGAATTCCTTCCAAGGCTACAACGGGCCGAGCGGTCCGGCTGCGGATCAACGCGTTAACAACCGGTTCAATCAGTTTGGCGGCAGCGTGGGCGGGCCGATCATTCACAATAAGCTGTTCGCATTTTTCTCCTACGAAACGCTGCGAAATAAGTCGGTGAACACGGGGACCACCTGGGTGGAGACGCCTCAGTACCTCAAGGCGGTAGGCGCCGAATCCGGCTTCATTGCAGGCAGCATGCTGAGCTTCCCCGGCGAGGGCGCTTCATTCAACAAGGTGCTCCCGTCGACGTGTGCACAGGTGAATTTCTCTGCGACGAACTGCCAGGCGGTAGGAAGCGGCTTGGATATTGGCTCGCCTTTAACATCCGGCAAGGGCACAAAGGACACCACCTTTGGGCAGACAGCGACGCCCTTCGGCGTGGGAAATGGCCTGGACGGCATTCCCGACGTTGAATTCGTGCAATTCACGAATCCGACGACTAACACAGCGACGCAATACAACGGCCGCCTGGATTACCAGGTCAAGCCCACCGACCTCGTGACCTTTAGCGTCTATTGGGTACCGAATGACACGACTAACCTGAACGGGCAGGCGCGCGCGGCAAACCTCTTTCACTCCGACCGCCTTAATTACTCAGGTACCTTGCTCTGGAACCATACTTTCAGTTCTACGCTGATCAACGAAGCGCGCTTCAACGTTTCACGTTGGTATTTCAATGAAGTCAAGACCAACCCGCAGGAGCCCTTCGGACTGCCCACAGACACCGTCACTGGCCTGCCCCCGGCGATGAACCAGATAGTCTTCGGTGCCCCCGGTCCGAATGTTTTCTACAAGACAGCCTACAACATACGGGATACAGCCAGGAAGGTTCTGAACCGGCACTCCTTGAAGTTTGGGGTTGATATCTACAAGGAGCAGAATACGCAAACGCAATCCGGCGGTGCGCGCCCCAGCTACAACTTCAATGACGTGTGGGACTTCGCGAACGATGCTCCTGTCTTCGAGGGCGGAAACTTCAATCCCTTGACTGGAATACCGACTTCCCTGACCAGCTATATTCGTGACAGCGACTTCGCGATATTCGGTCAGGATAGTTACCAATTGAAGCCGAACCTGACCATCAATCTCGGCCTGCGCTGGGAGTATTTTGGCCCTTTCCACGAGAAAAACGGCAACCTCGCGACCCCTGTGCTTGGGGCGGCACCCAACCAGTTGACGGGTCTCAAGGTAAGGCTGGGCGGAGACCTCTATAACGCCGACAAACATAATTTTGGCCCTCAAATTGGTTTTGCGTGGAGCCCGCACTCGCTTCTCAACCATGACTTCCAAAAGCGGCTCGTAGTGCGCGGCGGATTCGGCATCGGCTACAACCGGACGGAGGATGCGATCCCGTTAAACGTTCTCACTAACCCGTCTCCTTTATTCGCGAGTTTCGGCTTCGTGGGTTCCAACATTGTCTACGCAGTTCCCTCTAATCCGCGTCAATTCGCGCCATATCCAGCCAACCCGAACGCAAAGATTACGTTTGATCCGACTACAAACCTTCCAACAAGCGGTTCATCGCTTGCCTTGGCTGGGCTTCCAGCAAACCTAGTGTCGCCCTATACCTATCGCTACTCGCTAGAGACGCAATACGACCTGGGGCACAACATGGTTGCGACGGTCGGATACTCCGGCAGTGTGTCGCACCACCTCCTCCGATGGGTCTTTCAGGGACAAGTCCTCTTCTCACCCCAAAATCCCCTAGTGAACAATTTCCGGTACTTTACGGACGACGTCAACGGGAACTATAACGCGCTGCTCACGCAGCTTCAGAAGCGTTTCTCGCATGGATTCGAGTTGGACGCTCAGTACACGTTGAGTAGATCGAAGGACGACGCGTCAACCGACTTCTTCTTCGACTCTCAATATCCGTTTAATGCCGGGGCGGCGTACGGTCCTTCTGACTATGACGCCACACATAACTTCAAGCTTTGGGGAGTGTGGTCGCCACACTTCTTCGAAGGCCAAAGCTGGAAGGAGAAAGTGGCGGGAGGATGGACCTTCAGCGGTATCCTCAGCGCACACAGCGGGTTCCCGTGGACACCGTTCTACAATGTCCAGGTCACCGGCACACCCAGCGGAAATACCTGTAGCTTACTCTTCGACAACAGCAATTACTGCGGGGCGAGGCCGGCGGCGTATTTGGGCGGTGCGCTAAACAGTCACAGCAACAATACGCTTGAACAGAAGCTAGGAGAGTTCCCGAATGGCCCCGCCACATACTTCACACCGCCGACGCTTTCACCGACTGGCCTTCCGCCCGTGCCGGGAGTGGGCCGCAACTCGTTTCGCGGGCCCCGCTATGCTTCCATAGACTTTACACTTTCTAAAGCCTTTGGGCTGCCGAGCATGAAGGTGATCGGCGAGAGTGCTAAACTGGACTTTCGCCTCAACTTCTATAATCTCCTCAACCAGATCAATCTTGCGCCCATTGGGAATCAGCAGATAGGCACCATCCAGTTGAACTCCACCACCGGCGCACAGACAAATCCCACCGCGGCCAATGGCCTTGCAAGTACCACCTTCGATCAAGCCTGTTGTGGACTAGCTGGGCGCGTGATTGAGGCGCAGATCCGGTTCAGCTTTTAGTTCGCACTCTTCATAGGGGCGCGGTTATTTTGCGTCCCTATGTTTCTCCCCTGAATCTCAGGAGCCATTGGATGCCGCGCTCAAGCCACCTCACTCACGCGACTCGTGTTGCGCTGCTCATCGCTCTAACCACTCTGCTTCCAGTTGCTCCCGAAGCACAATCCAATCCTGAAAGCGAAACGGTCGAGATTGACGCCAGCGCCTCGTCTCATCCCTTCCCCCACTTCTGGGAAAAAATGTTTGGTTCGGGACGCGCCATCCTGTCCCTTCGCGAAAGTTACCGGCACGACCTGTGCGAGACCAAACGCATCACGGACTTCGAATACGTGCGCTTCCACGCCATTTTCCACGACGAAGTCGGTTTGTACGATGAGGACGCTGCGGGCAAGCCCGTTTACAACTTCTCCTACGTCGACCAGATTTACGACGGATTGCTGGAAAATAGAGTGCGCCCCTTCGTAGAACTAAGCTTTATGCCGAAGAAGCTCTCTTCCGATCCGAACGCGCTGCACCCGTTTTGGTACAAGCCGAATGTCGCGCCGCCAAAAGACTGGAGCCAATGGGAACAGCTTATCGAAGCTTTCGCGCGGCACTTCGTGGAGCGCTATGGGGAAGACGAAGTCGCGCACTGGTATTTCGAAGTCTGGAATGAACCGAACCTCGATTTTTGGGCCGGCGACCCCAAAGAAGCCACATATTACGATCTGTACGACCACACCGCCCGCGCCATCAAGCGCGTGAGCGCCCGACTGCGCATCGGAGGGCCGGCAACCGCGCAGGCCGCTTGGGTCGACCGCTTTCTGGCCCACTGCAAAGAGAAGAATGTTCCTGTCGATTTCGCCTCCTCGCACGTCTACGGAAATGACAGGTCAGAAGACGTTTTCGGCACGCACGAAAACATCTCACGCAATGAAATGGTGTGCCGCGCCGTAAAGAAGGTGCATCAGCAGGTCGCGGCCTCCGTCTACCCGCACATGCCGCTCATCTGGACCGAGTACAACGCCGCGTACAACAATCAACCACAAGTGACCGACAGCGCCTACATGGGGCCGTTTCTCGCCAACACGATTCGCGAATGCGACGGCCTGACGGAAATGATGAGTTATTGGACCTTTTCCGACGTCTTCGAGGAGCAAGGCGTCGTGAAGACTCCTTTTTACGGCGGCTTTGGCATCCTCGCCGAGCGCAGCATTCCAAAAGCGGCTTTCAATGATTTTGCGCTATTGCATCGCCTCGGGGACACGCGGCTCGACGTAAGCTCGGATTCGGCTCTCGTCACACGTCGCAAAGACGGCTCTCTGGCCATCGCCGTCTGGAATCTCTCATTGCCGGAGGAAGCTGGCTCGCCCAAGACTTTGATCCTGCACTTCAGCGGACTGCCGCAAGCGCGCTCTGCGCGCGTATCGATTGTGGATGACGAGCACGGATCTCCACTGCCCACCTACAAACAAATGGGAGCTCCGCAATCTCCCACGCCTGCGCAAATTGCCCAGTTGCGCAAAGCCGCAGCTTTGCCGGACGCTCAGCCGCGTGCCCTTGACCATGGAACGCTCACACTCACGCTTCAGCCGCATGCGCTCGCACTTGTTGAGATAATGAAGTAGGGCGAGGTTCGTCGCTCACTGACCTTTCCAGGCCGAGCAGCCATCGGGCAGGTTGGGAGGCGCTACCGCCTCCTCGGGCGTGACGGAGCGGAACCCCGCGCGGGCCATGCCACTTCGGGCCTCGTCGTTCTTCATGAACTGCTCCCACACAAAACCGGTTCGCGCATTTTCCGCCATTAACAACGTAATCCCCAAATCGATCCCAATCACATCCGGGTTGTACCAGTTTGTGATGGGATTAAAGGCGTCCACGAATCCGTACCTGCCCCAAACGCGCTTTTCGTACTTTTTACGGATGTTTCTGAGCACCCGCACAGTTTCTTCCGGCAGAAACGGAAGCGAGCCGCCCGCCGCGCAGGGAACGATGCTGCCGTCGATCTGCCCCATACGCGGAGGACCGCCCCAAGCGGTATATCCGCGCGCAGAATCAGAAGCGGTGATACCCCACAGGTCTTCGGTATAGTCGGGAAACTCCGTTGATAATTCCGGGCACCACAGTTTGTGCACCTTCGTGGCGATCGCTGAATTTGTGAAATATTCCGCGTACGCATCGCGCTTGCCACGGAAATCAAACCACGCATGCGAATACTGGTGCACGAATAAAGGAGCATAAGATCCGATGTAACGCACGCCGCGGAATTCGAAGCACGGGCGCTTCCACGCGTCCCAGTTCTGCATCGACATGGCCGTTGAGGACGAACCTAAACCCAACAGGTACAACATCATGAGTTCGCTGTAACTGTCCCAGCGGCTGCGGATGAATCCGTGCTCCGGCGTCCAGCCCATCGACAGCGTTTTGTCTCCGTTCAGCATCCAGGTCCAATCCATGCGCTCGTAGATTCGCTTGGCCAAAGTCTGGATTTCCGCGTCCTGAAAGTAGGCGTGGCAGGTGAGCGCGCCACACACAAGTATCGCCGTGTCGATTGAAGACACTTCCGACTGAAACGCACGTTCGCCGTTCTCCACGTTCTGAAAGTGGAAGAAGAAGCCGTGCACTTGGGGCAAGCGCGATTCGACAAAGCGCAATGTGGTCGCTACGCGGTCGCGTATCTTGGTGGAATCCATCCAGCCGCGATGGTCCGCAATGCACAGCGCGGTCAAACCAAAACCTGTCGCGGCGATGCTCCCCACATTTCGAGAATCAGGCCCTCTAGCCCGGCTGCGGTCCTTTATCTGTCCGGTCGCCGGATTGGCCTCTTCCCAGAAAAATCGAAAGCAAGCACGTTCCAGCTCCTCCAAGAAGCTGTCCTCTTGCGAGGTGAATCGGTACCGTGTCGGATCATTGCTAAATAGCGGATGCGGACCCTCGACAGGTGGGGGGGCTGCCTGAGACAAAAGCGCTCTGGAATCTTGCCAAGCTTCGGCCACCTCCAATTTGTACAGCGCTGTGAGCCCTACCGGCCCGCCGGCTACAACACGCGAGGCTAGCCGCAACCAATCGCGTCGTGAAAGCTTTACCGCTTTCACCCGCAGCTCCGATAATGGTCAGGCGCGCATTCCCCCATCCACCACTGCTGGGTCGTCTGCTGCATAAGAGGTCATTCTACAGAACCTAGTGCACACGGGAAAATCGAAATCCGGCTCCTGCGATATGTGGATAAATCGATTTATCTAAGGCTTGCTGTCACGCCCGGAAGGCGCACGAACTCGAATTCCATTGCGGCGCCTCTCCGCGCGTGCTCGTTCGGTTATGGTGCCGGCGGGGGGAATCGAACCCACGGCCTAGGGATTATGAGACCCTCGCTCTTCCACTGAGCTACGCCGGCACAAAGGCAGTTTTCCATGCTACGAAGCAGCGAGCGAAAGTGTCAAGGACATCGCGCAGGGCCATTGGTATAGCTTCGTAGTACGGGCGGTCGTATGTCTAGTACTACCGTACCGTTGACCATACAAGTCCTAAAACCTACGATGCCCCTGTACGACCTCCTCGGAGGCTCCCACGCGGGCGAAAGCCTGGCGAAGAGATCCATCGAGGGGACGTGTACTTTTTCGGTACAGGCCCGTCTAGTGGGCTGCTTGACATTGGTGTAATTCGATATAGAGTGCATTCGGGGTTTCTTTACCTTGGAGGCACTCAATGTCACGCAAGCTCACCGCACTACTCCTGGCCATGTTCGTTCTGGCTGGAGCGATGGGTCTGAAGACCGTTGTGATGGCGCACAGTGATGGCGCCGTTATGATGGCCAATGGTTCGGATCCCGTTCCACTGCCACCGATAGCTCGGAATGGATCGGATCCAGTTCCACTGCCGCCGGCTGCTCGGAATGGATCGGATCCAGTCCCGCTGCCGCCAAGTGCCCGATAGCTAGCCTCCCGCATGCGAATTGCGGGACGGGCACATGAAAGGTGATACGTGCCCGTATCGATCGGATACCTGATCTGGTTCCTAGGAGTCGTCCTAGAAGTCACCGTGGTTGTGTGCGCGCTTAAGCGCCACTCTTTCCGCCGCTACCTCTGCTTAAATCTATACATGTTGCTTACCTTCGTCGTTAGCGTGGGCCGTCACCAGATCCTCAGCCACTTCGGTCAGCGGTCCATCGAGTATTGGTACTTTTACTATTACTCCGACGCGGTGCTCACGATTTTCCTTTACCTCGCGCTGATCACCCTCTATCTGCATGTCTTTGACGAAATGAAAGTCGAAAAGTGGTTGCGACTTACGGCCGTGCTCCTGCTTGCGGGCACCGCTTTGTTTTCCTACGGCGTGGTTCATCAGTCCTTTCAGTCCTCAGGCAAGATGCTTGCGACCTTCGTATTCGAGCTCTCGCAGAATCTCTATTTTGTGGGACTCGTGCTGACCTACGTTCTGTGGGGCGCCATCCTCAAACTCCGCGAAACGCGCACTCAATTGATCCAGCTGGTGCTCTCGCTAGGCGTATATTTCAGCGCGTTCGCGGCAACCTTCGCTCTCGAAAATATGTTCCCCAATCTCCGATTCTTTACCTACATCGTTCCCGTGTTCGGCTGTCTGTTGCCTTTGGCGTGGGCATATGCATTCTGGCGATTGGCCCCCGACGCGCGGATGGTGCCGGCTCGTCTCGCGGTGGTGTCACGCTAATGGCTACGCTAATTTTCTTTCTCTCCGCCGCCGCCCTGCTGCAGTTTTTCATTTCGTACTGCCGCTCGCTCATCGCCTCGTCCATCAAGCAGCCGCTTTCCGCCGAGGTTCGCGACGTCGCCGGCATCCCCAACACCGCTTCTGGCGAGGACTTCGCGCGCGTCATCCAGCTTCTGGACCTTTGCCCCGAGCGTCCCGAGGAACGCGGGCGTATTCGCGCCATCAACACTTACTTCCGCCTGCTAAACTTCGTGCGCTCCACCTTAGCGCGCATCATCCCTGCTCTAGTGGCGTGGACCGAAATGGAGCGCGGCCAATGTACTTACTTTGCCGCGGTGACCCTAGACAGGCGTATTGCGTTCAGCCGCGACATGCTGGCGCAGCAGATTGACGTCTAGCCCCGGCGCCTTGTATCTCCGACCTGTTCCTTCTACTGCCTGATACGAAACATTCCCCCAAGCTTTGACTTTGCTTTCCTTTTCTTCGTGTTATGCTTACCCCGTTTCACTCCTCACCGGAGTGGGAGCGTCCGCAGCGCAAAACGCACCGGTGACAAAAACATGCTCGCAGTGTGGCGCAGTACTGCCCTCAAGCGTACGCGCCTGCGACTTTTGCGATTCTTCATTTTCCTCGGGCTCTTCTTCCTTTGAGGATTTCTCTGCCTGTCCCCATTCGGACTCGTCTGGTCAAATTGCTGCCTCGGCGAACAGTTACGCGGAAGCCGCAGACAGCATCCCGGTAATCACAGTTCAAACGGATCAGGCTTCTGCATGGCGCAGGGAGCTCAGCATGCGCATGGAAGCATACCGCGCGCGCCAGCGCCGGCGTCCCGCCAGCACAACACAATCGCGCCTTCCCTTTGAACACGGCACCGCGCCCACCCACGCGCTGGCTCTCGATGAAGTTCCCAACGTTGCGCCCGATCACTTCTCATTCACCATTGCAATTGGCCCGAACACGCAAGATCGCGAAAAATCAAACGGCCCGATGGAAATTGACGTCTCCATTCCACCAAAGTCGCGGCCCGATGGATTGGCGGCGCTCCAACAGAGCGAGCTAAAGGAAACCTACGGTGCCTATCCCGTGGCCTCGCTCGAAGAGCGGCGTTTCGCCGCCGCGATTGACATCGCGTGCCTGCTCTTCGCTTACGGCGGCTTCCTGGCGTTATTTGGTTCCCTGGGAGGGCAATTCACGCTCAGCAAGCTGAACGCCGCAGTCTATGGCGTGACGTTCGCCATCGTCTACTTACAATACTTTGCCCTGTTCACCGTTTTTGGCGGCACCACGCCGGGCATGATGTTCCGCGGCCTGCAAGTCACCAGTTTTACCGGCGATCCACCGACGGCACGGCAAATGCTGCTGCGCACTGCCGGCTACATTCTTTCCGCGGGAACGCTCTTCCTGGGATTCTTCTGGGCCTGGTGGGATGAAGACGCTCTCACTTGGCACGATCGCTTGTCGCATACCTATCTGGGCGTGCCGCAAACTCACGAGGATCTGAAGCCCTCCGCGATGGCGCACAGCCACAGCCGCTGAGCGCGTTCGTATGATTTCGGGCTGGCCGGGGATACTACGACTACCCGGTTCACCCTCCTCGTGAATTACTTCCGGGTAGCCGTCATCCGTGAGCTACGCGACTCGCTTCCGGCAAGTCCCGTTTGTCGTATGCGATCCCAGCGCACCTACTCCGAAATCATCCCGATCGTCCCCAGCCACGTCTCCACCAACTGAGGCCATCCGGTTATCGGAAACTTTGTGCGCCGCAGCCCGAACGCATGCCCGCCCTGCGCATACAAATGCATCTCCACGGGAACCCCAGCCTTCTTCAGCGCAATGTAGTAAGACAGCGAGTTGTCTACGCTATCCACCGGGTCATCCTCCGCCTGCAGCAAAAAGGTAGGCGGCGTCTGGCTGGTGACTGGAATATCGGGATTCAACGCAAGATCTTTGTCGGCAGTCGCCGGATGGCGGATCACAAACTTCTTCGTGCCTTGCTTAGCATCCCATTCCGCTGCGGGAAGCGACAGATGTCCCGGAAAAATAGCGACCGCAAAATCCGGGCGGCAGCTTTCTTTGTCGGCGGCATCGACAGCCGGGTACAAACGCTTCGCGAAATACGTGCTGATCGCTGCCGACAGATGCCCTCCTGCCGAAAACCCGAGCACTCCAATCTTGTGCGCATCGATGTGCCACTCCGCCGCGTGAAAGCGCACCAGACCCACTGTCCTCTGCGCATCTTCGAGCGCCATCGGTGATTCCGGATATGGCCCCGATTTCGGATAAGGGCCCACATCCGTCACGCGGTATTTCAGCAGCACACACGTGATCCCCTTGGGCGTCAGCCAATCACAGACCTCCGTGCCTTCCAGATCGATGGCCAGGCCCTGATAGCCCCCGCCCGGGAAGACGACGATCGCAGCGCCCGTATTGTTTCCCTGTGGCGAATAGACGGTCATGGTAGGCCGCGTCACGTTGTAGATACCCACCACCAGCCTGCCGGCAATCAGCCCATCTTTCCCCGACGACGTCGTAGTGGCCTCCGGCCCCGCGACAGGCTGCGGATCAGGCACCGTACCCGGCCATATCTGCATTTGCGTATGTCCCGGCGATGGCTGCCAGCCAGGCGTCTGCGCGCTCAGACCGCCATAGGCGAACACAACACAGAGAGCAAAGATCAAAGGCTTCATCCACAGTCCCCCAGAGGCAGGATAGCGCAAGACGAACTCTCATCTGAAGATAGGTTCTGATAACCGCGCTTCTCGCCACTTGGCTTCCGGTTTGTCGGCAAACCGGAAGTTGGAAGGCTCCCTTGTTAACTTCCTGGTACTCCGTTCCCCGGGACGAATCTGCTTAAATCGCGTGCTGGATCGTATAACATCGCTCGCAGAAAGTTGATCGGAGCCGTATGAATGTGTACTTGGTTGACGGAACATATGAATTGTTCCGGCACTTTTTCGCCGTGCCCGCTGCAGCGGATATGAATGGTCAAGAGATCGGTGCAGTACGTGGTGTCCTGACCTCCGTTTTGTCCATGATCGAGCGCGGCGCAACTCACCTTGGGGTTGCAACCGATCATGTTGTGGAGTCCTTTCGGAACGATCTGTATCCCGGATACAAGACCAGTGAAGGTGTAGCTCCGGAGTTGCTCTCGCAGTTCCCTGTGCTCGAGGAAGCGCTGGAAGCAATGGGAGTGGTAGTGTGGCCAATGATCCACTATGAGGCGGATGATGCGCTGGCTTCTGCCGCCGCTAAGGCGGCCCAGGATAACCGTGTGGGGCAGGTGCTCATTTGTACGCCGGACAAAGATCTCAGTCAGTGTGTTGTGGGCACACGAGTCGTTCAATTGGACCGTAGGCGTGATATCTTGCGCAATGAAGCTGGGGTTGTGGCCAAATTCGGGGTAAGACCCCAGTCGATTCCGGACTACCTGGCAGTGGTCGGCGACAGTGCAGATGGCTTCCCAGGTGTGCCTGGCTGGGGCGTGAAGGCTGCGGCTCTTGTTCTATCTCAGTACTCTCACCTTGAAGACATTCCAAAGGATTGGAGAGAATGGAATCCATCAATCCGGAAAGCACGCTTGCTCTCCGAATCGCTATCCCACGCCTGGGACGACGCCCTGTTATTTCGCACTCTTGCAACCTTGCGACTGGATGTACCTGTCTTTGATACCGTCGAGGATCTTCGGTGGATGAGGCCGCATCCGAACTTTGAGGAACACTGTCAGCGAATTAAGTCACCCGATCTGCTTCGTCGCGTTAGACAGCAAAATCGATGAGGCCCCAACATGCTCAAATGTGGCAGCATTCGCTCCGAAAGGGAGCCATCGTGCGACTCTCGAAGATCATTCTGAGCATTTTCAGCATTCTTGGCGCCTGTACTCTGACCCAACGAGTTTCTTCACAGTCGCTTGCGCAAAGCAAACGTATCGTGATTGCTGCGAGCGCAGTGCTCGATGGCAAGGGCCACGTGCTGCACGACACTCGCATTGTGATCGACGGCTCAAAGATCGTCGCGATTGATCCAAAGGCCGGGCCAGTGGACTACGACCTCCGTGGCCTGACGGTGTTGCCCGGCTGGATTGATGTGCACGTGCACATTGGTTGGTTCTTTGGCAAGGATGGCAAGTTGGCGGGCGCAGGAGCGACGCCACAGGAGGCCGCGTATGCCGCAGCTTCCAACGCATGGGTGACTCTGATGGCCGGCTTCACGACCGTGCAGGACATGGGCTCGCCCACCACGCTGCGCGACGCCATCGCGAAGGGCATGCTCCCCGGCCCGCGCATCCTGACCGCCGTTGAGCCGCTCACAGGGCGAGGCGAGCAGACTGGGACGCCGGATGAAATCCGCGCGTTCGTGCGGAAGCAAAAGGAAGCAGGCGCGGACCTGATCAAAATCTATGCCTCGGGTGGCATGCGCCAAGGCCGGATGACACTTTCGCAGGAACAATTGAACGCGGCTTGCGATGAAGCCAAGAAGCAGAACCTGCGCACGCTCGTGCATGCTTTTAGAGATGCGGTCCGAGCTGCGACCCTTGCCGGATGCACACAAGTCGAGCACGGCCTGGGAGCGACAGACGACGATCTGAAGCTAATGGCCGAAAAAGGGACGTACTTTGATCCGCAAGCCGGACTGCTGCTTGAAACTTATCTCCTGAACAAAGCCAAATATGCTGGCACACCTTTCTACCCCAAGACTGAAGAGGGTTTTGCGTCGTTCGCGGAGATCTTGCCGATGAACCACGAACTGATGCGACGTGCAGTGAAAACGCCGGGACTGAAAATCGTTTTCGGCACGGACGCCGTGGCCGGCGCGCACGGGCGCAACGCCGAGGAATTCATCGACCGCGTCCGCGACTGCGGAGTAGATCCGATGGCGGGAATGGTCTCTGCCAACTCACTGGGCGCGGAAGCCCTGGGCATGGCCGATCAGATCGGCTCCATCGCCCCTGGCTTGCAGGCGGACTTCATCGCGCTCGATGGGGATCCGCTGAAAGACATCACGGCCGTCCGGCACGTCGCATTTGTAATGAAGGGCGGCGTGGTTTACAAGAACGCCGCGCGCGGCGCGATTCCTGTTTACGCTGCCGTTCAGCCTTGATTCGACCTTTGAGAGTCGGCTTGCCCTGACTCAAGGCATCGAGGGGTCAAGAGCGTAGTAAAGCCCCAGCACACGAGCATCGCGTTCTGGACGAGTTGTCGGCCACGCGGAAGTTATCCGCGGACCCAATTTGCCCGCAGCGCGTTGTGTCCGGGGCTTCCAGCGACGTGCAATCGCACCTAGACTATGTTCGGTAGCCGCGCTTACACTCCGCATGCGCGCGCGATTCGCACCATTGCCTCCAGGCTGCGATCCACATCCTCTTCCGTCGTCGCCCATGACGACACGCTGATTCGCATCGCCGTCTTCCCCTGCCATTCTGTGGCCCCACACCAGCACGTACCATCCTCCTGAATCCGGCGTATGACTTCGCGCGTGGTCGCGGCATCGCCAAAGGACACCAGCACCTGATTGACCACCACCTCGTTCAACACCTCGAACCCCGCCGTGCGCAGCCCGTTTTCAAATCGCTTCGCCAGCGCGCACGTGCGCTCGATTAAATCGCACAACCCGGCGCGCCCTAGCGATTTCAGTGCCGCCCACAACTCTACTCCCCGCGCTCGCCGCGAAGCATCCGGCGTGTGATGCATCGGTTCGCGCCTCGCCCCCGGCGCCAGATACGCGGCGCTCACCGTCATGGCCTCGCGCAACGCACTTCCATCCCTTACCATCACGATCCCGCTGTCATAATTTACATTCGGCCACTTATGCGCATCCGTCGCCCACGAATCCGCCAGCGCAAATCCTTGCGTGAGATGTTCGTATCGGGGCGATAACCCTGCCCACAATCCGAAAGCTCCGTCCACATGCACCCACGCCCCTTGCTCCCTGGCCCGCGCGCAGATCTCTTTGGCCGGATCGAATGCACCCGTGTTCACGTTCCCTGCTTGAATGCACACGATCGCGCGCTCGCTCAATTTCGGCAGTTTCTCCGCGCGCATTCGTCCTTGTCCATCCGCCTCCACTATCGTCACCCGCCGCTTGCCAAATCCCGCCAGGCTCAGCGCCTTCAGCACTGAAGCATGTACCTCCGCGCCTGCTACTACTTCGATCGGGGGCGCCCCAAACATTCCGTCGTCCACCACGTTCCACCCTGCCTTTCGCAGCAGCGCACAACGTGCCGTGGCCAGTGCCGTAAAA
>WNFP01003030.1_pt1 | contig 19749 bp, 14 predicted proteins | sample 5400201 | NCBI WGS metagenome assembly WNFP01 (sample SAMN13153355, study PRJNA577476) | soil metagenome | isolation source: 115 cm saprolite under Madrone tree | place: USA:California | collected 2016-06-14
GATCAAGCTGGCATCAAGGTAATCGCTCCCTACGTCGAAGCTCTCGACGCGCAAGGCAAGTGGGTGCGCGTCGTCGACGACATGGGTTTTCCCGCGGGCCTCGAACGCACCATGGTGACCGACCTTACCGGCAGGCTGCCGCCCGGCACGCGTCGCATTCGCATCGTCAACAACCTGAAAATTTATTGGGACGCGATTCGCATCGACCAAACTCCCGGCCAGCCCGAGGTCCGCGTCGCTGAAGTCCCGTTAGCCGATGCCGCGCTCGATTTCCTCGGCTACCCGCGCGAAATTCGCCTTACGCCTGCGAGCGACACCACCTATTCTTACGCCCGCCGCAGCATGACCGGGCCCTACGCTCGCGCCGCCGGCAATTACACCCGATACGGCGATGTACGCCCGCTACTGGAAAAGCCAGACGACCGCTTCGTCGTCTTCAGCTCTGGCGAAGGAATCAAGCTCGATTTCGATCCGCGCAAACTCCGCGCGCTACCAGGCGGCTGGGTCCGTGACTATTTCTTCTACGCCAACGGATTCGAGAAGGATCTCGATTTCTACGCTGCCCATGCCTTCACCGTGGAACCACTTCCGCGCCACACGCTGCTTCCATATCCCTACCCGGAAGGCAAAGACTACCCCGCCGACGCCGAACACCTGCGCTACCAGCTCGAGTACAACACCCGCCAGCGCTCCGACCGCATGCCATCAACTTTGCGCTACCACTACGCGCCCTAATCGCAACCATTCCTGGAATCAATTTCGCCAGGACTAAGCGTTATCATCCTGTGGCCAGCGCACTTTGGCCGGGCCGATGGACCTCAACCGATCCCCACCACAAGGCACAAGCGACCTCGCCGCTCAACAATGTCAATCCTTCCCCTTCAACAGCGCCTCCCGGATCGCCTCCAATTCCTTCTTCTTCTCCTTATCGACGTCCGGAAATGCCAGGTCCAACCCATTCAGCGCCTCGATAATCGCCGAGGCCACCACCAGCCGTCCGTACCACTTGTTGTCCGCTGGGACCACGTACCATGGCGCCCGCTTCGTCGCCGTGTTCTGCACCATCTCCTCATACGCCTCCTGATAGTCGCCCCAGAATTTCCGTTCTTTGATGTCGTCCATCGAAAACTTCCAATTTTTCTTCGAATCGCCCAGTCGCTCCAAAAATCGCTTCTTCTGCTCCTCTCTCGAAACGTTCAGGAAAAATTTCCGGACCACCACGCCGTCGTGCGTCAAAAACCGTTCGAAAGCGTTGATATCCTCATACCGCTCTTGCCAAATGTGCTTCGTCACCAGTTCGTCCGCCAGCTTCTCGGCCTTCAAGAGATGCGGATGCACCCGCACCACCAGCACTTCCTCGTAATACGACCGGTTAAAAATCCCGATCTTTCCGCGGCTCGGTATCACCTTGTGTTCCCGCCAAAGAAAATCGTGCTGCAAGTCTTCGTTGGTGGGCGCTTTGAACGCATAGACGTCGCAGCCCTGCGGATTTATTCCGGACATCACGTGCTTGATCGCCCCGTCTTTGCCCGCCGCATCCATGCCCTGAAAAATCAGCAGCAGCGCCCACACATCCTGCGCATAGAGTTTCTCCTGCATCTCCGCAAGCATTGCGCCGCTGCCCTCCAGCAGGCTCTGCGCCACCTTTTTCGATTTCACGCCGTTGGTGTCGCCGGGGTCAAAATCCTTGAGCCGGAATTTCTTCCCGTCCGTGACGCAATACGCCGCGGCAATTCCTTCCATTTCCTTGACAAGTTTGCGAGGTTTCATAGTGCTCGCAGTGTAGCGCACACCGCCGCGCCGCAACATCCACGCAATCCTGCGGATCGCCAGGTTTTAGTCCGGCCAGTCTGGCGTCCGAACCGTTTGCCTCAAAACAGCGACCCCAATCCCAAGCCAAAGGCTGCGAAGCGGTTGTGCACGCGAAACAGTGAAGCGTCCGGCATTACCACCTGCCGATTCAGGCGAAGGGCATTCAGCGCATAGTACGCGCGCAACGGAACTCCGATTCCCGGCAACGTCCACCGCAGCTCTACTCCCATCGACCCGTGAAGCAGGCCGTTTGTAGACTCGATCAGCGAAGGCCGCGTGGATCCCAGCCAGTTCGGTAGCAGCAATCCAGAACCTAGGTCAAAAAAGCCTGCGGCCTCCGTCCCGCCGCCAAGTTGCACGCGATACTCCGCGTTCCCTGCTCCAATCAAATTGGCTCCTGCGGGAGTGGCGGAATACTGTGTTGTGCCCGTCGAGGATGTCGAAGACACGATCGCCGACGGCCCCAGCTCGCCATCGCGCAACCCGCGCACGAACCCATCTCCCGCGAATAGCCGCGCGGTCAGCGGCATGTCTCCGGAGTAGCTGCCTGCTCCCATAAACACCGAACGAAACGCCCACGCGTTGTGCGGATCCAGGATCGGGTCCTGAACGACGTATGCATATTCTGCCTTCGTGCGCACCACGTTCTCGCTTCCGCCAAGCCATCCGCCGGAAACCGAATCGGCAAAAACGATTCGTTCATTCCCGCGGTCGCGTGTCCATCCCGATCCTGCCGCATGGCTTGAAGATTCCGTGCGCACGTCGCCCGTGGTTATTCCCGTCGGCCCCGAGGTCGGCGCCACCGAGTAGGTCGTGAACGAATGCGACAAGCTGTAGTTCGTGCTCAGCCTATCCGTGTTCGAAGGCGAATAGCTCCAATCCGCGCTAACGCCTCGCGTTCGTTGCTTGAAGAAGGGACCCTGCAAGCTTCCTGCTAACCGCGGCAGCAGAAATGTATTAAATAGCGAAAGCGCCAGTGTTCCTCGCGAACCGAGAAATCCTTCCTTCGCCAAACCCATTGCCAGTTGCAGGCTCTCCGGTCCACCTTCGATTTTCGACGTGAGCAGCTCCTCGCGGTCCAAAATATTGAACAAGGAATAGGCAATGCCCAAGGTGCTGCCGAACTGCCCGCGACCGCCGACCATCGAAACGCGCTGTTGGCCCAGCTCTTCCACGCGAATCGTAATGTCGACACTGCGTGCGGCATCATCCGGCTCGATATGCACATCTCCCTTCTTGATCGGCTTGAAGTAACCCGTTCGCGCCAGACGCCGCAATCCCCCCTCCAACGCCCGCTCATCCAGCGACGCTCCCTCCTGCACCCCGCGAATCGTCGCTGCATTTTCCCCTTTTGCATGCGCGCGCACCCGGGCTTCCCACGCGCGCCGCAAATTCTCCACGTCCTGCGCCGAGTACGCCTGCATCGCCGCAGTCTTCTCTGGCCCAGTCCGTCCGGTGCGGTCAATTCCGGCAGCCTGCTCAAGAGCCGCACTCTTTGCCACTGAATCGACTCGATAGAACGCCCCGGCTTCTATGGGAATCGCCACCGCCAAGCGCTTGTTCTTGATTTTGCGCGGCCACGGAAGCCAGCGCCGGGAGACATCCTCGTACTCGTTAATCTTCGCCGCCCCGGCTCGCGCCTCCGGATAACCATGATTTTCGTAATACGCCAACAATCGCTCCCGATCTTCTTCGAACGCTCCAGGTGTATACGCGTCCTTCCCGCAGACTCCGGCCAAGAAGGAGCCGGGCGAAACTCGCCGCATCTGCCGCCTCAGCAATTTTTCCGGGATCGCTGGATTTCCCTCGAAAGTTTTCCGCCCCACCGGAATGTGCGGTCCATCGGTGATTTCGAATCGCACCCGCACCGTCGCCTGCGTAGATTCCTCGCGCACCATCTGCACGCGGCCGTGCGGATGGCCCAACTCCGCAAGCGCAGATTCGATGGCCTTGCATGCCTGATCGAGCTTCACCGGATTTTCCGGTTCGCCCAATTTCGCCGCCAACTTTTTCTCCCCCAGTAACTTTTCGATCTGCGCCCGCGAAAGCAGCCGTGATCCGCGGTATTCCACCTCGGTCAAAAAAGGCAGCTCCGGCACATAAAACGTCACCCGCAAATATTGTGTGGAATCTCCCGAAGTGTCGGCAGGATTTCGCCCTTGGACTTCCGCGCGCACCGTTTCGAACCATCCCGTTCGCGCCAACGCTCGTACATCATGTTCAACCTTCGCTGCGGCCAGCACGTCTCCAGCCCGCGAGAGCATCTGGCTTTTCAGCGCTTCTGGAGAAATCCGCCGTAGCCCCACGAACGCGATTTCGTCCACGATTGCGCCGTCCGCCCCCTCGGCAGCAAACTCCGGCGTACTTTCTCGAAGGGATTCGTTCTGCGCGCGCAGAGTCGCCGCCCCGACAAGCGACACCACCACTCCAGCCGCAATAATCCAGCGTCTTAGCATCGCTCCTCTGCACCAAGGACCGATGCTTGAACGGATGGCTTCGCTTCCCTCCGGGTTGTCCCCCTATAACAAAAAGCCCGCCGCAAAACGCGGCGGGCCTTGGAGTGCGACGGTCTAACCGCCGCTATCCCGGCGTCCTAAGGACTAACCACGATTCCTAGAAGACGTTTAGTTCGAATCCGAGGCCACAACCTGCCCGGTCGCCGGATCGAGAATAAGTTTTCCCCCTCGCGCGCGATCATCGAAGTCGAACAGGCCATTCAGCGACCCGGCAATCGCGTCCGCCGAGCCGTTCCCAATCCGCCCGAGGTTCCAGTTGTCCTCGATGAACCGCAGAATCGAAGACTGGTCCGTCACCGCATGATCCACATAATTCTTTTTCGCATACGGCGAAATCACCAGCAACGGCAAACGCGGGCCGTAACCGCAGCGTCCGTTTTGGCTGGCTCCGCCCACCTGCTTCGCACTCGGCGTCCCGCAGTTTCCGGGTCCGAGCAGTTGGTCATCGGCAACATTGGACTGGTTCACGATGGGTCCCATCACGTGGTCGTACCAGCCGTCGGAGTCGTCGTACGCGATGATCACCGCGGTTTCCTTCCACTCGTCGATTTGCTGCAACGCGTTGATCGTGCTCGCGAGGAAGATCTGCTCGTCGAGCGGATTGGAGTAGCCTGCATGCCCGTCCTGAATCGCGCGCGCCTTCAAGAAGCTAACCGCCGGCATGTTGTGCGCCTTGACCGCATCCCAGAAATCGGTGATGTCGTACTCATGGTTTGCTGCATCACCCTGGTGTCCGATCATCGCCACCGAGGTTCGCGGCGTGTGCTTGGCGTTCAGCGTCGATTGCCAATATTGGAAAAATGCATGGTGCGGAATGTAATCAGTGGTCGTTAGCCCCGTGGTCCCCGTGGAAACGGCCGCGCAATTCGCGAACCCGCCCATAAACGAGCCCCACGTCACGCCGGCAGTGTTCAGCAAATCTCCCACGTTCTGCCCAGACATCGTGATCTGCGCACGACCCGGAGCTGAACAAACATCGCCGGACGGATCAGGATCTCCGATCACTGCACCCGTTGTCGCAGCTCCTGCGATATTCCCCTTCGCGGATTTGCCGTTCATGATGGTTCCTTCAAACGTGTTCCCTGCCACTAAATTCAAAAGCCCTGGCGTCGACGGCCCAAACGTTGTGCCGAACGAATTGTCGCTCATGGCAAAGTGCTGCGCGTAATTCCACAACGCCGTAACCGTGTTTCCGTCGTAATAGCCCATCGTGCTGTTTGGCCCCAACCCTCCGACCCCTTTGTCGTTGCAGCTTATTTTCGCAAACCGGTCCATCAGTCCGCCGTCAAAGGCTGCCTGCTCGTCCCCATAGCCGTGGTCTTCGTCACACGTATTCGGGTGGCTACGGTCGATTCGGAATGGGTTTGCCGCATTAGGATTGTTGGTGAGCAGGCCCGCGCTTTCAAGGCTGTTCACGCCTGGCGTGTCGTCCTTCGCGCCGGCAAAGTAGCGGCTACCGTTGTTGTTCTTCTGCGCGTTGGGATAGGTTCCGAAATAATGGTCGAACGAAACGTTCTCCTGAAAAATCACCACCACGTGCTTGATCGGCGTGGCGGTCTTGAAGTCATCCTTGTCGCTGCCAAACGCCGGAGCCGCGGGCAGCAACGTAATCGCCGCTGCGGTCAATGTTGCCAACGCCTTGGTGAAACAATGGTGCATAGAGTTTCTCCTTAGGTTTCTTCGGTGTTTAGACCGGTGAAGTGCGCTTCGCGAACGGGACATGTCCGCAGGGCGTGGTGTAGCCCCGCCCGCGGCATAAGGTTCTAAGCCGCCCATGTTAGCGCCAGGTAAACGCACCGTCAAAACTAGGCGACCCACATCCAACCCATGTAGAATCACGCCGCCCTGCGCGAAGTGCCTTGGAGTGCGACGGCCTTGCTGCCGCTTCAAGAGGTAAGTACGAAGGAACAAACCAAGCCGAACAATGCCCGCCCTAGCCCGCAAGCTCCGCCTGACCGACTACTTCACCCTCGCCTTCGGCACCATGATCGGCGTCGGCTGGCTCGTCCTCATGGACGACTGGCTCGCCCGCGGTGGCCCGCTTGGCGCCGCTCTCGGTTTCGCTCTTGGCGGACTCCTACTTCTCCCCGTCGGCTACGTCTACGGCCAGTGGGTGCAGCGCCTGCCAGACGCTGCCAGCGAAGCCGCCTACACCGCGCAAGTCTTTCCGCCGATTGTCAGCTTCTTCACCGGATGGGTCATGCTCCTCGCCTACTTCATCGTTTGCCCGTGGGAGGCGGTAGCCATCGGCAAAGTCGCCGCCTATATTTTCCATCGTCATTCTTCTCTTTCTCCTGTTGCTTGCCATTAGCGCCTGGCGCGGCTCGCCCGCAAATTTTCAGCCGCTTTTCCGCGCCACTCCATTCGTCTCCATCGTGCTCACCCTGCAAATCGTTCCCTATTTTCTCACCGGCTTTGAGTCCGCCCCCAAATGCGCCGAAGAAGCCAATCCCGAATTCAAGCGCACCGGCTACATGCGCGCTATCGCCCTGGCGCTCTTGATCGGCGCCGGTTTCTACGCTCTCACCATAATCGCCGTCGGCTACATCACTCCCTGGCAAAATCTCGTCGGCAAGCGCTTCGCCACCGCCATCGCCTTCGAGCAAGCGCTCGGCGCGCGCTGGCCCGTTCGCCTCATTTTGGTGATGGCTTTCTTCGGCCTTTTCCAATGTTTCAACGGAAACTTCGTGGCTTCCAGCCGCCTGCTGTTCGCCTACGGCCGCCGCCGAACCATTCCTGCGCTATTCGGCCGCATCCATGAAAAATTTCAGACCCCATCCATCGCCATCATGGGCATCGCTGCCGCCACCTTCGCCGGCCTGCTCCTCGGCGACGCCCTGCTCGTCCCCGTCACCGAAGTCGGCTCCATGGCCTCCGCCTTCGGTTGGCTCGCAACCTGCGTCTCCTTCTTCCTGGTCGAACGTAATCCCCGCTCCCGTGCGCTCACTTCCCTCGGCATCCTCGTCGCCTCACTCCTCCTGCTCATGAAGCTTGTCCCCGCATTCCCCGGCCACTTCACCCAAGCCGAATGGCTCGCCCTAGCCATCTGGCTTGTCCTCGGCGCCTCGCTCCATCTCCGCTCTTCGTCTCCGCGCACCTCCGCGAACTCTGCGTCCCCCCGTTAAGCTTCCGCCGCTCGGCGAATCTCATGAATTAACGCTGGTCCGGCTTGGCAAATGCCACAACCACGCATCACCAAGGAAGGCGACCGTTACAGGAGATCATCGACAGCCCTCGACGCTGAGCGCTGATTTAAGGTAGGTCGTTACTGCGGCTCCCTAGGCACATCCGCCGCGCCTCAGCCAGAATAGTGGAACAGCGCAGCCGTCATGTCGTCGTATTGTTCGTGCCCACCCATAAATCTTTTCATTTCTGCAAAGATTTTGCCCAGCATCTCTGTCGGCAATGCAAGACGCTGAGCGTTGCACAGCTCCTGTAACCGCTCGATTCCGAACATTTCCTCATCGCGGTCGAACGCATCCGTCAGGCCATCCGTGAAAAAGAGTATCGAGTCGCCGGGCCTCAAATCGATCGTCACCGTTTCGTAACACGTCCCCGCAAACAATCCCGGCGGGATTCCTGTGGCGCCCACTATGCGGCAGCCAGCGGCGGAATAGTGAAGGGGCCCGGGCATGCCCGCGCTGGCGATTTGCAGTTGGTGGCTGCGCGGGTCGAAAACAGCGTACTGGATTGCCGCGTGCCGCTGCGGCATGCCGCGGATCATTAACCGCCGGTTAAAAGTCGCCAGAACATCGCTCGGTAACGTGCCCGTCTTATGCACGCCCCGCAGTGTTCCTATCGCCAGGCTGGCATACAGCGCCGCCGGCAGTCCCTTGCCAACGACGTCACCCAGGTAGAGACCAACCGTCTTGTCCATTAGCTCGAAATAATCCAAAAAGTCGCCACCCACCGCCGCCACGGGTCGGAATTCGTGAGAGATCATTACCGCTCCGGCACGCAGAGCTTGCGTCGGCATCATCAGGCTCTGAATCGCGCGAGCTTCTTCGAGATCCTCTTCTCTCAGTTTTTCGAGGGCATGCAGTTTCAACTGTAGCGCAGTCGTACCCATCAGCTTGTCCAGAAAAGAGAACGTTATACCGGGAAGGGGGTCACTACGGCTGAGGAGAACGTAACATGGCGGCCGCCACTCAGTGCTAGAAAAAAGGAGGGTCGTTTCCCAACCCAAATACACAGTCCCCGCTGAACTTCCCACACACCAGGAGCTGGCCGAATTGCCGAACGATACTGCGCTACTCAATTCTCAGTGCGTTCATCGGCGAAATAGAGGCTGCGCGGTTTGCGGGAATTATGGCCGCGAAAAATGAGCAGATCGCAAGCGCCCCCGCAGCCACCGTCAGCGCGAGCGGGTCCCACGACGAAACGCCGTACAGTTGGGCTGAGATCAACCGCCCGGCGCCAATCGCCAGGGGCAACCCCAGGATCAGTCCCATCAACACGCGCTTGAATGCCCCGCTCAGTACGAGTTGAATCACCTTTGGGCGGTCCGCGCCAAGCGCCATGCGAATGCCGATTTCGTTGGTCCTCTGCGCAACGGTATAAGCCGTGACGCCGTACAGTCCGACCGCAGCCAGGACCAGAGCCACAATCCCAAACAAGCCGGCGAGACTGGCTACTGCGCGCTCCTGATCGAACGAAAGCTCGACTTGCTGCTGCATCGTCCGGATGCTGTTGATCGTCAGGTTGGGATCCAACTCCGCCAGCATCCTGGTGAGCAGCGCCTCCAGCGCGCCGGGGGACATACCGGTCACCAGCATAATTCCGCCGATAAAATGCGAGCGCAGCTCCAGTTTCTTCATCAAGTCGTCGTGGTAATTCACAGTCTGAGCCAGCGGCACGTAGAACATTGGACGCGCAGGCCTGCTCAAGCCCCAGCCGGCAAACTTCGCATCGCGCACCACTCCGACGATGCTAAATGTGCCGGCATATTCGGGCACGTCCAGCCCAAAGTGCTGCGCTAGCGGGTCCTCGTCGCTCTTGAAAAAGCGCTTCACGAAGGCCTCGTTCACGATCGCCACCGGCGCCGTGGTTTCGTTGTCCGCGGGGGTAAACGCGCGTCCCCGTAAAATCGGCATGCCCCAGTTCTGCAGATAGTTCGCGCTCACGCGGTCCCACGACGCGCCCGATTCTTCGCTTAACTTGCCGGCGGGATGACCGGCCACCATGATGAGTTCGCCCCAGTTGTCGGTGAGAGGGTTATACATGGCCAGCCCGGATCCCTGCACCCCTGGCAGGCGATTGAGTTGTTCTTCAAGCTGGCGGTAGAGCGCCGCTAACTTGGGCTGCGAGTAGCTGGCTGGTGGATTGTTCATATCCACCACCACGCGCCCTTGCACTTGATATCCAAAGTCCTGACCCTCGAGCTTGTTTAAGCTTCGCGCCAGCATGGTGGCGCCGGCGACCAGAACCACCGATAAGGTGGCCTGCAGGACCAGCAATGCTTTGCGGGCGAATGAAGAACGATCCCTGGTTCCGCGGCCCGAACCGCGAAGCGCTTCCGCCGGATCGGTGCGCGTGGCGAGCCACGCGGGCGCCGCCCCGAAAATGATTCCCGTCACCAGCGCCAACCCGAACGCGAACGCCAATACCACCAGCGATGGCGCTGTGCTAATCGGCAGGAAATGGGCGCTGTGGAACGCAAGCGCCAGCAGCAGCCGCGCCGCCCCCATTGCCACCAGGAGTCCGGCGATGCCGCCGCCAATTGCCAGCAGGATGCTTTCCGCCAGAGCTTGCCCAACGATCTGCCCCGGCGTGGCGCCCACGGCCAGCCGCACGGCCGTTTGCCCCCGGCGCGCGACCCCACGAGCCAGTAGCAGGTTCGCCACGTTGGCACATGCGATCAGCAGCACCAAGCCGCACACCGACAGCAGGATCTGCAGGCTCCGCCCGTACTCCTCCTTCATCACCGCCACTCCCGCCCCGGCGGGCACCACGCTGAGCACCTGCTTGGGAAGCATCCGGATCACGTCGGGCATCCAGTTGGCAGGATATCCGGAATCGTTCTGCATCCATTGCCGCAACACTCCGGTGAGACGAGGGGCCATTCCGTTGACCGAAGCTCCCGGCCGCAATCGGCCGATCATGCGCAGCCACGCAGAGATCGACTGATGCAGTAGACCTCCGTCAGCATCCATCATGGGTTCCTGTTGCAGCGGAACCCAAACATCGGGAGGGTCGCTTTCCAGGGTTTCCCCGAAAAATCCGGGCGGAGCGACTCCGATCACGGTAAACGGGTGGCCCTCCACCATGAACGTCGAACCCACTACCGAAGCATCCCCGCCGTAGGTCGTCTGCCAGGCGCGATGGCTTAGCACCATCACCGGCGGAGCCGATGGCTTGTCGTCCTCCGGCGTAAACACCCGTCCCCCAAAGGCCCCCACGCCAAGCGTCGAAAAATAGCTCCCGGTGACGTATTCAGACCGCAGCGGCTTGGCCACCGAGTCGACACCTTGACGCCTCACGCTCATCCTCCAGCGCCCCGCCTGAAACGCCGCAACCTCCTCAAATTCAGGTGCTTCCGCCTTCAGCCGCTCGTACAAAGCAAACGAAAACATTCCCCATTTGTCCTGAGGCCCCCCCTCCACGCAGCAATCGTCTCCTTCGCCGACCCGGTACAGCCTCCCGGGGTCGGAAACCGGCAGCGACCGCAGCATCACCGCATGGATCAACGTGAAGATTGCCGTGGTTCCGCCGATTCCTAGCGCCAGCGTAAGTACCGCCGCAGCGGTGAATACCGGCGACAGCCGGAACTGTCGCAGCGCGTACCGAAAATTACCCAACAGGTTGTGCATGGGAAACCTCTCAGTACTCTACGCAACTCACCCCCTGCGAGTTCCAAAATCCAGGCAAACTTGCGAACGGCGCCCGCAGACCGGCGAGACTTTTGTCGTGGGTTGCTCGGCTGCCGGGTACGTCGCAATAACTATGGTATATTTTCGCGCGTCAGCCCGTTGTTTCTCGCCGTCGATCTTCGGGAGTGTTCAATGCAATTATCCAACCTGTTCAAAACTCTGTTGTCCGCACTCGTCGCGCTCGCCGCAATGTGCATGGGCATTTCATTGGCGCCGGCTCAAAACCAATCCAATCCGGCTGCAGGAGCCAAGGGCCAAGCATGCCCGAACGATGACAGCGGGTTGCAGTTACCCGCCGGTTTTTGCGCCACCGTCTTCGCTGACGGCATTGGTCACGCCCGCCACATGGTAGCTGCGCCGGGCGGAGTTCTTTACGTCAACACCTGGTCCGGCAGGTACTACGGCAACGACACGCCGCACGCAGGCGGTTTCCTCGTAGCCCTGCAAGACAAGAGCGGTACAGGAAAGTCCGATGTGATTGAGCGCTTTGGCGAAACCGCTCAAAGTGGTGGAGCGGGCGGTACAGGCATCGGCATGTATAAGGGATCGATCTACGCCGAGAGCAATGATCGCATCGTGCGATATTCATTGCCCGCCGGCTCCATCGTGCCGGGTGGCTCTGCCGACACCATCGTCTCCGGGTTGCCTCTAGGCGGCGACCATCCGATGCATCCATTCATCATCAATGCCGAAGGATTGATGTACGTCGATGTCGCTACCGCGACCAATTCCTGCCAGCTGAAAAATCGCACACTCAAGTCGCCCGGCGCGAACCCCTGCACGGAACTTGAGACCCGTGGCGGCATCTGGCGCTATGACGCGAATAAGACGAACCAAACCTTTTCAACCGCTGAGCGCTTCGCTGCGGGAATCCGCAACGCGGAAGGCTTTGCCATCGACTCAAGTGGCCGAGTGTTTGTGACCCAACACGGACGCGACCAACTGCACGCCAATTGGCCCGACCTGTTTAAACCCGACCAGGAGGCCACACTGCCGGCGGAAGAGCTGTTGCTTTTGAAACCAAAGGGAGACTATGGCTGGCCCGAGTGCTACTACGACGCGTTCGTGCAAAAGCTGGTTCTGGCTCCCGAATACGGTGGCGACGGGGGCAAAACGATCGGCGTATGCGCGAACAAGATTGCTCCCAACGCCGCGTTTCCCGCCCATTGGGCGCCCAATGCAATGGTGCGCTACGACCAGAAACAATTTCCGGCGCGCTACCGTGACGGCGTCTTCATCGCCTTCCACGGGTCATGGAATCGCGCGCCATATCCGCAAGGTGGCTACAACGTGGTCTTTCAGCCGCTCGCCGGGGAGCGCGCATCCGGCCAGTGCGAAATATTTGCGGATGGTTTCGCGGGAGCCGTGAAGTCGCCGGCCAAAGCCGAACATCGTCCCTCGGGCTTGGCCGTGGGACCGGATGGTTCGCTCTACGTTTCCGACGATATACGCGGACGCATCTACCGGATTGTCTATCAAGGCGGCTCCGACGGCGGTGTCGCGAACGTCACGCCGTGTCCGAGCGCAACAGCTCCCGCTGGCAATCCTGTTGAAGTGGCCGCGCAACCGCCAGAGGGCACCCATCCGGACGCCGGTGCTGCCGCACTTCCTGTTCCTGAAGGCGCAACGCGAGAAATGGTTGAGCTCGGTCAGCGCGTCTACCGTGGCCAACTGGGCGGAGCGGCGTGCACCGGTTGCCATGGTGAGAGCGGCCAGGGCACTCCTTTGGGCCCCGATCTATTGGGCAAGAAATGGCTGTGGAGCGATGGCAGCTACGCCGGAATCATGAAAACGATCACCGAAGGTGTGTCGCAACCAAAACAATATCGCAGCCCTATGCCGCCGATGGGTGGCGCCCAACTTACGCCCGACCAAGTATCAGCGCTCGCAGCGTATGTGTGGGGCCTGAGCCATCACGCGTCGCCCAGTCGAAATTAATCGGCCAAATTCTGATAAACGCGTTGCTCGTACAAGTGGAATCCACCTCGCAGGCTGCCGAGGCACATGCCCGGTAATTTCCCTTAATCGAGAGACATGGCTTCCAGCAACACTATCGGCCATAGCGGCCTATCAATTCACCTTGCCCGAGGATATGGCCTTTCAGAGCGCGTTCGACGTCGGCCTTGGTCGCGCCGGCTTTGAGATTCGGCTCTGCATCCAACGCGTAGAGCTTGAAGAAATAACGGTGCGGCTTGCCGGGCGGGGGACACGGGCCGTCGTAGCCAATTTTGCCGAAATCGTTTCGCCCCTGACGCGCACCGCTTGGGAGTTGCTCCTGCTTCGCCACACCTTCCGCGAGCATCCGTGCGCTTGCCGGCAAGTCGTACAAAACCCAGTGCACCCACGTGCCTACTGGTGCGTCGGGATCGTCGGCAATCAGCGCGAAGCCTTCCGTGCCCACTGGAGGGTCGTTCCATGCTAACTGGGGTGAAACGTCCGGGCCGTCGCATGTAAATTTCTTGGGAATCATCTCACCGGGCGAAAAGGCGGTACTGGTTATTTGGAGAGCCATTGAGCCTCCCTTTTCTTGCCCCAAGGCGAGCACAAACGGCAACGCGAGCAGTAGAATTAGGCGGAGCGGCTTTCGTGCAAGACTTCGGGGCACGGCCATGCTTCTCCAAAATAAGCCGCCACTCGGCCACTTCATCAAAGGGTCAGGTTTGAGCGATCGCTTCCCAGAAGCAGGTTTGCGATAGGCCTCTGGGATACTCACATCTTCAGCAGTGCGCATCCCATTGCCGAAAGCGCATTGCTGTCGGTCTCAGCGGTTGTCCTTGTCCTTGCTGTCGTCCCCGTCGTCCTTGTCACGGCGCTCTGCATGGACCTGTCCGCGAATTTCGCCTGCCGGGAATTGCTTCGTGTGGATATTTCCGTATGCGGTATTGGATGCCAGCGCGGCTACCACCCCGGCGAAGTCGCCGGGAGTAATGTTCTGAGCGGTGGGCCCTACCACGCCTGCCGCGGTGATTGTTCCCGTCACGGTCACTTCTCCTGAAGTGTCGTCAAGGCAGGTTGGCGTTCCCGCCGGACCGTTGCCCAAATTCGAGCAAAAGAACACCATGACCCCGCCGGCCACGTGCTCTTTGCCGAAGTGAATGTGAGACTGCAAGACGTTGGTTAGGCCGGAATAGGTCAGTTTATAAGTGAGTGTTTGAGCGGCCTGGTCAAGCGTCAGTTTGAGCGTCGCTTGCCCCGTCGACAATATGGCTCCGGTTTCACCCGCGCCCACACCGCCCACCTCTTGGAAGCCAGAGAACTTGGCGGAATATTCCTGTGCGCGGGCAGGAACTGACAACAGCAAAAGCACAACAGCGGCCAGTATTGCGCCGGTCCATTGGTGTCGACTCATAAAACCCTCCCTGCAAGCAGATTTTTTGGTTACGGGGACGATCAACCAGCGCGAATTGTACACCCGCTCGCCTGACTGAGCTACGACAAGCCGCCGCCGCGGCAGTCCTGATGGTTGTGTTCTTCGAGGCTCAAGGATGAACTGAAGCCGCCACTTCCTAAAGAGAGAGGCAGGGGGGCCGCCTCCCTTCATGGCTCAGGATCAGCAGAAGGCGCGGGCTACGTGCCCGCAGCTTGAATACCTTTTCTAACTTAGATGCTCTTTTCTCACTCAGGGGTATCACGGCCAACTAACTTTTAATCCACAAAATTTACAACCTAAGCAGCCGCATTCGCGTCAACTTAGAGGAGGAAGAAACGAGAATGAATAAGCCAGTCTTTACCGAAGACATGACGCCCGAGGAATTCAAGGCAAAGACCTTAGAGATGGCGAACTGGCCGCCAGAAGCTATGGAGGAAGCGTCTGTGAGCTTCATCAAAGTTCTGGAAACCAAAGTTCTATCTGGCGAGTGGCAGATCGTTGACGTCTAGAACTCGCCCTGGAGCGTAATGCTTCGGGCCTAAATCGGTTTCGGATCGCCGCTATTTATAGATGTTGCCGATGCGATGAGGATCGTAGGTGATGCTGGAGAACTCCGCGACGGCGCCAGACCCCGCCGGGGACTGCGACTCGAAGCCCACGCGGACGGCCAGTTCCGTGTCTAGGCTGAAGGTCCGCAGGGTCTGCCAATTCTCTCCGTCCGTTGAGAAGTAGAAGACGTAAGTCCTTCCGCTCTTCGCGATACGCAGATAAACCGAATCTTCCGGCAGGTTTATGGAATTGCAGTCGTCGGAGAGCCCTCGTGTAACCACGGTGACGAGTGTGGGCTTTCTCTCCGGTGAGAACTCGAATGAAAGCTTTGCCCAGTGGTGATCGTCGCCCATCACCATCAGCGCCCCTGCGTCCCACTTGCTGGCGAACTTCACGGTCACTCGCGCGCTGAGCACGTAATCGCTACCTGGGCTGAATAACAGGATCGGGGCACTGTTAGCGACTGTCCCGTCAAATGGGTCGACGAACCAATCCGTCTTCAGCTTCGCGGATATGCTGAGCACCTTCTGGCTGTCTATGTTCCAGGAGCGCGGTGTGTTCTGCCAGTTCAGCTTGCCCGGAAGACCTGGGATAGACACCGTGCTCTGCCCGAAGGCAACCGCCGAACTGAGCCACACAAGTAGTCCAGACCCAATATATCTAACCACGCGTGACTTCATGTTCTTTCCTCCCGCAGGTGAAGGCCACGGCGCCTTTGGGCCCCGCCTGCTTCACGCCGACATATTCTCACAACCGATTACCCACCGGTGCGCACGTGCTGCCAATAGCCGCTCATGTCTCAAATGCGATCACTGAGTGGAGAAATAGACTGACGGTACACAGTTCTGCTATGGCACCCGGGTCGGCTGTCTCGTGCTGAGTTCTTATGCCAACGATGGGTATATCTCGAAGACTCTCTCCAGCGATGTTCAAGCAGACCTGGACAGCGTAGCGCTGCGATTAAATCAACGCCCGCGAAAGACTTTAGGTTTTGAGACTCCTGCGAGTAGACTTCGAGTTAGTGTTGCGCCGACCCGTTGAACCCGCATAACTTATCGGGCACTAGGACGGTTTAGTCTGAACAATCCCATCAATCAAAGACCGACCTCTAGGTTCTCATCTAGACAGGCTGCGAAGCCTGTTCAACAATGCAATGAAGTGAGGGCGATCTCCATCACTCACCGCCGTTAATTTCAGGCCCAGTCCGCACCCGGGCTTTACATGCCGCACGACAGCGTCGGCTCTGATTTGTCCTTCCTGGACTAGAAAATCAACTTTGGCCCTCGAACCCACAGCCCTTGGCTTAGCTGTTTCGACAAACAGACCCCCCAGGCTCACGTCCCGAACTCGTGCCGTCTCGTCACGTTCATTACACCGCCAGAAGACCCAGACGTCCCCAGGTGTCTCGATCCGCGAGTTGAACCGCCTTGAAGGTGAAGCAGTTTGCCGCAACAGGTGGCACCTCCGGTGGCCTTCGCACCTTCTGCGTCCGTTTGTTTCACGGACTCAAACGCCGCGAGCGGCTCCTACCCCCAGCAAGAGGACGGCGATGGACAAAAACGCATGGCGCGGCGCGCGAGCGAAATTGGTTTTGCTCGGGGCAGAACCAGGGACGTGACGTTCGAGCAGGTTGCGCGTGAGCCAAATTAACGTCATCGGCTCCTTTCTACGAAGACTTCCCGCTTGGCTTGGAAGAATACGCGAATCGAGAGAGCACTCATCGGGCCACGGCGCAAGCTCTTAGCGGAGGTCCCCATTTTTGTGAGCAAGCCTTTGATAGACAAGGGCTTTTGTTGAAATTGAGCGAGTGACATCGAGGAACAGACTTTGGCGAGAGAACGGCGAGTGTCTATCCGATCGGATTGGGAAGCTATCTATAAAGATAGTGTTCGGAGGAAGGCGCCGCCACAGGAATAGATTGTTAGGTGTCGGCAAATAGTCGTGGATATCGAAAAGGTGGACTTCTTGAAAAGCGACGGAAAATTGAGTGACAGGTTGGTCCTAATGACGGCCGCCCAGGAGTTCTTTTACGAGAAGTTGGTCTCCATCTTCATGCTTACTCAACTTCAGTTGCAAATGTGTTGCAACTTCTCCGCTAAGTCCCTTTTCTTCAACCACTAACGCGGCCCAAATTGTTCGAACGGATATCGAATTAATAAAATACTTGACAGAGTATCGAATCCATGCTATAGAAGGACGTGAACATCGCAGCCCAGCCTCTTCTGAATCCTCGCCAGTCGCTTTCCACTTGTCCTCTTCTTCGATCTTCCAGCCTCCAACTTCTAACCTGTAACCCACTGCCCCTTTGTTTTCATATTCTTACGAACCCCTTTCCCCGCAACCCCTTTGCTTTCACATCCATACAAAACCCCGGGGGTGTACCCCCAATTCACCTCGAAAGGAAACGAAATATGTCCCAACAAACTGCTAAGCCCAGCCTCATCAACAACTCCGCTCGCTGCAACCATCGCTTCGCCAACGGCATGCGTTGCCGCCTCTCCGCCTCCAATGTCGACTCCGCCTTCTGCCCCAGCCACGCCCGCCTCCCCGAAAATCAGCGCGAATCTGCCGATACCGCCGCTTCCCTCACCGCCGACCTCAAGGAATTCCGCTCCGCCATCCCCATCAACGATTTCCTCGCCCGCCTGCTCCTCCTCCTCGCGGAGAACAAAATCTCTCCCCGCCGCGCCGCCGTCCTCGCCTACATCACCAACCAACTCCTTCGCACCCTTCCCGCGATCGACCGCGAGCTCAATCCCAAGGCAGATCCCAACGCTCCGGCCCAGATCATCTTTGACATGCCCGGCCCCGCACGCGAGCGCGAGCCGTCGCCCGAGCCCACCTACGCCGATGTGCGCACCTGACCACCGTGGGACAGCCTTTAGGCTGTCCGCCGTTCGCAGCGACAATGCTCATCTCGGCGCAAGATGTGCTTCAGCATCCGCTTACGGGCTTCCGCCCGTCGACGTGTATACTCGGGTGTCCAATTTATGATTCCTTTTTTGCATCTCGGGCCGATTACGATTCCTACCTTCGGCCTCATGGTGGCCACCGCGCTGCTCGTCTCCGCGTACGTGCTGCAAGCGGATTTCAATCGCCGCCGCGCGCAGCTCGAGCGCCTTCCCGGATACCAAGGGCAGCGCGACGAAGGCTTTTTCATCATTGGCGTTGCGGGATTTGCCGGCCTCGTTGGTGCCCGCCTCTATCACGTGCTGGAAAGCCCCAGCGAATTTTTTGCCGACCCGTGGAACTTGCTCTTCAGCCGCTTTGGCTTTGCCTGGTTCGGTGGATTCCTCGGCGGCTTCGTGACGCTGGTTGTTCTGGCGCGGCGTTCAAAGATTCCACAGCTGGAATTTCTGGATATTTGCTCGCCGGCGGCGTGCGTCGGTTACGCCATCGGGCGCATCGGCTGCTTGCTTTCTGGAGACGGCGATTACGGTGTGCCCACTTCGCTGCCCTGGGGCATGAGTTTTCCCAACGGCGTCGTGCCCACCACGCAGCGTGTCCATCCCACGCCGCTCTACGAATTTTTCATCTGGCTCGCCATCGCCGCATTCCTTTGGCACATGGGAACCAAATCGCTGCGCGGCCCGAAGGCCCGCGGCGAGATTTTTTGCAATTATCTGATTCTGACCGGCGTTGCGCGCTTCCTGATCGAGTTCATCCGCATCAATCCGCGCTCCTTTTTCGGTTTGTCGAATGCGCAAGCCGCGAGTTTGCTGTCTATCCTGGTTGGCGCGGTGTTACTTTGGCGTATCAAAAGCCAGTTTCACGCGCGCAAAAAAGAGCACCGCATCGTAGAACACATCGCCGCGCGTGGCGACGTGTTGCAACCGGAATATCACAAGCCTACGCCGGAATGCCCGCATCCGGAGCGCTGGCAGATGTATGACTCCATGACCGCCGAAGTCGAAGTCCTCGATTTCCTGAAAGCGATCGTCACCACCATCAAACCCGAGCTGGTGGTGGAGACCGGAACGTTTTCCGGCTTGAGCACGCTGCGCATCGCCGAAGGCCTGAAATCCAATGGCTTCGGCCGCGTCATCACCTGCGAGTACGACGCAAAAGTTTTTGCCGCCGCGAAAGAACGCTTCGCAGCATCGGGATTGGCGCAATGGATCGAAGCGCGCAACGAGTCCAGCCTGGAAATGAAAGTCGATAGACGCATCGACTTGCTGTTTTGCGACAGCGACGCGCCGATTCGCGGCCAGGAAGTGCGCCATTTTCTGCCCCAGGTAAATCCCTACGGTTTGATTTTGATGCACGACGCCAGTTCCGCCATGCATACCGTCCGCGAAGCCGCCCTGCAACTCGAGCAAGAAGGACTAATCTCCGTGGTGCTGTTGCCCACCCCGCGCGGTCTGGTAGTTGCCCAAAAGCGCGAAGGCCGAAAATAAATGCGAAAGATGGGGCTCCTCTTCTCTGCGTTAAACTCCGCGCCCTCCGCGTCTCTGCGTTATCTTTTTCTTTCTTTCTCGGAAACGGCATGAATCCAGCGCAAAGACGCAGAGAACGTGGAGGTTCGCAGAGAGGAGGAAGACTTGGTTACGCGCAGGGAGGAAAAGCTAGAGCATTTGGCGGAGGACGTACTGCAAAATACCGCCGTGGTGGTAGTAAGAGACTTCTTCGGGAG
>WNFP01001257.1_pt1 | contig 19744 bp, 15 predicted proteins | sample 5400201 | NCBI WGS metagenome assembly WNFP01 (sample SAMN13153355, study PRJNA577476) | soil metagenome | isolation source: 115 cm saprolite under Madrone tree | place: USA:California | collected 2016-06-14
AAGATCTGATCTTGCCAACGCGACTCCCCCAGTTCCATCAGGTCGAAGATTTGGGCTGACAAACTTAAGTTTTGTGAGCTTCTGCCGATATCCTTACTTAGGGTAATTTTAAGGAGCAGAGGCATACCGTTGGGCCGCATTGCTGACATCAGTTGGCCGAAGAAAATTCTTGCCGTCTCCAGCATTTACATCGTTGGCCTGCTCACGGTGGGCTGGAGACCGCAAGAAGCTTTTTTGACCAACTAATATCAGCGATACGCAGCACGAGAAGTCCCCGGGATTTGTGACGGTTTCAACCTTGTATCCTGCACCGAGTATCGGCTCCATCCAGGATTCCGTGAGCGGTCGTGGAGACGATTCAGCCGTTGACACGACAGCGTCTTCCGATGGTCAAATAGGAAATCGGCTGTCTGGCTGTGGACTTTAGGGGACTACGAAACAATTCCTGGTCAAATTGACGATGTCACGTCAACCCCGGCGCGCTAAGTGCTACTTTGCCGTCCGCGCCTCTTCCAAGTCGCTGAAAATACTCATGTTCAGCTGTCACGGCAGAGGTCGCGGGTTCGAGTCCCGTCGTCCCCGCTGTAACCACGCAAAGCAAGGTGCTAAAACAGAAATTCAAAATCGACGGACAGAGTGGCCGCCCCTCGGGCGGTGGTCACAATTGAACATCTTGTTGGCGGGCAAACGGTGCACTATGCAGCTATGAAAACCAAACGGGAAGCAGCCCTGGCGGTTCGTTGCCCCACTTGTGGCGCCAAGCCGGGAGAGAAGTGTGAGCTGAGCACCGGCCTCCCGCGGACAGAGCCACATCGAGATCGGCGCTTGGCGGCTACGGAGTAACTCCTCAGTAACACCGATTTGGCCTACCCCCAATAAATCTCATTTCTTCTGGAAACACTGCGCAGAATGGCACACTCCAGAAGCCTGTTGCCCCAAATTAACCTTAGTTCTTTTCTACGCTATAATCTGCTTCTATGAAGCTGGCTGTGGGAGTCAAGAAAAAGCGTGAGTTCGATCCCAAGACTTTCCTCGCGACCATCGGCAATGGCAGGAAGATGTTGGCCGTTCCGAAAAAGCAAATGATATTCGCCCAAGGGGACGCGGCGGACGCCGTCTTCTATATCCAAAAAGGCAAAGTGAGGCTTACCGTCGTATCCACGGCCGGTAAGGAAGCGACGATCGGCATAGTGAGTGAGGGGAATTTTTTTGGTGAGGGTTCGCTGGCAGGTCAGCTTCTCCGTATGGGATCCGCGGCGGCAATGACGGATTGCGAGCTTTTGCGAGTGGACAAGAAAGCGATGATGACTGCACTTCACCGCGAACATGCGTTTTCCGATTTGTTTGTGGCGTATTTGCTGGCCCGGAACATCCGTTACGAGGAAGACCTGGTCGACCAACTGTTCAACTCCAGTGAAAAGAGGCTGGCCCGGGTCCTTCTATTGCTCGCTCACTTCGGCAAAGATGGCATTCCGGAACCCGTGGTCCCCAAAATCAGTCAGGAAACCCTGGCCGAGATGGTTGGAACCACTCGTTCGCGAGTCAGTTTTTTCATGAACCGGTTCAGGAAACTGGGCTTCATTCACTACAACGGCGGTCTGCAGGTCCACAGCTCGCTGCTCAATGTAGTGCTGCACGATTGAGCATCTCCACGTAAGCGGTCGCCAGAGAACGATGCCTTCGTTTCCAAGTACGAAACACCCACCGCTTGTTGCCCGTGATCACCCAAATTTGCGGTGAAAGCGCATACGGGGTACCCAGAAAGCCCTGGAATCACCGCGTGAGAATACGTAAGCTCGTCCGTGCGCCTTTTGACTGTACTGATGATTGCGGGCCCGGCTCCGGTATTGAGCAATTTTGACAGAACGGTGGGAAGCCTGCCGGTATAGATGAACCGGCATGGGCACAAACAGCACTCTGCTGTGTATGCACCGAAATCCAGCCCAACTGAGTTGTTGGAACAAAACGGATACGAGCTGCTAACCGCTACCAACGGTGCCGATGGTCTGCGCCTTTTTATGTTCCGGCCTGTGGATGCAATTGTGCTCGACAACCAGTTGGGCCTTTTGGATGGCGGGGCGTGGCGGCTGAGATCAAGAAGGTCAAACCAGTGGTCCCCATCGTCATGCTCGTCGGGGACGTGGAGCTGCCGGCTGATGCATTGAAGTCCGTGGATGCGCTCGTGGCCAGGTGCGACGGTCCTCACTTCCTGTTGGTGACGGTTCACTTTGTGCTGAATCGAAGCCGGCACAACGTCGTGAAGGACGGCTAGGGTCGCCCCACATCTGCGGCGTCCCGGCCGGTCACGGGAAGGGCGGAATGTCCAGCGTTTGGCGAAGTATTCGGAGTGGAAGTGTCCAATTCTGACTAGACGCCCAGGAACTCTGCGACGTTTCGCTCTGGACTCCCCGCTAGCGACGGCGTTTCCTGCTCTAAGGTTGCACACCCATTGCCCAAAGCCCGAACCGGTAGAAGGACTACAATTAGAGATGTGAGATATTACACAACCAAACCGATGAATGGCGGCACCACATTCACGTGCACATTCTGCGAGCATAGCGTCACCACCCTCGATTTCAACAGCATGAATGGAAACCGCCGCACGCAAGCAGCAGCAGTGATAAATCAGCATGCGGCCTCATTGCATTTGCGGGCGTCGGTGCCAGCCAAGCTGGGTGGTCGTGGCGCACTTTGAAATTCTGGAATTAACGCGTAGTGCTGTTGCAGGGCGGCGAAGTTGGTAGCACTCATCTCCCCCCGGGCACACCATTGGACTGAATCAGTTCCCGTTAGACTCCCGTTTTGAAGTGGTTGAAATCTCAAGAGACCAGGATTGACCATGGGCGATGTTGAATAATATCGGTCTGAAACCCGCGAAACTCACGTTGGGACAAATATTGTCCGTTCGTTGTCCCATGTGCGGAGCTAAACCGAAAAAGAAATGCACGCTCAGCACAGGGCATCCATCGACTAAGACGCATCTCGACCGAGAGTTGTCCGCCTTCAAGACTTCCCGCCCCGAGAACTCTGGCCAGGCGGCTCTGCGAGTCCTGAAGGCAGCTATGAGCCGCGGCCTGCGCGTCCTTTTCCAACATAGGTAGGGCCCGCACAAATAGGGGAAGGCTTCTACGCCGCGCGGCGGCCGCGCACAAGGTCGATGACTACAACCGCCAACGCTACTACCAGCAGCAAGTGGATCAGAGCGCCGGCCACGTGGAGACTGAAACCCAGAAGCCACAGAATCAGGATCACAACGAAAATCGTGCAGCATGTTCATATCCTCCGCTGATTCCTGCGGCGCCCGAAAATCAAATTCGTCTACCAGTCGACCCCGAGCAGAGACGCTGTTTTCGGTGCGTTCTTCGTTCCCAATATTGCTCATCCTTGCTTCGCATCTTTCCGCCCCAGTTGACCTCCTCGCAGCGACTTCCCGCACTCTAAACAGAATGGTTTGGATCGCGAAGTGATCAGCCCGCAGAATGGGCACATCCTTTGTGATCCGAAATCCCTGCGGTATGTTTGCATCGCGAAGAGCTTTCTTAGTGGCCCAGCGATGAAGGCGAACAACGTGCGAACACGGATAAGAAAAGGATGCATGAGGTTCACAGCGGAAATGCCCGCATTTCCCGGCCGCTCAATCGGCGGGCGCCAGGTGACCCGCAAGAGAACCTGGAACAATTATCCTAGTTGCCCCCGGCGCCCAAGGATCGCCACTCTTTCGCAACGTCGACAGGCTCACAATGACACATCAGCGGCCGCGATTGTGTGCAAGATTGCTCAATTTACACAAGAAGCCATTTTGGGGGGCAAGCACGGCCGTGGCGTGGCCTCTTGCCGAACGACTGAAGGCTGGAGTGCGCCTGCGTTCGTCTCAGTTGGGGGCGGAAGCTGGGGATTGCAGATTGGAGTCGAAGGCGTGAATCTGGTCATGCTGGTTATGAACGAGCAGGGTCTCCAGCATCTGCTCTCCGGCAAGTTCGCACGCAGCGGTGAAGGATCTGTTGCGGCCGGACCAGTAGGCCGTCACGCTCCGCCCGAGCTGACTGGAAGATGAACACTGAAATCCTGACCTACTCGCGCTCGAAGGGCGTGTTCGCCGGCCTGACGCTGGAAGGTGCGGTGGCGGAGCAGGATGACGACTCTACCCGCGCCATTTACGGCAAGCACATGATGTTCCGCAACATCGTCTCGGGCAAGGTGTCAAGCCCAAAAAGTGCGGACGCATTCATGAGGCCGTGTCAGATGCGGGCCAACAGGCACGGATTGCCGAAGCAAACGAAGACAAAAGTAAGCGCATCAGGAAGCTGTCGGCTAGCAGGGTCTGCGGCTGACTGGAACCGAGTATCAATTCCGTTCAGCACTGCGGAATTTTGGATGACGGATCTGGTTCCTATTCCAGCCCTCCGTTCTTGCGCGCTGTCAGTTGGTGGAGAAGCCATTCGAGATAGAGCTGTGGCCAGCCGGAAACGGCAGCCCCATTGCTCGCCCGCACGCCAAAGCCGTGTCCCACGCCAGCGTAAACGTGAAGTTCTGCCGACACGCCCGCCCGCTTGAGCGCGAGGTAGAGCTCCGGCAGACCTTGTGCAATTTCCTGCCGATCATCTCCACCGCAAGCCAGAAAAGCGGGCGGTGTTTCTTTCGAGAGGTTCATGTCATGCGGGATGGCGGGATAGAGCAGTGCCTGAAACGCAGGTTTTGAACTCTCGCGCTCGACCGGATCCGTTGCGCTCGAAGTGCCGGCGTCATACCGCGTGCTCGCCAGGGCGGCCAATTCGCCGCCCGCGGAAAAACCCATCACGCCGATCCGCTTAGGATCAATGCCCCATTCTGAGGCGCGGCTTCGCACCAGGCGGATCGCGCGCTTGATGTCCGCCAAAGCATGCCCTTCGATGGTGTAGGTCGAACCTTGCTCCCGCGCTAGACGATACTTCAATATGAAGGCAGCTACACCGTGGTCGCTTAGCCATTCGGCGACGTTGTAGCCTTCGTGATCCATCCAAAGTTCCTTGTGTCCGCCACCCGGCGCGATGATGACCGCGGCTCCAGTGGATTTGTCTTTGGTAGGAAGATACGGAGTGATCGAAGGATGATGGATGCCGGATACGATGTGCTCTCCATATTCATTCAGCCTCACTGCTTCTTCCGAAGCCTTGCCTTCAGAGCCTTTGCCCTCCGAACCGGGGGCCCCGTTCGACCAAAGGAGAACAGGTTGATGCTCGGCAGCCGCAGCGCCTACAAGAAACGCCACCGATATTATCGCAAGACAGACTCGAGACCAGACCAGGCTTATGGTATGCAATTCCAATTACCTCGTTTCACAAATTTCTCCGGGAAAGTTCATGACAACCAGGCCGCCGCACTGACCCAATACGCTATCGGCTATATCCTGTCGGTCATCCAACGTTAGTCGGATGTAGGGACGCGAGTGCAATGATAAATTTCGGGTCATATTTTCGGATCACAATTTTTCAAATCTAGGGATTGCCTATGAAAATCAACTTGCGGAGGCGCAACCCAGGCTTCAGGCTCGGGGCAAGTCTTGTCCTGACCTTTGCCGCGGCTCTGGTTGCTTCCGCTGCTGTGCCAAATAAGGCTTCGTCCTCCCCGATTGTCATCGATGCGAAAACTGCGCCTTCACGCCCACAACCGTTGCCATTTCCGGCGGGTGGCCAAACCCCCGACGGGCATACACTTTCGCTTAATAGCCGCTATCTGGTGCGGGATGGAAAGCCGTGGTTTCCGGTGATGGGGGAGTTCCACTATTCACGGTATCCCGAAACTCAGTGGGATGAAGAAATCCTGAAGATGAAGGCAGGCGGCATCCAGGTAGTCTCGACCTACGTCTTCTGGATTCACCACGAAGAAATTGAAGGGCAGTTCGACTGGCAAGGACAGCGCAACTTGCGCCGTTTCGTCGAGCTCTGCGCCAGCCATGACATGTACGTCTGGGTTCGTGTCGGGCCGTGGGACCATGGCGAAGTGCGCAATGGAGGGCTTCCCGACTGGCTGATTCAAAAGACCGCAACTCGCGAAAACAACCCGGTCTACCTTGGCTATGTCCGCCGCTTCTTCGGCGAAATTGGCAAGCAACTAGGCGGATTGTTCTGGAAGGAGGGCGGGCCTATCGTTGGGCTGCAGCTTGAAAACGAGTACAGTGCGCGCGGACCGGGCAAGGGCGAGGACCACATTCTCCATCTGCGACAAATTGCCCAGGAAGCAGGCCTAGACGCTCCTTTTTACGCCGTGACCGGATGGGACAACGCTGTAGTTCCGTCCCGCGATGTGCTGCCGGTATTTGGGGGATACGCAGACGGATTCTGGTGGCGCAGCCTGGTCGATCTGGCGCCAAGTTCGAACTACTTCTTCACCCAGATCCGTTGCGAGGAAAATGTCGGCGACGATCTGCGCTCCAAGCGTCCTGACATTGACGCCCTCGACGCTGCCTACCCGTTCTTCACCGCAGAGATGGGAGGAGGCATGGCGGTCGCGTATCACCGGCGGCCGCTGCTCAGTGCTGACGATACGGCGGCCATGGAGGTCGTGAAGCTGGGATCGGGGGTCGTTCTATACGGCTACTATATGTTTCACGGGGGCACCAATCCGGACGGCAAGAAAACAACATTGCAGGAGTCGCAAGCGACAGGGTATCCAAACGATTTGCCGGTGAAGTCTTATGATTTCCAGGCGCCGCTCGGCGAATTCGGCGAAACGAAGGCGTCGTACGGGGTCCTCAAGACGTTTCACTTGTTCCTCGGCGATTTCGGTTCGAGTCTCGCGCCGATGCCCTCTTACTTGCCTGAGCGCATGCCGGAGAGCAAACAGGACACCTGGACCCCACGGGTTGCCGCGCGCCTTCAAGGCGATCATGGGTTCATCTTCCTCAACAACCACGAGCGGACATACGCGCTGCCGGAGAAGAAGAATTTTCAGGTCAAGCTAGAGCTCTCCTCCAGTGTGGTCTACGTACCCCGCCGTCCTGTGAATGTTCCCACCGGGGCATACGCGATCTGGCCCGTGAATCTCAATCTCGGCTGGACATTGCTTCGATATGCCACGGCGCAACTACTGTGCAAGTTGGACGATCCGCAAACCTACGTCTTTTTTGCATGGCCGGGGATTTCACCAGAGTTCGCCTTCGAAGAAAAGGATGGCGTTTCCATCGCAAGTTCGGGTGGTCCCGTCACGCGCGAGGGAGGGATTGCCTACGTTCGGATCGAACCGGGAACACAGGTCGCAATCCGGGTTGGCAATCGAAGCGGCGCCGGCGTCAACATAATCGTTTTGTCGCGAGAACAGGCCCTGCACACATGGAAAGCCACTCTCGCCGGGCGGGAGCGGTTGGTTTTGTCTGCGGCCCAGTTGTATTTCGATCAGGATCGCGTGCATATGCTCGGTACCGATTCTTCCCGGTTAAAAGTGAGTTTCTTCCCCGCCCTCGAGCGCGATCCAGCCGGTTTTGTTGCCGCTGCCCCCGCCGACGGCATCTTTAAGGGCTATACAACCCGCGTACAGCAAGTATGGAGCATGGCCAGAGTTCGGAAGCTACAGGATCTTGGTGTGGACCCTCCCGTCAAGTTAGGCAAAGAGGTTGCCATGGCACCGGAGGATTCTGCATTTAACACAGCGGCAAGCTGGAAGATAAACGTGCCGCGAGTTGAGCCCGGCAGCGTGTCCAACGTCTTTCTTCAAATCGCATACGAAGGGGATGTGGCGCGGCTTTACGTGGACGGAAAACTACTTACTGACAATTTCTACAACGGCACTCCCTGGCTGATCGGACTGAAGAGCATTCCCAGCCAGTACTGGGATCGGCTTGAACTGAAGATCTTGCCGCTCCATGATCATTCGCCGATCTATCTTCCTGCCAGTGCACGCCCCGTGTTCCCTCCCGATGGCCAGGTGGCAAAGCTGAAAGACGTGAAGATTGTCCCGGAGTACGAACTGGTAATGGACCTGAAACCTCGATAGCCAGAAATCCCCAACTCGATATTGGCGGGAGACGGCATGAAAGCATGCGGCGTTTGCTTGGTTTCCATACTGTTCACTGTACAGGTTGCGCTGACCAACTCGGCTCAAAGCCAGGACTACGCGATCGGTGCGGATGTATCTTTTCTTGGTCAGGTGGAACATGAGGGAATGGCTTTCAAAGACAACGGAGTTGCCGTACCAGGGCTGCAAATTCTGAGAAACCATGGCTACAACTGGGTCCGGCTACGCTTGTTTCACACGCCCGGCGAACTTCCCAACAACCTGGAGTACACAATCGCGCTGGCAAAGGATGCCAGGAAACTCGGCTTCAAGTTTCTGCTCGACTATCACTATGCCGATGGCTGGGCTGACCCAGGCAAGCAGCCCATTCCGAAGGCCTGGCAGGGGAAATCACACCAAGAATTGATCCAAGCGGTATTCGATTACACCCGGGACACAATTGCGCGATTCCGCGACGTTGGCGTGCTGCCGGACATGGTTCAGATCGGCAATGAGATCACGAACGGAATGCTGTGGCCGGACGGCAAACTTCCGGAAAATTGGGACAACTTTGCGCAGCTGGTCTATGCGGGCGTCAACGGCGTGGATGCGGGCCGGGGGAATGGCCCGCGCCCCAAGATCATGATTCATATTGATCGTGGTGGTGACTCCAAAGGAACGAAGGCGTTTCTCGACAAGCTGAACTCCTACGACGTGCCTTACGACGTCATCGGCCAGTCGTACTATCCGTGGTGGCACGGCAGTTTGGACGATCTGCGCGGCAACCTGGAATTCATGGCGGCCGAGTATCAAAAGGACATTATCGTGGTTGAAACCGCCTACAACTGGCAGCCGGAGAATTATGTGAACAAGCCTGCGCCATTTCCAGAATCTCCCGAAGGGCAGCGGGCTTTTCTCGAAGAGGTGAACCGGGTGGTGATGGAGACGCCAAACGGTCGTGGCAAAGGCGTGTTCTGGTGGGAACCGGCAGTCAAGGGGCGTCTCACGGTCCGAGGTTTTTTTGACGACCAGCATAATGCGCTACCGGTGGTGACGGTGTTCGACCGGTTTACGCGAGGTAAGTGAGCATTTGATGTACTGGACTCGCCCGGACAGCCGAGGCGGCTGTCATGCGGTTCGTGAAGTGTGGTAAATTCTCGGGGTTCGGGAACCGGCGGACGGTTCCCGTGGCTCGCTCTTCGACTGAGTCGTCAGCATTCCATGTTGCACGCGATGAACCGGGGCCACCACAAAGCTAGACTCGCCTTCCCGCGCACCGCCATCGCTCCCGCCTTGCTTATCTCCTTTGTCATTATTTCTGTCCTTCAACTTGCTTCCGCTGGCTCCACTGAGGCGCCTCCAGCTGCCTATACCGAGCGAATGTGGACGACGCAGGAGGGCTTGCCGGAGCAGATTGTGCAGACGTTTGCCCAGACCGCGGACAGATATCTCTGGATCGGCACCACCGGCGGGCTGCTGCGCTTCGATGGTGCCCGCTTTCAGCAGTACGACCGCGAGAACACCCCCGCCTTCACAGATAACAACATTTTCTGCCTGATGGTAGCGCGAGATAACACCTTGTGGATCGGGACCGAGGGTGGAGGATTGATTCGTTACCGGAACGGCGTTTTTCGCTCCTTCGCCAGCAGCGATGGACTGACCAGCAGTTTCGTCAGAACTGTGTATCAAGACAGCAAAGGACAGATTTGGATTGGTACTGACAACGGACTATTTCGATTGGCGGACGAACGAATCGAGCGAATCGATAACACTGCTGATTTTCCATTGATCGCCGTTCACGCCATCGGTGAGGACAGTTTTGGCCAAATCTGGGTAGGCGGATCCAAACTGGTGCGACTGGAAGGCGACTCGGCCCGGGAGTACCCCCTGGAGGGAGATGCCAGCCAGAACCGGGTCAAGTCGATACTCGTAACCCAGGACGCCACGGTTTGGGTGGGCACCATTTCTGGTCTACAGAAGATGACCCTGGAGAAGGTGACCCGTGACAATCAAGCGCACTCCTCCTTCGCAAGAGTGAAGGGAATCAGTAGAACTGTACGTTTCTTGCGGCAGACTTCAGACGGCACCCTCTGGGTCGGAACGATCGGTCAGGGACTTTACACTTACCGGGATCATCGCTTCTCGGAAATGAAAGCCCCCGCCAGTTTGCCGAGCAACACAGTTTTTAACCTTTTCGAAGACTTTGAGAAAAACATCTGGATTGGAACTCAAGCCGGCATGCTGCGTTTGAGCAAGACGCCGGTCAGGACGGTCAGCTTACCCGATGCAGCCGATTCAGATGCGGAGACGGTATATCAGGACCATAACGGCGATATCTGGGTTGCGGCCGTGAACCTGTTTCGTTTTCACAATGGCAAAGTTGCCCCTTATCGGTTTCCCGGCATCAGTGGCGTGAGGATCCGGAACGTATTCCGCGACCGTGAGGGCGAGTTCTGGATTGGCACCGAGGGCCAAGGAGTCTACCGCCAAGCCGGTGCGCGCTTGGTGCATTACTCCACCAAGGAAGGTATGGTTAACAATTTCGTCCGCGCTTTTCTTCAGAGCCGCGATGGCAGTATCTGGATCGGCACGGATGAAGGAGTGAGCCGTTGGCGACCGCAAGGCTTCACCAACTATCAGATGCGTGATGGCCTGTCCTACTTCAGCATACGATCGCTCTTGGAAGATCGAAACGGAGATATATGGATCGGCACCGAGCGGGGCGTGAGCCGTCTGCACGGTGACAGCTTTACGCATGACGGAGCTACGGAAGCGCTCAAAGGCGAAAAAGTGTGGGCCATCCACGAGGACTCCGACGGTGGACTGTGGTTCGGAACCCGTACTGCGGGCTTGTATCGCTGGCGGTCCGGAAAACTTACCCACTACACCGTGGCGCAGGGTCTTGCGAGTTCTGGCATTTACGAACTGCTCGAGGACCGTAACAACAATTTGTGGATGAGTGGTCCCAACGGGATCTCGGTAATAAGCCGTCCCGAACTGGATGCCGTCGGGGACCAACCAGCGCGCTCCGTTTCGCTGGTGCTTTACGGAGTTTCGGATGGGCTGGAGACCTTGCAGATGTATGGCGGCGAGAAGCCTGCCGGCGTCCTCACGACCGAGGGAGAAGTCTGGTTTTCCAGCAGCAAAGGCCCAGTACGTGTGTTTGTCGATCAGCCCAGACCGTTTGGCCCGGCCCCCGTGGTGATTGAGGAGGTCATAGCCGACGGTCGTACGGTTCCGGCTTCGGGAAGCGTTCCACTGGGCCCCGACAGCGCAAAACTGGAAGTGCATTACGGTGTCGTGCTCTTGCGATCGCAGGAACGGGTGCGGTTTCGATACATGCTGGAAGGCTTCGATAAAGACTGGAGCGAGTCATCTCTGAGCCGAGTGGCTTACTACACCAATCTCCCGCCCGGGAAGTACCAATTTCGTGTTGCCGCCTTTGAGATGAACAATCCGGAGCAGATCACGGAGGCATCCCTGGAAATTGTTCAAAAGCCACACTTCTACCGGACCGGGTGGTTCGTGGGCTGTTGTGTGCTTTTGCTGGCCGCGGGTGTTTTTGGCGCATACCAGTTCCGTCTGGGTCAGTTGAGGGCCCGGTTTCGCGCCGTATTGGAAGAGCGGAACCGGCTGGCGCGGGAGATGCACGACACCCTCATTCAGGGATGTACGAGCGTATCGGCACTGCTGGAGGCGCATTCCAGCCTGGGGCACTCGGAAGCAGATGCCAAGCATGACTTGCTGAACTACGCGCGTATGCAGTTACGCTCTACCATCGACGAGATCAGACAAGCAGTGTGGAACCTGCGCCTCAGTTCTGAATCCGGCAAGAATATCAGTCCGCTGCTGGCGGGAATGACCGAACAGGTGAGCCGTGAGTTTAGCGTGCCGGTCGAGTGTCAGATTTCCGGCAAGCCCTTTGCGCTGGACCAGTCAACCGTGCATGAGTTGCTCATGGTAGCGCGGGAGGCGCTGTACAATGCGGTGCGTCACGGGCAGCCCAGCCGGGTGCAGCTTGAGATTTGTTTTGAGAAAGACAAATGCAGCGTGAAGGTGCAAGACGATGGATTGGGATTTGATCCTGCGGCCGTGTCCTTTCTACCGGTGGGACATTATGGCCTGCTCGGCATGAAAGAACGTGTCGAGCGCATGGGGGGCAAGCTCACGCTGAACAGTCGGACCGGAGCGGGGACCGAGGTAATCATCGAGGTTCCACGGCAGGCGCCGGTTGAGCCGAACGAGATGTCCGAGATGAGGCTATGAGCGGAATCGAAAAAATCAAAGTGATGGTGGTGGATGACCATCCTCTCATGCGAGTGGGCGTGGCCTCGATTGTGAACGCGCGCCCCGATATGACAGTGGTGGCCCAGACCGGGACGGGCGAAGAAGCCGTGACCCTGTTCCATCGGCACAAACCCGACGTAACACTGATGGACCTCAGACTGCCGAGGATGAGCGGTGTGGACGCAATTCTTGCGATTCGATCGACTTATCCCCAGGCTCGCTTCGTTGTACTCACAACATACGAGGGAGATGCGGACATTCATCATGCGCTGGAGGCCGGCGCCCAGGGCTATGTGATCAAGGGCATGCCATTTCAGACTTTGGTAGACGCTCTTCAGCGAGTGCACGCAGGCAGACGCTTTCTGCCGCCGCCGGTCGCTCAGGCGCTGGCATCACGGATGCCGGATTCGGAGTTGAGTTCGAGAGAACAAGAGGTCCTGAAACTGCTGGTCGGCGGAAAGAGTAACAAGGAGATCGGGAGTTTGCTGGGCATCACCGAAGCAACAGTTAAGTGTCATGTGAGCAGTGTCCTGGTGCGACTGAATGTGAGCGACCGCACGCAAGCGGTGGTGACGGCTCTGCAGCGAGGCTTGGTACACCTGTGACCTCGGACCACGAGACCCAGGTGTTGGTCGTAATTGTTTTGCATTAGGTCCGTGCTCGGACCGCCCCTCTTCCGATTTCTGTAGATTCCGCCACGTACCTTTCTCGTAAAGCTTTTTTTCAGGTAATTCCTACTTTCGTCGGATTCGCAAACCGGATTTCGCGGATACAGTCTCCCGCGGTCGCAAAATGCAAACGTTTTCCTCGACGTAGCGGATCGAGCCCCGCTCTGGGAAGAGAGCGGGCAACGGTTTTCGGTCAGCTCATCGACTTTGATATGGAGGCTTACGCCCATGCATAACAGGTCAGACAACTGCTGGTTCAGCGCTGGTTCGCTAGTCTGCCTTTGGTTGGCCGCGATCACAGTGTTGTTAACGTTATTCTCAGTCGACGCATACGCCCAGGCTATCTACGGCTCGCTCAATGGAACCGTGACGGACTCGGGGGGGGCGGCTGTCGTCAACGCAACTGTTACTGTCACAAACGTGGGCAAGGGAACCAAGGACGTTACTCAGACCAACGCCGACGGGAACTACCTAGTACAACATCTGATTCCCGATGCCTACAAGATCCGAGTAGAAGCAACCGGATTCAGCACAGCCGAGTCGAATGAGATTCAGGTTGCGGCGGACACGTCTCCGCGAGTAGATGTGCGGTTGAAGGTCGGTTCAGTTCAGGAGACGGTCGTGGTCACGGACGAAACTCCCCAACTCACCACCGACCGGGCCGAGGTGGCCACGGTCTTGAATACACGTTCCATCCAGGATTTGCCCAATCTCGGTCGAAACGCGACCAATTTTGTTCTGCTGGCGCCGGGCACCATCGCTTCGACGTTCCAGAACTCGATCGGTGAGAACCCGCAGCAGTCCACAGCGGTGTCGGCCAACGGACAGTCTCCGTTCTCGGCTGGCTCCATTCTGGATGGAGCGGACAACAAGGACTCCTTCATCGGCGAAGTGATCGTAAATCCGCCGTTGGATTCGATTGCCGAGTTGAAGTTCATCAATCAAAACTACGACGCGGAGTTCGGTGCGGCGGTGGCCGGCATTCTGGTGGCGCAAACCAAATCCGGAAGCAACAGTTTTCACGGAAGCGCGTTCGATTACCGGCGCAGCGACGCCACCCAGGCGCGCAATCCCTTCACTCAGTTTCCCGGGAACAACCCGGTGGGACCGGACGTTCCGCCCAGCGTCTATAACTTGTTTGGCGGATCGTTCGGCGGCCCCATCAAGAAAAACAAGATATTTTTCTTTGGCGATTATCAGAGCCAGCGCTCCAAGACAGGAAACTCTTTTTTTCAGACCGTGCCCACTGCGTTGGCCCGACAGACTTGCATCGGGGGATCTACCGGCAACTGCGATCTGAGTCAATATTTACAGGGCAATGGCACCGGTCAGGTTTACGATCCCGGCACGGACGCCGGCACCTTGACCAACCCCACCGGCCACGGAAGGGCGCCCTTCGTGGGCAATCTCATCCCGAACTCCAGGCTCTCGCCTCAGGGGGTGGCCCTGCTGCAGCTGCTGCCAGCACCCAATGCGGGTGATGCCAACACGATCACCAACAACTTCATCGCCAGCGGTTTCGGTCTGTTCAATACGAATCAGTTCGATGTCCGCATCGACGACCAACTGAGCAGCACCCTGCACCTGTTCGGCCGTTATGGCTATTTGGGTGCCAGCGTTTCGTCGCCGGGTGGTTTCGGCAAGGCAGGCGGAGCCGGTTTTGGGGGCGGGTCTATCTTCGCTGGAAGCTCATCCGGCCGTAATCAGTCTCTGGCAGTTGGCGCGGATAAGACCATCAGCCCCACACTGCTGACAGACTTTCGCTTTGGCTTCTTTCGTTACCGCATTCTGCAGTTGAAATATGACGGCGAAGAAAATCTCGAGGATTCGCTAGGCATTCCGGGGTTGAATACGGGTGCCTTTGGCACCGGCGGCGCTTCGGCGTTCTACCCCGACGATATCTCGGCTTTTGGCGCCGGCAATGTGGCACCCAACCACTGCAACTGCCCTCTGAACATGCAGGAGCAGGAGTTTGATTTCGTGAACAACTGGACAAAAATCGTCAGCAACCACTCGGTCAAGGTTGGCGCGGACTTCCGTTACATCATGCAACTGCGTGTGCCCAGCGATCAAAACCGGGCGGGTATGCTGACTTTCGTTCGTGGACGCACCGCAAGTGCCGATGCGGTCGGCAGCGCCGGCGGACTCGGCGTGGCCACGATGCTGCTGGGCGACGTAACCAATTTCACTCGTTTCGTAAGTTCCACGGCGGACGCCGCCGAACGGCAAAAGCGTATGTTCTTCTATGTGCAGGATAGCTGGCGCGTAACCCCTAAGCTCACGCTCAACTTCGGCGTTCGCTGGGAGGATTACTTTCCGGAAACCGTCAACGGCAAGGGTAAGGGCGGCTTTTACGACATCGAGACAAATACCATCCGGGTGGCCGGTTACGGCAAAATCGGATCGAACTTCAACGTGAAGAATACTTGGAGCAATTTCGCTCCCCGTCTTGCCATTGCCTATCAACTGAAACCAACCACTGTGGTTCGCGCGGGATACGGCAGGTCCTACGATCCTGGATTTTTCGGGGATATTTTTAGTGCCGCGGTGACTCAGGCACCCCCGGTGCTGACCCCGCAGTCGCTAAGCAGCACCAGTTCGTACGGAGCCGCGGTCAATCAGGACGGCACATCGATCGTTACGCTGGCAACGGGCCCGCAGGCGCCTCCGGTATTTCCTATCCCGTCCGATGGCCTGATTACAAATCCACTGGGCCAGCTCGCACCGGAGACCCGCCCCTTGCAGATGAGAGTCCCTTACGTGGATGGGTGGAACGCCACGGTGCAGCACCAATTTAGCCGGAACACCAGTCTGCAGGTTGGCTACGTCGGTAATAAAGGCACCCACGAAATCCCGGGTGGAACATGGGGCGGGGTAAATCTGAATCAAGCCACCCTGGTGGGATTCCCAACTGTACCCTACTCGCAACGCACCTACTATTTCCGGCACTTCGGCATTCCAGGCGGGCCGGGCTATCAGGCGTATTTCGCCAATATTGGCAACACTCACTACAACGCTTTGCAGATTATTCTCGACAAGCGCTATTCTCGCGGTCTGCAGTTCCAAGCCAGCTACAACTTGTCAAAAGGCATGGCCAACGGGAACTTTGGCGATTATCTCTTGGTTGACCCGAGTGTGAATTACGGACGATATGACTTCAACCGCACCCACAGCTTCATCCTTTACGGGAATTACGACCTCCCCTTCGGCCGGAGCGGTTCCCTTAGGGATAGTGTTCCCAGCTTTGTGAACATGATTGTTGGAGGAATCGCCATCAACGGCACGCTGAATTGGTCCAGCGGCTTGCCTTACTCTCCCTACTACGCGGAATGTTACGGGCCTGACATCGATACGGGGCCGTGCCGTCCGGACAAAGTGGGCAGCTTCCATGCGAGCGCGAGCGGCCTGGACAAAACCAGCCACTTTGTCACTTACTTCACGCCCGGCCCGGCCCTGGCGACGAATGGAGCGACGGAGGGTGCGTGGCGCCGGCCGGATGTGGCTCACTTCGGCAACACTCCGTACAACGCGCTCAATGGACCGGGCTTCTTCAATAGCGATATGTCTATCAGCAAGAGCTTCCTGCTGCGCGAGAACCTGAAATTACAGTTGCAGGCACAAGCTCAGAACGTCTTCAATCACGTCAACTTGTCCAACCCGAACGGCTGTATTGATTGCAGCGTTTCCTCGGGAGCAGGCAGGATATTTGACATCTTGGCTGGTTCGACGATGCGCCAACTGGAGTTTTCGGCCCGCGTTACCTTTTAGGTCTTTCCAGTTGAGGTGGGGCGCGGCGCGCGTTCCACCTCGTTTCAATTTTCATCGCGTGTAGCCAGCACCTAGATGAGTCCGAGGCCGGAATCGATCTTGAGTGGGATCTCAGCGCCCCGGCGCGAGTGTACGCGGCCATTTTTTAGCGACTTACCCTACGACTGCAAGTCCTGCCATTTTCCAGCCTCACTCCGATCGGCGTTTTTTTACCGGCGGACTGGTGGCCTTGCGATACAGTAACCGGACGATGTCAAAGTCAGCCTGCCCGCCACACCTGAGAGTTTAAAGGCGATGAAGTTGAGGACACTCAAATGAACCGGCGATTCTGCCTGACCCTGGACTTAAAAGACGATCCCAAGCTGATCGGAGAATACAAGCGGTATCACCAGAAAATCTGGCCTGAAATTAGCCGCAGCATTAAAGAATCCGGCATCGAGGACATGGAAATCTATCTGCGCGGAACACGAATGTTTATGATCATGGAAGTCAACGAACACTTTTCGTTCGAAGCCAAAGCCAAAGCCGACCGAAGCAATCCTAAGGTTCAGGAGTGGGAAAATCTCATGTGGAAGTTCCAGAAACCACTTGCGGAAGCAAAATCTGGGGAGAAATGGCTGCTGATGGAGAGAGTTTTCAAGCTGGAAAGCTAACGCCGGAATTTTGCGGCAAATTTCCTGCCCCTGTTCGCGCGGCCAGGCAAGACTCCCTAGTGATTGACCCTGCTCCAATGGTACCGGTAAGGTCCGATGCCCGATTCCCATGCTCTTTGAAGGTCAAGACCGTCGAGAACTTGAGAAGTTGAAAAAGAGTCACGGCCTGCTGCCTCCCGGCCAATCACTCACGCTCAAATGGCCTGTCCTGCACTATGGCTCCGTGCCCAGGTTCGACCCGGAGACATGGGATTTTCGCGTCTACGGACTGGTGGAGTCGCCGCTCAAACTGAGCTGGAAAGAGTTCAACGCCCTGCCCAAAATTCAGCGAACCAGTGACTTCCACTGTGTGACCCGGTGGAGCCGCTTCGACAACCGATGGGATGGGGTAGCGTTCCGTGAGTTGCTGGCGCGAGTTCGTCCCAGGCCGGAAGCGGCTTACGTTCTGGTTCATGCGGAACAAGGATTCACCGCAAATGTCCCCCTGGCGGACTTGGAGCGGGAAGGAGTATTGCTCGCCACCCACCACGACGGCGAGCCGCTGACGGCTGAACACGGTTATCCCTTGCGCCTCATCGTTCCTCATCTTTACGCCTGGAAGTCGGTGAAGTGGATACGTGGCCTGGAGTTCCTGGACCACGACGCGCCAGGATTCTGGGAACAAAACGGCTACCACATGCGCGGAGATCCGGGGAAGGAGCAGAGGTTTAGCAGAGATTGAAGAACGATTTCATCTGGTATATTTTAGATTGCAAACCTAAACATTCCTTTGACGGCCGTGATTATGACAAGATCCGAAACCTGCAATCTAGATCTGCACTCTGCCTGCTTACTTCTTCAAAATCGGATTGTACCCGTCGCTTACCAGCTTGCCGCGCGCGGCCTCGGCGTCCTTGACGTCGGAAAAAGGACCGACCTGGACGTGGAACAATTTGTCTCCCGGAATGTTGGCGGCGAAGGCGGCATATTGCTTTTTCTTAAGGGCATCCACCAGGGCTCCGGCATCCTCCTGCTTGCTGACCGCGGCAACCTGCACGTAGTAAGCGCTCTGAGACGAAACGGCCGTGAGATCCGGAGGCACGTTGCCGTCCGCGGGCGGCGACTTGGGAGCGGCGCTCGCGCTCGAAGGCGGGTCTGCAGTATTGGCCGCCAGCTGAGCATCCGGATCCTTCTGTCCTACGGCCTTGTAGAAAGTGAGATCAGAGGGTGGGCGAGGGGTGTTGGCCTTCACTGCCGTGGGGCGTACCGCGCCCGGCGTGGCGGCGGCCAGTGAGTCGCCGCCCGGTCTGGCGGAATTTTTCCCCAGAGAAAATCCCATCCCAAAAAACACGGCGCACAATGCCACCAGGCCGAAAAACAGGGCCAGCATCTTGCCCGTGCCCAACGTGATTTCTGTATCTTCACTACCCGACATGTTTACCCCGTCTCACCTGATTCTGACTGCTGGAAGCCCTGCAGCTGTTTTCTCTTCACGGCGCTGGTCTTTTCAGGTCGCGGGCGGGCCATCTGATTTTCCCAACACTTTCTGCAGCCCGGAGAAGAAATCCACAGGAACCGGGAAGACCACGGTGGTGTTTTTCTCTACGCCGATTTCAGTCAGGGTCTGCAGATAGCGCAGCTGCACGCTGACCGGCTCCTTGGCCAGCAGTGCGGCGGCGTCGACCAGACGCTGGGCGGCGGAGAATTCACCTTCGGCGTGGATGATCTTGGAACGCTTTTCGCGTTCTGCCTCGGCCTGCTTGGCCATGGCCCGCAGCATAGACTCGAGCATGTCTACCTGTTTCACTTCCACATTTGTGACCTTCACGCCCCAGGGCGCGGTGTGCGTGTCCAGGATGCTCTGTAGCCGCAGGTTGATTTTTTCTCGATGAGAAAGCAGTTCGTCGAGCTCCTGTTCACCGAGCACCGAACGCAGTGTGGTTTGCGCGAACTGCGAGGTCTGGTAGACATAATTTGAAACTTCAACCACCGCCTTGCGAGGGTCAATCACGCGCAGGAAGATGACGGCGTTAACTTTCAGGGTGACGTTGTCGCGGGTAATGATGTCCTGGGGCGGGACTTCCATCGCTTCCTGCCGCAGCGAAATGCGCACCATGCGATCAATCGGTGCGAATACCAGAACCAGTCCGGGACCTTTTTCGTGACCGAGCAGCCGGCCCAGGCGGAAGATCACACCCCGCTCGTACTCGGCCAGGACCTTGATCGAGCTGAAGAGGTAAAGAATAACGACGATGGTTGCGATGGCCGAGAACGAAAGACCCATCTAAAGCCTCCGCGCCTGATTGTCAGGAACGCTTCTGTGGCGGATTGTATCGCAAATCCCGTACGGAGATGGCATCTCCCCGGGAGATGGGGGGTGCCTCGCATGATGCCAATGCAGCGCCTAGGCCATAGTCGCGG
>WNFP01002341.1_pt1 | contig 19715 bp, 15 predicted proteins | sample 5400201 | NCBI WGS metagenome assembly WNFP01 (sample SAMN13153355, study PRJNA577476) | soil metagenome | isolation source: 115 cm saprolite under Madrone tree | place: USA:California | collected 2016-06-14
GTTCTTGCACGAGAAGGCGCGGTGGAGGATGGTTCGTCAACTCCCGTCTTAGTTTTCGATTGAGCAGCTTAGTGGCAGCGGAAGGTGGCCTGTAGCGCGGCAGAATCAATCACCGTTGATCGACGGCACCAATCCAAACGTCGATCATTTTGATTTCCGCCAACTGTCCGAGTACCGCCGCGGGTGTCAATGCCGGGGCGTCAGAAGCAATGCGATTGCTTGACGATGCTGAAGCAGCGATGATCTTTGCCGTCTTTTTTCGATTGTTGCGGAGTCGGGCGATCGAGGCACGCGACTTAACCGCCAAAATTATGGCAAAAAAAAACGCCAAGAATTACGTGCAACTGTAAAAGTTGGGTTAAAATGGGGTTAAGATGTCAGTCCGATGATCGGTCAGACCATCTCCCACTATAGAATCACCGACAAACTCGGTGGCGGTGGCATGGGTGTGGTCTACAAAGCCGAAGACACACGCCTGCACCGCTTTGTGGCCCTTAAGTTTTTGCCGCAGGACGTTTGCCGTGATCCGCAGGCGCTGGCCCGCTTCCAACGCGAGGCACAAGCGGCATCCGCCCTGAATCATCCCAATATCTGCACCATTCACGACATCGGACAACAGGAGGGAAGGGCGTTCATCGCCATGGAGTATCTGGACGGCCTGACACTGAAACACGTGATCACCGGCAGTCCGTTGGAAAATGAAAAGCTGCTCTTGCTGGCCATCGAAATCGCGGATGCGCTCGATGCTGCGCACAGCGAAGGCATTGTGCACCGCGACATCAAGCCCGCCAATATCTTTGTCACCAAAAGAGGGCACGCCAAGATTTTGGATTTCGGCCTCGCCAAGCTGGCGCCGATCAGCAGTAAGATCGCGCAAGGTGCGGGGGTGCGGTTCGAGGCGACGGCCGGTTCCAGCGCCGAGCAGCTGACCGGTCCGGGCACGGCACTGGGGACGGTGGCGTACATGTCGCCGGAGCAGGCTAAAGGAAAGCAATTGGATGTGCGCACCGACCTCTTCTCGTTCGGTGCGGTGTTGTACGAGATGGCCACGGGGGCAATGCCATTTCGCGGGGATACTTCTGCGATTATTTTTGACGCGATTCTCAACCGGCCACCTTTGCGCCCATTGAGGCTCAATCCCGATTTACCGCTTAAGTTAGAAGAGATCATCAGCAAGGCGCTGGAGAAGGACCGCGACCTGCGTTACCAGGTGGCCGCGGAAATGCGAGCGGACCTGAAGCGGTTGAAGCGCGAAACCGAATCAAGTCAGTCTCCGCAGCCGGCCTCGACGTCTTCGGCGGCTGCTGTCTCCTCGCCGGCGCCTTCCGCAGCTCAGCAGCACGGAAGTTCCGCGGTTGTTGCCGCGGTGAAGCAGCACAAATGGGGAGCTACTGGTATTGCGATGGCCGGACTGACCGTTTTGGCTGCCGCAGTATTTGGAGTCTACTCGCTGCTGCATCGTACCAGTGGGGCTCATTTCCAGAATTTCGCCATCACCCAGGTGACCAACTCGGGCAAGGCTGCACTCACGGCGATTTCACCAGATGGCAGATACGTGCTGACCGTAATCAACAACAAGGGACTCCAGAGCTTGTGGCTGCACAACCTTCCGACTAGCAGCGACACGCAAGTGATCCCGCCCGCGCCAGCTTCTTACAAGAGTCTCATGTTTTCACCGGACGGAAATTATCTTTATTTTATCAAAGCGGTAGATGCCACAGATACGAACTTCGACCTCTTCCGAGCGCCGGTGCTGGGAGGCACTCCCCAAACAATAGTCCGGGGCATTGACAGCGACATCGCATTCTCTCCCGATGGGCGGCGCATCGCCTTCGCTCGAACAAATGATCCGGAGCCAGGCAAGTACAGGTTGATGACATCCAATCTGAATGGCGGCGACGAGCAGGTTCTGAATGCCGTTGCGCCAGCTTCTGATGTCCCTGCGTTCGTCGCCTGGTCCCCGCGAGACCGCCAGCTGGCATACAGATTGTTCAGGCCGGACAAGGCTCTCGGAGGAATCGCCCTGTTCGATATCGAAAGCAAGAAAATAGGCAGATTCGCTACCTTTGATGACAAGCTCACTAAGGACTTCAAATGGCTCCCAGATGGACGGGGACTCCTGTCGTTATATTCGCGAAAGGGACCAGATTACTATCAGCGGTCACAGATCGGATTCGTCGCTGAGGGAGCCGATCAACTCCAGCCGATCACACGGGATACCAATAGTTATGCGACTTTGACTCTCTCTGCCGACGGAAAAACTCTGGCGACCGTCCAGACCAAAAGCACGCAAAATCTATACGTCCTTACGGCCGCAGGTAGCCAATCGCCGACGGCGAACCCCGTGCTTCCCCAGGGACAGAATGTTTACGGGTTCGATTGGTCCGCCGACGGCAATCTGGTTTTCAGCGACTATATTCGCGTGCTGAGGATCGGCACCGAGCGGAGCATCCCAACACAGTTGCTGGCTGATTCAACTGCGGCGATTGTTGAATTGGCGGGCTGCGGGTCTCGTTATATGGTCTTTTCCTGGGCTTTTCATGGCGGCACAAACTCAGCGAACGTCTGGCGTACTAACGCCGACGGCACAAATCCCGTGAAATTGACCGACGGAAAGGACGATCGGGCTCCCGTGTGTTCGGCAGATGGAAAATGGGTATATTACTGGGACCTTTCTTTGCAACAGGTTTGGCGGGTGCCGACAGCCGGCTCAGGAAAACCAGAAATGTTCCCGGGGAGCGCTGTTCCCCGAACCTTTCCCACAGGGACTGGGCTGAGTCCTTCTCCGGAAGGGAAGGTTCTCGCTTATGTCCTGGCTACCATGCCAACACCGGAGGATCCTTATCCTCAATATAAGATCGCGCTACTGGAGTCCTCTTCGACACCTTCGCCACCACATCTGATTGATGCGGACGAGCGGATTTCGAGCGGAGGCCTGAACTTCACGCCGGATGGCAAGGCGGTGGCCTACCCCATCCGCGAAAATGGGGTGGACAATATCTGGGTGCAACCGCTCGACGGTTCGCAGGGCCGACAGATCACCTACTTTGATTCGGAGCAAATTCTCAACTTCCGTTGGTCAGCGGAAGGCAGAAGCCTCTGCATACTCCGCGGCCATACGGACTCCGACGTTGTCCTCATCCGAGAATCGTCTCAATAGCTCTCGGCCTGACATTAAAGTTGATACCATCCTCGGAGACAGACCATCCTTTTTTCCGTCGGGAGACTCCTAACGTGAAACCGCGACATCTCGCTGTCTTGTCGTTATTGCTGCTCTTAGCCCTTGATGGTACCTCGCGGCTGGCTGCCTCGCCGCCGACGTCGCAGCACTTCGACGCTAAACTCTTTCAGGAGCTGCGGTGGAGGATGATCGGGCCATCTCGCGGCGGGCGCACACTTGCAGTGGTGGGCGTGCGCGGGCAGCCGGAAGTTTACTATTTCGGAAGCGTGGGCGGCGGAATTTGGAAGACTGACGACGCGGGGCGAACGTGGAATCCGGTCTTCGGTTCGCAGCCGATTGCATCGATTGGAGCGATCGCGGTTGCGCCGTCGGATTCGAACGTAATTTACGTCGGCTCGGGAGAAGCCGACATGCGCTCCTCGATTTCTTGCGGGAATGGAATGTACAAGTCTACGGACGGCGGCAAGACCTGGGCGCATATCGGGCTGGTCGATTCGCGGCAGATCGGGCGGATCCTCGTGGACCCGCGGGACGCGAACAGAGTTTTCGTTGCTGCGCTTGGTCATGCCTATGGGTCGAACCAGGAGCGAGGCGTCTTCCGTTCGAAAGACGGCGGAAAGAGCTGGCAAAAAATTCTCTTTCACGACGAAGACACAGGAGCAATCGATCTGGCGTTCGAACCGGGAAATTCGAAAACGATTCTTGCCGCTCTGTGGCAGACCCGCAGGCCGCCGTGGAGTATTTACGCTCCTTCGAGCGGACCGGGCAGCGGCTTCAGGGTTGGCAGCGCGTTTCGAATGACCGCCGCATCTGGCAGCGCGGATGGTATTTCGGGGAAGTCAGCGTTGATCCCAAAGACCCTGACATCGTGTACGTCCCGAACACGTCGACCTACCAATCACGGGACGGAGGAAAGACATTTACAGCGTTCAAGGGGGCGCCCGGTGGCGACGACTACCACGAACTGTGGATTGATCCCGATGAGCCCCGGCGTATGATTCTCAGCAGCGACCAAGGGGCGATCGTGACGCGCAACGGCGGTGTGACGTGGAGTTCTTGGTACAACCAGCCAACGGCGCAGTTCTATCACGTCGCGACGGATAACCAGTTTCCGTATTGGGTGTACGGTGCGCAGCAGGACAGCGGTTCGGCGTCCACTCCAAGCCGAAGCAGATACCGTTCGTTAAATTTCCACGATTGGCGGCCGATGGACGCTGGGGATGAAAATGGCTACGTCGCCCCGGACCCACTAAGTCCTGGCGTGGTGTTCGGCGGCTTTGTGGCACGCCAGGATTTCGGCGACGAGCAGCTGCAGCAACTGCCGCCTACACTTGCGCATTCCGGCGATTACCGGCGCACGTGGACGCTGCCGCTTGTTTTTTCGCCGATCGATCCACACGTGCTGTACTTCGGCTCACAAGTTTTGTTCCGAACGGCGGACGGCGGCAGCTCCTGGCAAGTGCTCAGCCCTGACCTCACACGCGAAGATCCCGGTGTGCCGCCAAATCTGGACGCGGCAACGGCTGCGGACGCTCCTAAGGGCAAGCGCCACGGTGTGATCTACTCGATTGGACCGTCGTTTGTGCGGGCTGGAGAAATCTGGGCAGGCACGGACGATGGCCTGATTCAACTGACGCAAGACGAAGGGAAAACCTGGGAGAACGTTACCCCGCCGGATTTGACGCCCTGGAGCAAAGTGGCGCAAATCGAAGCATCGCATTCCGATGCGGGGACGGCGTACGCAGTTTGGCCGCTCGTTTTGGATACTGGACGATGTGACGCCGCTGCGGCAGATCGACTCGCATGTCGCCGCCGCCGATGCGTGGCTCTTTCGTCCGCAAACCGCCACTCGCATGCGGACGGCATCAGATCAAGGCACGCCGGTGCCGATGGATGAGGCTTTGGCTCCGAACCCGCCGGAAGGATCTGTGCTGGATTATTACCTGAAGGACAAAGCCGCGTCACCCATCCAATTGGAGGTCTTCGACTCGGAAGGAAAGCTGGTGCGACGATTTGGGAGCAACGACGAATTGCACAACACCAACCCAAATAACGTGCAGTTCCAATTCGAATGGCTGCGCGACCCGAAACCTCTTTTGGCCGAGGCAGGAATGCACCGATTCGTATGGGATCTCCGTTACGCGCTGCCGAAAGGTGTTCGCAGATCTTTCTGGGGACCGGCCGGACCTTTGGCAGTGCCGGGCAACTACACCGTGAAGCTCACGGCGAACGGCAAGAGTAGCACGCAACCGCTGACGATCAAGCTGGACCCGCGTGTGAAAGCTCCGCAAGAGGCAATGGTGCGGCAGTTTAGCCTGGCCTCCAAGCTTGCCGCGAGATTGGGCGAAGTCTCCTTGGCGTTGCAGCAGGTCGGCGACCTGCGAAAGCAAATCGAGGAATGCAGGAAGGAGGCGGGTGCCAACACTGAACTTCTGGCGGCCTTGCAGGGGCTGGTAGAGAAGGTTGAAGTTGCGGTCGAGCCCGATAGCGACGCCGATTTCATGCTGTTTGGGCTTGCCGCTCCGAGTAAGGAGCATGAGCCGCTTCCCAAAGTTGCGGCGGCGCTCACCGGACTCTTGATCATCGTGGACAGCGCCGATATGGGGCCCGCTGCTGATGCCGTGATCGCCAGCGAAAGGTGGGAAGAAGCTGCGCAAGAGACTCTGGCGCGCTGGGCTGCGTTCCAAAAGGACGACCTGGCGGCGGTCAATGCTTTGCTCGAAAAAGCCAAACTGAAGCCACTGGTCATTTCTCTGATGATCCCCGGAGAGGTGCCGACGGCTCGCTAGTTCTTGCGCGGAGACGATTCGAGATCGAAGAAGCAGCTTTGGGCCGACTCTTTCTAGCCGCGTTTGCACTTTTCGGGCGGCCCGAATTGAGGGGCGGATTTGATATGCTGCTCTAGGTGGGAACCATTATCCGAATCAGGTCTCTCTCTCTGATGGGGCTGCTCTCCGTGGCTCTTTTTAGTGCGGTGATGGTCTTCCTGTCCCAAGCTCCCTCGCCGGCCCAGCAACCCGCGCCCACGCCGCCCCTGGCAAGTCCCTCTGCGCCATCACGACCGGAAGGAGTATCGGGATCGGCTTCCCCGTTTGGCGCACAAACTCAGCAAGCCGGGCTCAACGTCGTCGTGTTGGATCCAGCGCATGGTGGGACGGACCCGGGCGCGCGAGGCACAGGCGGCATCCGCGAGAGTGAGATCGTTCTGGATTTCGTGATTCAGGTTCGCCGCGCGCTGGAGCTGCAAGGCTTTCAAGTAGTGCAGACGCGACAAGGGAATGAAAATCCCTCCTTTGATGATCGCTCCGCAACCGCAAATGCGCAGCGAGGAGGGGTGTTCATAACCTTGCACATTTCATCGACAGGATTGCCGGGCACTGTGCGCGTCTACGTGAACTCGGATTTGCCGCCGGTTGCAGATTCCAATGGCTTGATTCCCTGGGACCGCGCGCAGGCGCCGTTTCTTGGACTGAGCCGGACATTTGGCGATCTTGTGCAGGGATTTCTCGCCCAGCGTTTCAAGGGCTCGCCGGAAACCGTACAAACCGCCAGCGTGCGCCAGCTTCGAACTACGGCAGCACCGGCAATCGCAGTAGAAATCTCCAGTGTAACGGTCGAGGACCGCGCCGACTTGGACCGCATGGCGCCCGGTGTGGCGGATGCCATTGCGCGCGGGGCCACGACGTTCAAACCTTCCTACGTCATTCCAAGCTCGCCGGGGGCGCTGCCGTGACGCCACGCTGGAAATCTTGGCTGATCGGCGGATTGGTCATCGCCGTACTTGGAGCAGCGATCTATTTCCCGGTTCTCCGCAGACGCGTGAAACGCGCCGCGAGGCTCCTGCAGCAGAGCGAAGAGCAAGCGCGGCGCGAATTGACACAACCGATAGTGATCAATCCGGGCGATCCCCGTGTCAAGACCAAACTCTTCTGGGCTTCGGATACGATCGATTCCACGTTGGTACCAGTCACCGCAGAACTGCCGCTTTCGAATGACCCGGTAGTGCGATCGAAGCAGGTCCTGAACACGCTGCTGGCTGGCCCTGTGGATGCAGAGTTGCGGACACTGCCACCGGACGCTTTGCTGCTTGCGTTTTATCTGTTGCCGGACGGAACGGGGATTGCGGATTTCTCTGAGGCGCTGGCGACGTCCATTCCCTCGGGGATTGTGAGTGAGCAGTTGGCGGTGAACTCCATCACACGGACATTGGAAGCCAATGTGCCGCAGGTGCAACGGCTGAAAATCCTGATTCATGGGCAGGAAGTGGAAACGCTCGCGGGGCATCTGGACTTGACAGGGACATTTGTCGTCAACACCCAGCCCGCTCAACCCCCGGCAGCCGACAAAGTGCCCGCTCCGGCTCCCGGAGCGTTGACACCAGATAAAGTCCCCGGCAAACTGGCGCAACCTGACCGCAAACCGTAGAATTCTTGAACACGGCAATGCTGACCGCAGGAGGAAGAGTGAGAGTCGACGGCCGAACCGCGGACCAGATGCGTCCTTTGAAAATCACACCAGATTTTATCTCCACGGCCGAAGGCAGCGTGCTCATCGAGTTGGGAAACACTCGCGTGATCTGCACGGCCACCGTCGATGACGGTGTGCCTGGATTTCTGAAGGGCAGCGGCAAAGGCTGGGTCACTAGTGAATATGGAATGCTGCCGCGCGCCACCGAGGAGCGCACACCGCGTGAAGCAGCGCGGGGGAAACAGTCGGGGCGCACGCTGGAAATTCAACGCTTGATCGGCCGCTCCTTGCGCGCGGTCACGGATCAGGATGCGCTGGGCGAGCGCACGGTATGGCTCGATTGCGATGTGATTCAGGCAGATGGCGGAACGCGCACGGCGTCCATCACTGGAGCGTTCGTCGCGCTGGCGCTGGCCTTCGAACGTCTGACGGCGGCGGGAATATTGAAGAGTTCGCCCCTAATCGATACCGTGGCGGCAACGAGCGTCGGCATTGTGGACGACCGCGCGTTGCTGGATCTCGCTTATGAAGAGGATGCGCGCGCCGAAGTGGATATGAACGTGGTCATGACCGGCAACGGGCATTTTGTAGAAATCCAAGCGACGGCGGAGGGACGCGCCTTTTCCGGAAGCGAGATGCAAGACTTGCTGGCGCTCGCCGCCGCGGGAATTCGGCGCCTGACGGAAGAACAACGCGCCCTTCTGCCTTTAAAATTCAGTGCGCGCGCACGCTAAGCTTTTTCTCGCCTCATCCAATGCGGGGAAGCTCGCCGAATATCGCATGCTCGCGGCGGCGTCCGCACCTTCCGTTGTGATTGATCTGGCATTGCTGCCGGGTTTCGATGCGCTTCCCGCGTTCGAGGAAAACGCTCCAACATTCGCAGAAAACGCGGCAGGCAAGGCGCTGCATTACTCGCGGCACAGAGACGGGCTGGTCTTCGCCGATGACTCGGGTTTGGTCGTGCCTGCTCTCGGGGGTGCGCCCGGAGTGCATTCCGCAAGGTACGCCGGGCTGCAGGCGACAAATTCGCAAAGGATTGAAAAACTGCTGGGCGAGATGCGCGGCAAGACGGGATCCGAGCGAGCTGCATATTTCGTTTGCGCGATTGCGCTGGCGGAACGCGGACGAGTCATGGCCATCGTCACGGATCGCGTGGACGGAGAAATCCTGGAGGCGCCACGTGGATCGGGCGGCTTTGGCTATGATCCGGTGTTCTATTTCCCAGCCCTCGAGAAAACATTTGCGGAGCTTCCCGCCGAAGAAAAAAATCAGCGCAGTCATCGGGGGAAGGCAGTCCGGAAATTGCTCGCGGCTCTTTCCTCCATGCTATAGTTTTCGCTCTTATGGCGACCAAGTCGAAGAAAAAGACATCGAAGAAGAAGAAATCTGCTCCGGACAGATCGAAAACCGCGAAGACCACCAGATCTGCCAAACCGGCGCATGCGGCGGGAACCGATCCTAAGCGCGTAGCCGCTATCCTCGCGAAACTGGATGACGCGTACGGAAATGCGACGTGCGAACTGAGGCACGAGAATGCCTTTCAACTGCTGATCTCTACGATTCTCTCCGCGCAGTGCACGGACGTGCGCGTAAACCTGGTCGCCGAAACGCTTTATAAGAAATATCCAGATCCGAAGGCGTTCGCTTATGCCACGCCAGGGGAGTTGGAACAAGACATCCGACCTACAGGATTTTTCAGGAACAAGACGAGATCGGTGATGGGCGCGAGCAAGGCAATCATTGAACAGTTTGGCGGGCAAGTGCCGCGCACGATGGAAGAGATACTCACGCTGCCGGGCGTCGCGCGAAAAACGGCCAACGTTGTACTCGGTACGGCTTATGGTATCGCCAGCGGGGTGGTCGTGGATACACATGTGCTGCGTCTGTCAAACCGCTTGGATTTGTCGCGAAACGAAGATCCCAAGAAGGTCGAGCAGGATTTGATGAAGATCATTCCGCAGGAGAAGTGGATCCAGTTTTCCCACCAACTGATCTGGCACGGACGCCGGATCTGCCACGCGCGGAAACCAAAATGCATTGAGTGCAACTTGGCTTCACTGTGCTACGCGAAGGACAAAACGATCTGAACTTCAAAGATCGGCGCTCCGCACCTTGTGGTAAATTCACGCCAAGAACATCAAGCATTGTTATCGGTCTTACGCGGACCGAAGGCCGTTTGGAACCATCGGCAGATTATTCAGACGAATGCCGGTCGCGTCAAAGATGGCGTTGCCGATTGCCGGCGCCACGGCCATGATGGGCGTCTCGCCCGCTCCGGCAGAGGGAATATCCTTGCGATCCACCAGGATCGTTTCGATTTCCGGCACGTCACGGAATCGCGGTACGCGATAGCTTGCGAAATGCGGATTTTTTATCCGGCCATTTTCGAATTCGATAGCCTCGAAAAGAGCGCCGCCCAGCCCCTGAATCATCGCGCCAACAACCTGGTTACGGAGACCGTCAGGATTGACAATGGCGCCGCATTCGAACGCTGCGACCATGCGCGCGACGCGCACCGCATCCGAACTCTTATCCACCACTACTTCGGCGAAGGTTGCCACGTAACTCCCCTTCTCATATCCGCACGCAAGTCCGAATCCTTGCCTCTCTTGCGTCTTCTTGTGCGGCCAGCCGAAGGACTTCGCTGCTGCCTCCAGCACCGCGCGCAGACGCGGATCGGAAAGATTCTTCAAGCGAAAATCGAGCGGGTCCATGCTCGCCGCGCGCGTCAACGCATCCATGTGCGTTTCTCGCGCGAAATGATTGGCCGTCGCCGCAAGCCCGCGATAGGAGCCACTCCTCAGGATCAACGGCACTGGATGATATTCCGTGCGCTGATTCGCAACCACGTAGGGTGTGTCGATTCCCGACGCTCCGGAATGATAGTTGTGGAAATCCCATGCGGTCAGCGTCCCGTCGCTAGCGATGCCGCTTTTGACTTCGATGACGCCCGCGGGCCTGAAATACGCCCAGGTGAATTCTTCCTCGCGAGTCCACACCACTTTCACGGGGCGCCCCGCCACGCGCGCCAGTCGGGCAGCTTCGATGGCCGCATCACTAGTGTGTTTCCCTCCGTACGCCGAGCCCGTATCCGGCACAATTACTCGCACGTCGCTCTCGGACAAATGGAAAATATCCGCAAGCTCGTCGCGGTTGGCAAACGGCCGCTGCGTGCCGGTCCACACCGTTAGTTTTCCATCCGCCCACTGAGCCACCGCTGCACGCGGCTCCAGTGGAGCATGCGCGATGTACGCAACAGTGTAGGTTGCGTCCACCCGGTGCGCCGCGCTTGCCAGTCCCTCTTCCAGGGAACCTTTCTGCTTCCGGAAACGATCATCGGTCTTCGCGGCAGCATTCTGCCTGAGATACGAAAAGATCTCCTTGTTCGCGATCTGTGGCACTTCCTTCCATTGAGCGTGAATCGCATCGAGAGCACTCTGCGCCTCATCGGCGCTTGGCGCCGCTGCGCCCACAAACTCTCCATCACGCACTACGAAAGCGCCCGGCATGGCCTTCGCCGCGCTGTCATCGTAAGTCGTGAGCGTCGCACCAAATGACGGCGGGCGCAGCACTTTGCCGTAAAGCATTCCAGCTGGCCGAAGATCCGGTGTGTACTGGTGGCGCCCGGTCACGAACGCGCGGCCGTCCACTTTGCGAATTGCCCTTCCCGCAATCGTCCATTGCGAGGCCGGTGTGACGGGATCTTCCGCCGGGAGATTCTGCGCAAGTGTCTTGCCACGGGCGAGTTCTGCATACTTAAGCGAACGGCCCGACGCCGGATCGGAGACTCTGGCGTCCGCCGCTACCAATCCCTCCGGCGCGACGTTCCAGTTCTTCGCCGCCGCTTCGACAAGAATGTCGCGCGCCGCGGCCGACACACGCCGCAACTGGGGCATAATCGTCGGCGTCGTTCTGCTGCCAAACGTCCCTGCGTCAAACGGCGTTAGCGTCGTATCCGCCATCACCATGCGAACGCTCTCAAACGGCACGCGCAATTCGTCCGCAATCGTCTGCGCCAGCTCCGTTCGAGCGTTCTGCCCGATCTCCGCCTTGCCCGTGAATCCGGTAACAGTGCCGTCTTCGCCGATATGCAGCCACGCGTTAATGTCCTTTGGCCATTCTTCATTGTGGAAACTCCGGTGCCCCGGCGCCGTCTCTTGTTCAGCAGTCGCATCTTTGGCAATCGCGAAAACCGCGATTCCCGCGCCAAGAAGCTTGAAGAAATCGCGCCTCGCCAGTTCGAATTGATGCATGGGAGCGGCGGCGAACTCGTAGCGTTCCGGTTCAAGGATGAATTTTCCGCTTGGCTCGCTCATCGCCCGTGCTCCTGCATCATCTTGGCCGCCTGGCGGACCGCATCGATGATGCGCGGGTACGTGCCGCAACGGCACACATTGCCTTGCAAGAATTGAACGATCTCCGCCCGACTGGGGTTTGGATTCGTTTGCAACAGGCCGACGCTGCTCATGATCATTCCTGAAGTGCAATAAGCGCACTGGAATGCGCCGGCATCAAGAAACGCCTGCTGCACCGGATTCAACCGGCCGTCCTTTTCAAGACCTTCGATGGTTGTAATGGGCTTTGCCGCGGCCGCGCTGACGGGAATCTGGCACGAGCGGCGCGGCGCTCCTCCAATCAATACGGTGCATGCACCGCATTGCCCTTCCCCGCAACCGTACTTGCTGCCGGTCAGGCCTAGCTCATCACGCAGGACATAGAGGAGAGCCGTGTCGGCTGGGTAGTCGACGGCATATCGCTTGCCGTTGATATCCAGTTCGATCCGCTTCGCCATAATCCTTCCTCCTAAGCAGAATTCTCCACCCGATCAATGTTTGTGACAAGTGTCGCAAGCGGTCTTCGCGTGATTCATTTCATGGCAATTCAGGCAGCTGTACATGGTGGTGACGCTGGTCAGTTCCGACATCGCTTCTATTTGCCTGACTTGGCCGTGGCAGGTCTCGCATGTTACGCCGGCCTCGAGATGCACGCGGTGATTCCACGCCACGCCCGGCAGCACGGCATAAACGCGAATCCAGGGAATCGCCTGCTTGGACTTCGCATACTCGGCGAGCTTGTGAATCGAAACGTTATCCTTGGAAATCGTCACATGGCACAACATGCATTTGCTGGCGTCCGGGAATGTCATCAGTTTGCCCGGCTCGGGATTCGCGTGACAGTCCTTGCAATCCAAACCGAGAGACAGATGTTTCTTGTGGCTGTAAGGAATGGGCTGCGCGGGCGGCGTGTGTTCCGAAGGATTGTCCGGGACCATTTGCTTCGGCGCTTGCGGTGACGCAGCCTGTTGCCCGGTAAGACCTGCCGCAAGGAAAAGAAATGCTGCCCGCGTCGAAATGATTACCACGGGAGCGATCCATCCAATTCTTTTTACCATCCGCGGACCTCGCAAATTAGGATTTGCCGCCCTGCTTCGCCCCAACTACCCTTTCTTGTTCACTGCTTCCTCGATGCTGGTTCCAAAATCCTTGAGCATGACCGTCGCGGTATTTCTTCCGGGCGCCCCTGTCACGGATCCGCCTGGAAACGTCGTCGCGCCGGTTTGATACAGGCCCGGAATCGGCATGCGGTGTTGCGCCCAGCCTAGCATGGGACGCATCGGCCCGGATTGCGAAGCGCTTTGTGCGCCCGCGTGCGCACTCCCGCGCCAGAAGTGCGGATTCATTCGTTCGAGATCGAGCGGGCTCTCCACAAATCGCGCTAGAATTTTGTCTTCGGTTAAATTGGGTGCGAATCGCCGCAGATATTTGAGATAAGCGTCGGAAACGTCTTTCTTGATCTTGTCCCAATGCTCGGGACCTTCCTTCAGCTCGTAGGGTTGCCAGCCGACAACCTTCAGCGTGTGCATTCCCGCCGGGGCTCGAGTTGGATCGGCAACGCTGCAGCAGATGATTTGCATCGACGGATCTTCCAGATTGACCACCCCGCGTGCATCGTCATATGCGTAGCGCAATGCACGCTCCGGAGAAACTAAAATGCCTGACTCCACCGGGGAAAGTGTTCCGCCCTGCACCGTGTATTTTGGTGGTTCTGACGTGGCGTAATGCGTGACGAACATCGCGTGCTCCGCCTGCCACGTATCCACGCCATCGAGAAAGTCCTGGCCCCAAAGCTCGCGTGGCGCCATGTCCACCAGATGCTTGATGTGCATGGTCGAGACCACTGCCTTTTCGGCGCGATACGAAGTTCCGTCGCTGCATTCCACGCCCACGCACTTTCCGTTCTCCACCATCAGTTGCTTCACCCACTTGTTGGTAAGCAGCACGCCACCTTGCGCTTCTATTGCGCGCGCCAGCGCCTGGGTCAAAACCCCCGATCCACCTTTCGGGATGGGCCGGCCAGAGTGCTGTTGGCGAGCCGTGCCGTAAGCGAGCCTTCCTGTCATCGGGGCATCCGGCGGCTCGGCTGCCAAGTGGGACATGTAGAGCATGAATGTGCGGCAGTGTTCCTCCTCGAACGTGTCACGAATAATTTCCCATGCCGACATCGCCAGCCGCCGCTGCCACAACTTGCCGCGCGGCTGTTGCGCCAGTTGATCGTTCAACGGTTTCCCAAATCCGATCGGCGTAAAACTTGTCCCAAGCAAAACCGGTTTGATGGCGTCAAACTCCGCCAGCATTTTTCGATAGGCCGCGGCATCTTTCTTCGAGAACTTCGCGAACTCCGCGCAGGTTTGGTCCAGGTTGCGCCACTGCGTCAGATAGCTGCCATCCGCAAAGGGAATGTGAAAGATCGGGTCGGGGTCGACGTATTCAAGCCCGTAGTCGCGAAGCTTGAGCTCGTCGTTCTTGATCATGGGATTGTCGAGCAAGAAAGTATGAGCCGTTGAACAGACGTCGTCCTTGAATCCTTTGAGCGTCAATGACGCCGTCTTTACGCCGCCGCCCACGATCGGCCGTCCCTCCAGAAGCAGGCAGCGATAACCGGCCTTGGCCAAGTAGGCTGCCGCAATCATGCTGTTGTGCCCCGCACCCGCCACCACGATGTCGAAACGATCTTTCTGGGATGCCTGCTGGCCAATGGAAAACGGCGTGACGGCAAGTGGTGCAAGCGCCGCAGTCTTCACGAATCCGCGCCGGCTGATCTTGCTCATGGGCACCCCTCCGTGGAACAACCTTCTACGCTTTCTTCTTTACAACTTCCTCGATGCTGGTTCCGAAATCTTTCAGCATGACCGTCGCTGCGTTTCGCCCCGGCCCGCCCGTGACGGACCCGCCGGGATGCGTCGTGGCCCCCGTCTGATACAACCCTGGGATCGGCATCCGGTGTTGCGCCCAACCAAGCACTGGGCGCATCGCACCGGACTGCGCCGGTCCCGATCCACCCGCGTGACAACTGCCGCGCCAGTTGTGAGGGTTCATGCGCTCCAGATCAAGCGGACTCTTGACGATCCGCGCGAGAATCTTGTCATCCGTCAGATTGGACGCGAACCGCCGCAGAAATCTCAAATTCGCGTCGGCAACTTGATCCTTGATTTCGTCCCAATGCTGCGGGCCCTCTTTCAATTCGTACGGCTGGTAGGCAACGATCTTGATGGTGTGCATGCCTGCGGGTGCACGAGTCGGATCAGCGAGGCTGCAACAAATCGCATGGATCGACGGGTTTTCGAGGTTCACCGCTCCTCGAGCGAAGTCATAACTCATGCGCAAGACGCGATCAGCGCTGACCATCACTCCAGAATGCACAGGCGAGAGCGTCCCCTCGGCTACCGCATATTTCGGCGGCTCTGTCGTCGCATAATTTGTCTCGAAAAGGGTCAGGCCGGCTTTCCATGTGTCCACGCCCTCAATGAAATCCTGGCCCCACAATTCGCGCGGCGCCATGTCGATCAGGTGCTTGATGTGGATCGTCGAGAGAACAGCCTTCTCCGCGCGATACCAGCTGCCATCTTCACATTCCACCCCAACGCATTGGCCGTTTTCGATGATCAGCCCGCTGATCCATTTGTTGGTCAAAATCACGCCGCTATGCGTTTCGATGAACCGCGCCAACGCCACCGTCAACGCTCCCGATCCGCCCTTAGGCAGTGGCCGGCTCTCTCGCTGCTGGTGCAGTGGAAGGTACGCGGCCCGGCCTGTCATGGGGTCCTGCACTGGCTGCAACGGATACGGGCAGCCCAACATGAAGGCTCGACAATGGTCGTCCTCGAATGTATCGCGAACAATTTCCCAGGCCGACATGGCCAGCCGCCGCTGCCAGAGTTTGCCGTGCGGATGTTCCGCCAAATGGTCGTTGATGGCTTTTCCGAAGCCAATGGGGGTAAACGTAACCGCATTTAAGAGAGGCCTGACGGTCTCATATTCGGTGATCATTCGACGATAAGCGAGACCGTCTTTCTTGGAAAATTTTGCGAATTCCTCACAGGTGCGGTCCAGGTCGCACCACTGCGTCAGATAGCTGCCGTCGGGAAACGGCATGTGATATACCGGATCGGGATAGATATACTCGAGGCCGTAGTCTCCAAGTTTCAGTTCGTCGTCGCGCAGAATCGGATTTCCGTGGATTCCGTTGTGCGCCGAAGAGCAAATGTCGTGGGTGAATCCGCGCAATGTCAATTGCGCGGACTTGACGCCGCCGCCCACGATCGGCCGCCCCTCGAGCACGAGGCAGCGATATCCTGCTTTTGCCAGATACGCCGCGGCAATCAGACTGTTGTGTCCGGCGCCTGCCACCACGATATCGAATCGCTCAGCCATGACAGTTTGATTCTCAATTCACGGGACCTCCTGCCCCGGCGGATCAAGGCAGTGCCCCGGCCCAACACGTTCCGTCACCCCAGATTGTGTCTCAGCGTCTCGGCGGATAGTTCCTTTTCCCATCGCGCCACCACCACGGTGGCTACTCCATTCCCGATCATGTTCACTGTTGCGCGACACATGCTCATAAATCGGTCGATTCCCAGAATCAGCGCCATTCCCGCCACCGGAATCGTCGGGATGACCGTCATGGTTGCCACCAGGGCGATAAACGCCGCCCCTTGCACTCCGCTGGCGCCTTTCGAAGTCAGCACCGCTACGGCAAAAATCGTCAGCTCCTGTGTCAGCGTCAGCGGCGTGTTTGTGGCCTGCGCCACAAACAACGCTGCCAGCGTCATATACATGCTCGTGCCGTCGGTGTTGAAGGTGTAACCCGTGGGAACGACGAGTCCCACAAGACCCTTCGAACATCCCAGCTTTTCCAGTTTGGCCATCAGCGTCGGCATGGCAGGCTCCGAAGAGCTGATGGCCAACACCAGAAGAATCTCCTCCTTGATGTACGCCAGGAATCTCAGGATTCCGAACCCTGCCATGCGAGCGATCATGCCCAGCACGATAAACACGAATAGAATAGATGTGATGTATAACGTGCCGATCAGCTTGACCAGCGGCCCCAGCGAGGAAACGCCGTATTTGCCGATTGTAAATGCGAGGGCGCCAAAAGCGCCGATCGGCGCGAAGTGCATGAGGATCTTCACGATCCCAAACACCGCCTCTGTCAACAGATTCAAAAAATCCAAAAGCGGCTTCGACCGCGGCCCCGCCATCGAAAGCGCAAAACCGAACAGGACGGAGACGAGCAGCACCTGCAGGATATCCCCCTTGGTGAAAGCGTCCACCACGGTGTTGGGGATGAGATGCAACAGGAAATCCGAAACGCTCTGCGCCTTTGCCTGCCCGGCGTAATCCGCCACCGCCTTAGCATCCAACGCGGCCGCATTGGCGTTGAATCCGCTGCCCGGGTGCAGCACGTTGCCGCCCACCAGACCTATGAGCAGCGCCAAAGTCGACACCACCTCAAAGTAGATCAATGCTTTCCCGCCGACCCGGCCGACCTTCTTCATGTCTTCCATGCCTGCGATGCCGGTCACCACGGTGCAAAAGATGATCAACGTAATGATCATCGTGATCAGTCGGATGAACGCATCCCCCAGCGGCTTCATGGCCATCGCCGTTGCCGGTCGCAAGTAGCCGAGCGCGATCGCCGTGCCGATGGCCAGCAGCACTTGGACCGACGAACTTGGGTAAAAAAATCTCTTGCCCGGATTGAGCGGCGTCATAGTAGGGGCCGGAACTACGGCGCGAGAAGTACTCTTTCCCCTTCCAAGGTTTTTCCCGAACACAACTGCTATAACACCTTCTCGGGCTCGCGAATGGCATCCGCCAAATCGCTCAAGAACTCTGCCGCTCGGGCTCCGTCCACCACGCGGTGGTCGCTTGACAGCGTCATGGTCATCATCGGCCGGATGGCGGGTCTTCCGTCAACGGGCACGACCCGATCGGAAATGCTTCCAACCGCGAGAATGGCGGCCTGCGGCGGTGTGATGATCGCCGAGAAAGCATCGACCTTGTACATGCCCAAGTTGCTCAGCGTAAAGGTGCCCCCGGTAATGTCCGCTGGACGTAGCCGCCCCGCTCGCGCGCGCTCCGTCAATTCCCGCCGCAGCGTGGAGATTTGAGCAATCTTCGCGGTGTTGGCCTTGTGGATCACTGCGCCCACGACGCCATCGTTTACGGCCATGGCCACGCTGACATTGATTTCCGGATTCGAACGAATCCCTTCTCCGGTCCAACTCGAATTCATTCGCGTATGCTTTACCAAAACTTTCGCCAACAGCGAAATCAGCACATCCGTGATCGTCGGCGCCGCGTCATGCGTTTTCTCCATCTCTTGGCTAAATCGCGTCTGCGCCGCAACCAGTTCGCCGCAGTCGACGTCCCGAACCAGAAAAAAGTGTGGCACACTGGTCCAGCTCTGCGTAGTGCGCTCGGCCATCAGCCGCGCAACCTGGCTCAGCGACTCCATTCTCGGGGGAGCGGCGGCACCTTCTCCTTTGGCAAGACTCTGCACATCTTCTGACGTGATGGTCCCTTCAGGCCCTGTTCCTCGAATCTTGCTGATGTCCACGCCAAGTTCTTTGGCAAGCCGCCGCGCCTTTGGTGAAATCTGCGGAGCCACTGCCACGCGCTGTTCGGTCGCTTGCACCGCCGCAGCCGCGCTGGTGCGTTGCGGCCTGCTGGATGCGCGCGCGGCGGGGGCTGCCGTCACGGCCCTGGCCGGAGGTTTTTCGCCGGGAGCAACAAGCCACGCGATGGTTTGTCCCACCGGGACCACGGCTCCCACATCCGCCGTGACCCCAGCAAGAATCCCGTCCCCCGGCGCTTCCACTTCCACGACCGCCTTATCCGTCTCGATTTCGAGCAGCGGCTCGCCTTTGGTGACGCGCTCGCCCTCTTTTTTTCGCCACGCCAGGAGTTTCCCGGTTTCCTGCGCCATTTCGAGCGCAGGCATGACCACGCTGATCGCCATAGTTTCTTTGCCAGGAGCCGGGGGCGAGCCTTCAGTCCGTCGCCGCCACTCCTTCGACTTTCGCGCTGGCCGCCACCATCTCTTTCACCCGCCGGCTGGGCGGCGCCTCGTTCTCGCGCGTTGTGGATAGCGGCCCATTCACGGTGAAGTAGTGCGCGCCCGCCACCATCAGTTGATCTGCCGGAAATCGCGTGATCACTTCATGCCCGGTTTCCGTCACCACAATCTCTTCTTCAATCCGCGCCGCGCTCCACCTGTCCGTCGAGGGCCAGAACGTTTCCAGCGCGAACACCATCCCCGGCTTAATCTCATGCGCGTGCTCGAGCGAAACCATGCGGCTGATGACCGGCTTCTCCCAAATCGCCAACCCAATCCCGTGTCCGAATTGCAGCGCAAACGCCGCCTCTTCGTCGGGAAATCCAAATTCCTCCGCCTTCGGCCATACCGAAGCAATCTCCGCCGTCGTCCGGCCCGGCTGCACTAGCGAAATCGCCGCATCCAGATACTCGCGGCATCGTTTGTACGCGTCGATCATCGCGTGCGACGCATATCCGATCGTGAAGCACCGGTAGTAACAAGTCCGGTAGCCCATGTAGGAATGCAAAATGTCGTAGTACACCGGATCCCCCGGCCGCAACACACGATCGGAAAACACATGCGGATGCGGATTGCAGCGTTCCCCGGAAATCGCATTCACCGCTTCGACATATTCCGAGCCTAGGTCATACAGCACCTTGCTCGCCAGCCCCACGGCTTGGTTCTCGCT
>WNFP01001264.1_pt1 | contig 19685 bp, 18 predicted proteins | sample 5400201 | NCBI WGS metagenome assembly WNFP01 (sample SAMN13153355, study PRJNA577476) | soil metagenome | isolation source: 115 cm saprolite under Madrone tree | place: USA:California | collected 2016-06-14
AAGCGAAGAGCCAAGCGGGCGCCGGAAATTTTGAGAAGTTGCTGCGCGGCGCATTGCAGTCGTTGAGCGCGCCAAAAGGGCGGGCCGCGCGTGGGGCATGAAAAGACCAAACGAACGAGGATATCGCGCTAGGGAGACGCAGATAAGAATTGCGGATGGAACGGCAAAGCACATGATGCCACAGAGACAGCCCGAGCGGATTGTGTCGGGACAGGCGTTTGACGAAGACGCTCGGATCGACGTGAGCGTGCGGCCCAAACGCCTGGACGAATACATCGGGCAAAAACGCGTCAAAGAGAATATCCAGATTGCTATCGACGCGGCGCGCAGCCGTGGCGAAGCGCTGGACCACGTGCTGCTCTACGGACCGCCGGGCCTCGGAAAGACAACCCTGGCGCAGATCATTGCCAACGAATTGAACGTGCCGATCAAGACCAGCGCGGGGCCGCTGCTGGAACGCAAAGGTGACCTGACCGCGATCTTGACCTCGCTCGAAAAAAAAGAGGTTTTCTTTCTGGATGAAATTCACCGCTTGCAGCCTGCGGTGGAGGAAGTCCTGTACCCGGCGATGGAAGATTTTCGCGTGGACCTGATCATCGGCCAGGGGCCGGGGGCACGGATTCATCCGTTCCAATTGGGGCACTTTACGTTGATCGGCGCGACGACGCGGGCGGGGCTGATTACGGCGCCGTTGCGCTCGCGTTTCGGCATTGTGCACCGGCTGGATTTCTACGAACCTGCGGATTTGCTCATCATCATTCACCGCTCGGCAAAAATTCTAAACATCCAGATGGACGAAGGCGGCGCCGAAGAAATAGCGAGTCGCTGCCGCGGCACACCGCGCATCGCAAACCGCTTGCTGCGGCGCGCGCGCGATTTTGCGGAAGTGCGCGCGGCGGGCCGCATCACCCGCGCGGTTGCACAGGAAGCATTGCAAATGCTGGGCGTCGACCAGAGCGGCCTGGACGAAGTGGATCGCAACCTGATGATCGCGCTGCTCGACAAGTACGCAGGCGGGCCGGTCGGCGTGGGCACGCTGGCGGCCGCCCTGAGCGAAGAAGAAGACGCCATCGAAGAGATGTACGAGCCCTACCTCATGCAGATCGGATTGATCGACCGCACCCCCCGGGGCCGAGTGGCCACGCAGCGCGCCTACGAGTATTTCGGCCGCGACCTGCCGAAGCGCCAGCCGCGACTGTTCTGAGGAAGGATGTTAAGAAACCGCCTCTCTCGCGGAGAAAAATGAGACCGCCGACCAGGGTGGCTATATATGAGGTTGCTACAGCCGAAAAGCTGCACTCCAAGCGGCCTTCACGCCGCGCAGGTCGAGTTTGGAGAGAACACCATCGCGCCATCTACACGGAGTGCGTTGCTTCCGGAATTGGCCGCTATCTGACGGACACCGGCCGGAGCCGCGCCGCGGCCCGAAATTCAGGGCATCGATTCTATTTGCTTCCGGACAGCGCCGCGTCCGGAACTTAAGTACCAGGCCGTGAAGATAGGACCCACCTGGTAGTGGGCGTGACATACGCGCGGGCCAGGCCTCCTCGCAAGGAGTGATTGGCAAGCCTGGCACGCGCGGCGCACTACTCGCAAGACTGGGGCCTCCGCAGACTTTGCAACCCCAACTCCCCGCTTGTCGGCCCGCCAGACATGCTCGAAGCTAGCTTACTTGCGCTTGGACTTTTTCCGGGCGCGGGCGTACTTGAGGGCGATCAGGCCTTGCGAGAAGGTTTTGTTTTCGAGCAGAGAGAACTCGCGTTGCGGGAAGCCGCTGGGGAAGAGCGGAAGGCCTTCGCCGATCAGGACCGGAACGATTCCGATATAAAGCTCGTCGACCAGATCTTCTTTGAGGAAGGAGCGCGCGAGTTCGCCGCCGCCCATCAGCCAGATATTTTTTCCAGAGCGCTTGCGGAGCTTTTCGATGAAACTTTTCGAGGAATCGTTGACGAAGGTGACGCCGCCGCGCTCGCCGGGCGGCTGAGAATGGGAGAAGACGTAACTCTTCATCCCTGATCCGCCGTAAGAGCCTCCGCCCATCTTGAGGGCCACGTCGTAGGTCTTGCGCCCCATGACAGCGGTATCAATGGTGGCGAAGAACGGGCCCATCGAGTAGTCCTTGGGCATGAATAGAAAATCGACCGCTCCATCGGGTCGAGCGATGTAGCCGTCGAGGCTGATGCCGAGGCCCAGGACGACCTTGCGCATGAGGCATTCTAAACGACGGATGCCAGGGCTTCAACGGTGGTCAGCGGAAGATCGACGACCATTGATGGGAGCTTGCGGCCGACGCGAAAAGGGTTGCTCGGAGATTGGCCTTGAGCTAAGGTGCGCCTCGGCGCGAATGTATGGAAAGCCTGATTTGGAGGAATTCGTAATGCGAAAGATGGTTATCGGTATGGTTGGCACGGTCTTGCTGTCGTGCGCAGCATACGGGCAGAATACGCGCCCACAATCTTGCGAGCATCTGGCGCAACTCGAACTACCCGGAGCGAAAATCCTCTTGGCGCAGACGGTTGCGACCGGAGCATTCACGCCGCCATCCAACTCCACTCCCCGGCCGGTAGTGGATGCTTCCTTCTACAAGACGCTCGGGGCGTTCTGCCGGTTCATGGCGGTGGCTATGCCGAGCGCCGATTCCTCGATTAAAGTCGAGGTGTGGATGCCGGTCAATGATCAAAATGGCAGCGCGTGGAACGGGAAACTGCAGGGCCAGGGCAACGGAGGATTCGCCGGAGAGATTGGTTACCACCAGATGGGAATCGCGGTGTACCAAGGTTACGCAACCGTGGGCACAGATACCGGGCACTCCGGAGGGGGGACTGATGCGAGTTGGGCGCTGGAACATCCCGAGAAAGTGACCGACTACGGTTACCGAGGAATCCATGAGATGACGCTGGTCGCCAAAGCTGCAATCAAGGCGTTTTACGGCAAAGATCCACAACACTCATATTTTAAGGGTTGCTCGAACGGCGGGCGGCAAGCGTTGATGGAAGCGCAGCGCTTCTCGGAAGATTACGACGGCATCCTTGCCGGAGCGCCGGCCAATTTCTTCACCCACCTGTTGACCAAAGCGCTTGCCGATGCGCAGGCAACGACTCTGGATCCGTCGAGCTATATCCCGTCGAGTAAGCTGCCAGCAATCGCTCGCGCAGTGAACGCTGCCTGCGACGCGCAGGACGGAGTGGCCGACGGCATCCTGAATGACCCGCGGAATTGCCACTTTGATCCGGCGAAAATGGTTTGTAAAGACGGCGATTCAGAGAAGTGTCTGACGACGGCGCAGGTAATCACACTGAAAAAGCTGTATCAGGGGCCACCAGACTCGCAAGGGCACGAGATTTTTCCTGGCTACTTGCCAGGGGCGGAAGAGGGACCCGGCGGCTGGGGCGCGTGGATTACGGGTTCTGCGCCAGGCAAGAGCCTGCTGTTCGCCTTCGCCGGCGGATATTTTTCCAACATGGTCTATGAGAAGGCGGACTGGAATTATAAGCAAACCAGTGTCGATCAAGCGCTGAAGGCGGCCGACGAGAAGACTGCGCAGGTCTTGAATGCAACGGAGACCAACCTCGCGGCGTTCAAGGCGCGGGGCGGGAAGCTGATCCTCTACCATGGCTGGAACGATCCGGCTATTTCAGCGGTAAACACCATCAACTATTACAACCAAGTGGTGAGCAAGATGGGCGAGCAGGAGACAGAGGCATTCGCGATGCTTTACATGGTGCCGGGAATGCAGCATTGCGGTGGCGGTCCCGGACCGGATTCGTTTGGGCAGGGCGGCGGAGGAGCGAAAGATGCGCAACACAACGTGGCAGTGGCGCTTGAACAGTGGGTGGAGAAGGGAATTGCACCTACCGCGATCGTCGCGACGAAAGATGAAGGCGGCGATCCTGCAAAGGGCGCGAAAATGAACCGGCTGCTCTGTCCGTATCCGCAGATCGCGAAGTACAAGGGCAAAGGCAATCCCAATGACGCAGCCAGTTTTGCCTGCGTGGTGGAGAGCAAATAGGCGAAAAAGATTGCGCATGAGTTTCGAGGTGGTCTATGGTGCGTTCGCACGCCAACGTGGTGATCGGTTGAATAGGAGGAGGAAACATGTCACGGAAAAGCATGGTGAAGATTCTCGTTACTTTGCTTGTTGTGTGTGGTGGCCTCGGCAGCGCTGTCGCGCAAATGCCGAATCCGTATGGGCCGGCCATCACTCTGGAAAACGCCAAGAAGGCGGCTGCACCGGCGCTTGCGGAGGCGGCCAAGAATCATTGGACAGTGGCAGTGGCCATCGTAGGCCCGGCGGGCACGCTTGTCTATTTTGAAAAGATGGACAACACGCAGCTCGGCAGCGGCGAGGTGGCCATTGATAAGGCCCGCACCGCGGCGCAGTTCAAACGGCCCACCAAGGCGTTTCAGGATGCCGTGGCGGCCGGGGGAGACGGATTACGGATTCTCACGTTGAAGGGCGTGGTGGCTATAGAAGGCGGGATTCCCCTAGTGCTGGACGGGAACATTGTGGGAGCCATAGGAGTCTCCGGCGCGACGAGCGCGCAGGACGCGCAATGCGCTAAGGCCGGTGCGGACATTGTGAAATAGCCGGCGCGCTGCCATCTATGAGTGTGAAACAGCTCTACTTCGCGCTTGGCTGCTGGCGCCGAGCTTCAATCTGGGCATAGAACTCAGCGGGGTTTGCCTTGAGATGCGCCAGCATATCGCCTACCCTGGCTTGCTTGCTGGGAATTTGCGGGGGACCGCCGTTCTCCCCAACACCGTTAACCTGCTGCTGCAAGCGCTGAGGTCCCGCCGAAGATCACATGTGGTTGAAAAATGTCACCGGAGATAAGAACGAGTTCACCGGAAGTTGTTTCGGAAATGGGCTTGGAACTCTTCATGATGAGATAGCGATCGCCGACGAGGAGTGCGTGGCAGCCGCAAGAAACTTTGCGGTTTTCTCCGCCACCCTTCCTGGCTTCGACTTCGATTTCCTGAAGCCCGGTGTCGACGACCTTTGAGTAGCTTTCGGCGCAGTTGGGATCAGCGCAGTCCAGGCGGAGAGGCGGCGAATGCATTCGCGCCCGGAACATGCTCTCGATCCACGCGGGCATCAGAGAATCCTCCGGCCGACCCGAGATGATCGGCGGGGACTGTATCATAGGCTGTGCTTGCCAACAAAATGAGAAAAACATTGTGCAAGCAAGCCGAGAAGACCAACGAATGAAAAGATGGTGACGGTTCATTTTTCGCTGGGATCAAATGTGGGGGACCGCAAGGAGAATTTGCACGCGGCGATTGCGGCGCTGGGAGATGTAGGTGTGCGCGTGACGCGGGTGTCGTCGTTTTATGAGACGGAGCCGGTGGACTTCCTGGAACAGGCGTGGTTTTTGAATTGTGCGGTCGAGGGAGAGACCGAGGTTCCCGCGCCGGAATTGTTGCGAGCTCTGCGCAGGATTGAATTGCGAATGGGGAGCAAAAAGCCGGTAGCGAAAGGGCCGCGGCTGATTGATATGGACATCCTGCTTTACGGCGCGGAGACGATTGACACGCCGGAATTGCAGGTGCCACACCCGCGGATGCATCTGCGGCGGTTTGTGCTGGTGCCGCTGGCGGAGATTGCGCCGGAGGCGATGCACGCGAGTTTGAAAAGGACTGTAAAACAACTGCTCAAGGAAACGCCCGATCGCAGCATGGCGCGACGGATAGAGTAGGGACACGATATTTGACATCCTCCCCGCCTTGAATGGCAGGGATTCCTACGGAGTCCCCGCGGGTTTTGCGGGAATCTCTGGGTTCCTCCCACAACCGCCTTACTTCAGCGGAGGATTACGAAGAGGCTTAACTTTCGGGCTATCCGCCCGTAGGTCTTTTGGACGCGAAGAATATATACCATGCCGAAAGAAAGGCAGTCGCTTACCCCGGCCTGAACTCCGGGGTTTGCGCTCACCATGGGCTCATGCCCCTGCGTTTGGCTGCCAAATAGAGCGCGTCAACTAGTGCGATGCAAGAGCAAACGGTGAAGGGTCATCGCTTTGGGTTGGAGGGCGTCCAGCTCGATTTGGGCGAGTTGGCCTTCCTTGATTTCGCGCCAGCGGTAAACGCCCGGCTCGGTTTCCTGAGTTTCGCGGCCGTTCAATCGCCGCAAGAACTCGTTGGCGTTGTCGCGCGACGCGACTTGGCGGTACGAGGGGCGGGTGAGGGCTTCAACGGCGTAGCTGCGCAGAAGTTTGCGCCAGTAGTGATCGAAGAGATCACCAGACGCGAAGATGTCACTCCAGGCGACTTCGCCGCCGTAAGCTACCACTACTCCAACGACACGCTCGCCCTTTAGGCCGGCGGTGGCGTTCGCGAATCGGCGCTGCACTTCGTCAACGAAATCATCAATGGAAACGCCGACGGCATGCGACTGGTAAATCTGCTCGTAGGCTTCTGTGCGTCCGTTGGAAGCGATGGCACCTTGAATGTCACCCATTGTCATACGGGCAGCGGGAGCGGCCGGGGCAGCTTTAAGAGTGGTGCCGCTGCGGACCGCGTCCCAGACCTCGGTTTGTTTCTGGTCGACGGCTGCTCTTTCGCGGACGCTGGGATGAACGATGGTTTTTGCCGCTGCAAATTGCGAGCTGCCGGTCCAGCGGCCGTGCTCAACACAGAAGACGTCGAGAGGAAGCGGAGGCGCGCCGACGGGAACGATGCGATCCTTGCCGATGACGCGATCCTGCTTGCCGCCGCTCACGAGCTCGCCGGCGAGGAGCAACAGCGGGCGTTTACTGCGATTGATCAGGACAAGCTGGTTCACGGAAGCGCCGGTACCGGATTGCGGAATATATACAGGCCGGCCATCGCGACCGCGAACCATGCTCTCAGAACCTTGCTCACGCACCGCTACGTCGCCGTTGGCGAGACCTTCCTCGAGAGTGAGGAAGAGACTAGTGTCTTGGCTGTAGGGGCTGACGACGGGGAAGACGGAGATGTTCTCATAAGTGACGGGATCAAGGAGCCGCCAGTCACCCTCAGGTCGAGACGGGGGGCCGGCCGGGGAGCCTGGCGCTGAGCCGACAAAAGCCAGGCCGCCAAGAGTCGTGATACTGATAAGTCCGCCGATCAGGGCGGCGAAAATCGAACGTTCCATGAAATCCTCCTGTGTGTGAACCCCGACCCGGTCAGAGCGAACCCAGCGGGGATACGACTCAGGATTAGAACGGGGACGCTAGGAGTCCTTGCAGGGGAAATAGTCACTAGTTTGTAGGTCTTCGTCAGGAAGGAGGGGAGGTAAGCGCAGAGGGACAAATCGGAGCACCTGACTGCCTACTGCCGACTAAGAACTATGCACTGAGAACGGAGCAGTGAGATCACTCACCACCCCATTCAGCGATTGGGGTCGCCGAGGTTGAGGCGGGGTTTGTGGCGTTTGGACTTAGAGATTTCGCCTTCTTGTTTCTCGTATTCGGCGAGCTCCTCGTCGGTGTAGGAGAAGGAGTCGCGCGAGGCGAACATGGAGTTGGAACGGCTGGCCTGTTTCTTCTTCTTTTGCAGAGCACCGAATTCGTGGCGGACCTGTCGGATGGGACCCGCGATGGCCTTTACCTCGACGAGCAGATCGCTGACTTTTTCGAGGAAGTCGTGAAGATGGTAGGGACGAAGCACATAGGGAAGGTGCGCGGCTTCCAGCTGGCCGATGTACTGATCGCCGGCTAGTTCCGGGATGAGGAACAAAACGCGAACGCGGCCACCATCGGCCGAAGAGACGCTGGCAAGCTCCTGCAGGGTGACGAAAGCCGGGCCCTCGACTCCCGTCAGAGTTACATTGGCAATCACGAGAGACCATTCCCCGGTTTTCAGCTCGGCCAGGAGCATCTGGGTGTCGGGGACCAGGCGGACGCGCCATCCCTCGGAGTCCAAGATCTGTTTGACCGCACTGCCACCCGGGGCACCATCGTCGAGAACAAGAAGGCCGACCTGCGGAGGAGTGGGACTAGTACTCACAATACACAGTATACCCTCAAAGCGGCAGAGAGAGGGGTGGAATCGAGCGGTTGCGGTGTATCGGGCAAGGTTGCTCGATAGCCTCTAGCGGCACCCATGGGGGAAGTACTCTACTGTCCAATCACATAGTCACTGCCGGCGAGAGAGCGCTGCAAACCCGTGGAATCCCAGAAAATTCGATAGGTGACTGAACGATGCGAGGAATCACTCCCTGTAAAAAAGACCTGCAGGCCATCGCGCGACCATTCTGCAGAGTGACCCGACTGCTCAGGCGGACAGAGCGTGACGCGGCGCTTCGAACGCAGTTCGTAAAGGAAGAAGCCTGCAGCCAAGCCCATGGAGTCAACTGCAGCACCGGCCGGTGCAGACAAATAATCTGCCGAGATGAGCAGCAAGTCCGGATTGACGGGATTCACGCGCAGCGTGTCGGAACTCCTGATCTGAAATGCCGGACCGTAAATATCTTTGAGTGCCACGGATTGTTGCTGGTTGTCTTCGCTGAGCCAGTAAGCGTTTTCCATGTCTGTCGCCAGGACGGTGTGGTTGTCGCCCCAGCCATGGAGAGAATTCACGGACTGCGAAGCAAACAGTGCTGCCGCCTCGGGCATCCAGGAGTAAAAAGACCAGACCTGCCAGGAGCGATCCACAGCCTTCAGAAAGGCGATGCGGCCGTCATCGGGTGACCAGAAGGCTTGCCGCACCAGACCGTTCACCAATTCCAGCGATTTGCCGGAGTCAAAATCGTAGAGAACGATAGTGCGGTCGGGGCTGCTCTTTGAATCCGAGCGGGTGTAAAGAAGCTTCTTACCGTCGTGGGAGAGGGCCAGCTCGGTTCCGGCTTGGGCTGCGATCTTCTTCTTCAGGCCGCTGCTGAGAACAACGTTCCCCGCTGAATTCAGGTAGGCGACGGCGATGGGGGGCTTGAAGTTGGTGACGGTTGGAACGGGGGGCTTCTTTTTGTCGCTGTCTTCCTCGTCGTCGGGTTGATTGTTGATCTTGGGGAAGAGTTCGGCGGCGATGCGAGCGCAGCCCGTCAGGGAGCCGATCTGCGCATGGTCGACGGAGGCGCGGAAGGAATACTTTGCAGCAGGGGGCGGCGCGGGATTCAGGGTATCGTTGGCGGCATCGTTGCAGGCTTCTCGAGTCAGGTGAACGGCTACGGCAGCGCCGGTGGCGGAATCTTTAGCGTGATAGGTCCAGGAATCGGCCGCGGCTTCATGGGTGACTTCCGCCGGCTCAAGAGGAATAGGCGGATAGCCGGTCCGATCTAGGCGCTCAGGGCCTTTCTGGCCGATGCGCAGGCTCCAGATGGGATTGTTGCCAACGGCAAGGAGGAGGATAGGATAGTGGGTAGATTGAGGGGCGGGCGGACCTGCAGGTAACTTCTTCGCTGGCGCAGGTGTCTGGCCGGAGGCGAGCGTAGGCAGACTAGCGAGAATAGCAGATGCCAAGAGCAGAAGGCGTTTGGATCTCTCAGGCATGCCGATGACGGTTCTCCTGGGCATTGAGAATACCCCGTGAGAGCGCGGGAGGCAATTGTCTGGAGGGATTCACGAAGAGACGTCGTATCCAGGGAGGTACGATGAAAAGGAGGAGAGGCGGGTTCCCATCGCATACGAATAAAAAGCGAAATTAGTTCTTGACGAAGCGAATAAAAAGCGAAATAATCCGCGGTGCTTCGAGGTGGGCTATGTCTCCAGTTCACTCCCAACCGGCGCTGACTCTTCGGATTCGACGCCGCCACGTGTCACCAACCACAGCAGGACTCTTTCCTGAGTGCCCTAGTGTCATAGGCCCAACAAAAGCGGTCAGCAGCCCTGCCCGGGTTGCGGGCCAACGCGGCAGCATTTCAGACCAAGCGACGGCGGATTGCCCCCCGGCGTCCAGGACCCAGCACGGAACCCAAAACCGTGAACCAGGTCCGTGCCGAAATGATGCCGCGGTGCCCCCGACACGCGCTCACGCGCGACTGATAGGCATAGCCCGTCTCGCAGCATCGTCTCCGCCGGCGGAGACGCGGCGGAAATCCGCCGAGCGGCCGGAGTATTTTGTGTTGCCGGTGAAGTCGATCTTGAACCGGTGCGATTCGAAGCGCGTACCGTTCGAATGGACGATCAATCCCTATCGGGGATGCGAGTTTGCTTGCAAGTATTGCTACGCGCGATACACGCACGAGTACATGGAGCTGGACGGGTCAGAGTTCGAGAGAAAGATTTACGTGAAGAAGGATGCGGCGCCGCTGCTGGCGTGGGACGTAGCGCACAAATATTCGTACTCATCGGAAGCATCCGGCGGGGCGCGGCCGGACCATATTGCGATTGGCACGGCGACGGATCCCTATCAGCCGGCGGAACGCGAGTACGGAGTGACGCGGGCTTGTTTGGAGGAACTGGCGAAGAGGGAAGGGCTGAGCGTTTCGATCATCACCAAGTCAAACCAGATCGTGCGGGATATTGACGTGCTGCAGCGGATTACGGAGCGGTCGAACCTGGGGATCGACATTACGATTACCACGTTGCGCCCCGGCTTGACCCAACTGCTCGAGCCCCGCGCGCCACGGCCGGATTTGCGGCTGGCGGGGGTGAAGCAGTTACGCGAGGCGGGGCTGGCGGTCGGAGTTTCCGCTTCGCCGCTGATACCCGGGATCACGGACCGCGATGGGGAGCTGGAAGAAGTTGCGGCCGCTGCGCGGGAAGCCGGGGCGCAGTGGTTCTTCTCCGGCGTGCTGTTCCTGATGCCGTCTTCGGCGAAACTATTCTTGCCGTTTGTGCGGGAAAAGTTTCCGCGCCTGGCGAAGCAGTACGAGCAGTGGTATGCAAGAAATGGGTACGCTCCGGAAGAGTACCGGCGAAAGGCGTCGGAACGCGTGGCACGGATCCGGGAGAAGTATGGATTTCGGTCGCGGCCGTGGGTGGAAATGACGCGAAGCACCGGCTGTAGGCAACTTTCGTTGACGTGGAACGCCAGCGCGTTGACCTCCTCCCCGGACTAAAGTCCGGGGATTCCTACGGGTTCCACGCCTAAGCGATGGATACCTTCGGTGGGTTCCTGCCACGACGCACTGACTGCATGCCAAGGTTGCGCACAGGCTAGCGAGGCGAGTCCCGCCTTTCGGATATTTACCACACTGATGAATTCCGCATTGGCTGACAGCCCGCATTTCAGGCATACGAACTTCGCCTGGGTCTTGCGGTTGTCTGCCGCGATTGGAAGGAGGGAGCAAGGCTTCCGCACTCCACAGAAGCTAGGGGACGATGATGCGGGATTCTTCGCGTTTGAGTTCGGGAGCTTGCGGGAACTGGCTACGAAGGAAGGCGATGAAGCGGCGTGAGCGTGGGCGGCCGTTGGTGCGCAGCAAACCCATCCGATAGAGAAAAACCAGCAGATAGAAAAGTTCCGAGTCCTTGATGGTGGCGGAGTTGGCGCGTTCGGCTTGCTGCTTTTTGACTTCGGAAATGAACGCCACCAATCGCGCATAGAGTTCGCGCGGGAGCGGTGCGTCCGGCGGTTTTTCGTAGATGATGCCGGAGCTCAGTGTCTTGTAGGTCTGGGCGAGGGCCTGGATGGCGGCGAGGACGTCGGCGTCCACGGCGGCGGGCTGGAGGGTGCAGAACTTAGCGATGGAGAAGGCCAGCGCAGCCATGAGTTGCTGCTGGGTGTAGACGGTATCGTCGGGAATTTTTTCCTCGAGCAACGGAGTATCCGCCGGTAGTGAGCGGTGGTGCCCTTCGTAGCGGTGTGCGGCCACCAGATAAGAGCAATCGGAGGGGCAATCGATAGTAACTTCGCGCTCGGTGCCGCAGCAAACCGCGCAGATCGTTTCGCCCTTGGCGGGGCAGAAGCGAGCAGCTTTGCGCTTTTCACAGATCGGACAGGACACCAAGTCTCCTTAGGCGCGAGAATAATTCAGCAGAATACGCTGCGCCGCCGCAAAAGACAAAAAGCGGGGGCGAAGGCTCAGGCCATGATGACTTTGTTCTGGAAGCGGCGGGCAGCGATGATCAGCAGAATGGTGCCGATAGCGAAGAGGGCGAGACCGTCAATCCAGAGGTGGGCGATGCCCGCCCCGCGAAGAATGATGCCGCGGGTGATGTTGATGTAATAGCTAGCGGGAATGAAATAGCTGATGACGTAGAAGACCGTGGGCATGGTCTCGCGCGGGAAGATGTAGCCCGAGAAGAAGATGCTGGGGAGAAAGGTCAGGAAGGCGAGTTGGATGGCCTCGGACTGGGTATTGGCTTTGCTGGAGACGAGAATGCCAATAGAAAGCGAAACGAAAAGATAGGGAAGAGACAGGAAGGCGAGAAGTAGAACACTGCCGTGAATGGGAACCTGAAAGACAAAGCGCATGAAGGAGAGAATCAGAGATAATTCGGAAAAACCGATCGCCAGATAGGGAAGCAGCTTACCGAGGAGAAGACCCATGGGGCGGACCGGCGTGACGAACAACTGTTCGAGCGTGCCCCGCTCTTTTTCTCGCACGATGGAGAAGGCGGTGAGGAAAGTGGTGACGTTAAGCAGGAGAATGGCGGTCAAGCCTGGCAAGAGGAAATTCGGAGAACGGGAGTCCGGGTTGAAGAGCAGTTTAGGACGGATATCGACGGCCAAGGTGGAACGATCCTCGAGAACGCGACGAAGGGATTCATCAAGACCGATGGCCGTGGTGACATTGATGGCCTGGCCGGCGACTGAGGAGTCCGAGCCGTCGATGAGCACGAGGACCTGGGCACTCATGTTGTGGAGGAGGCGGTCAGAATAATCCACCGGAATCTTGATGCCGACGCGGGCCTTTCCAGCAATGATGGCATCGTTGAGATCCTGATCGTTGCCGACGTAGCGCCAGATGTGAAAAGTGTCGGAGTTTTTCAGGCGGTCGATGAGTTCACGGCTTTCGCGGCGAGCGTCGGCGTTGTAAACGACCGTGTTGATCTGTCGGATGTTGGTGTCAATGCCGAAACCAAGCACCACCATTTGCAGCAGGGGAATGACCAGAGAGAAAAAAAGAGTTGCGGGGTCGCGGCGGACGTGCAGGACTTCCTTGTAAAAGACAGCACCGAAACCGCGAAAGAAGTTACGCACCGGCGGCCTCGGGCATGGCTTGGTGCTTGCAGGTGAGCTCAACAAAGACGTCTTCGAGGCTGGGAGCAAGGGGACGAATTTCGGTGACGGCGATGCCGTTCTTTAGAAGCTGGTCGCGAAGCTCGTCGAGATTGAAATGATCTTCGATGAGTGCATGGATGGATTGGCCGAAGATGGTGGCACTGCGGATGCCGGGAATCTGGCGCGCGAAACGGAGCGCGCGCGTGACTTCCGGCGTGGTGATTTCAACGCGCAGTGTGCCTTGCGGCTGAACGTCGGGGAGCTCGCGGAGCGAATTGGGCGTGCCGTCGGCAATGAGCTTGCCGTAATAAATATAGGCTACGTGGCTGCAGCGCTCGGCTTCGTCCATGTAGTGGGTGGTGACGAAGAAGGTGATGCCATGACCGGAAAGCTCGAAGAGGAGATCCCAGAGTTGGCGGCGCGCGACCGGGTCGATGCCGGCGGTGGGCTCGTCGAGGAAAAGAAGGGCCGGCTCGTGCAGCATAGCGCAGCCGAGAGCGAGGCGCTGCTTCCAGCCACCGGAAAGCTGCGCGGCCAGACGAGTCAGATAAGGTGCCAGGCCGTTGAGCTGAACAATTTCTTCGATGCGGCGCTTCAGGCGCGCGGGCTCCAGGCTGTAGATGCGGCCGTAAAACTGCAAGTTTTCCGCCACGGTCAGATCGTAGTAGAGGCTGAAGTTTTGCGACATGTAGCCGATGCGCTCGCGGACGGATTCAGAATCTGCGCCGACGTCCAGGCCTTCGACAAGGGCGGAGCCGCCGCTGAGTGGCAGAAGACCTGTGAGCATTTTGATGACGGTGGTTTTTCCGCTGCCGTTGGGGCCGAGGAAACCAAAGATTTCGCCCTTTTCGACGCGAAAGCTGACGTCGTTGACGGCCGTGAAATTGCCGAAGCGCCTAACCAGATGTTCGGCGGAGATAGCGGCTTCGGCTGGATTTTTCGCCATCGGGTCAATTTCCCGCTTTCAGCTTCACGTCGGCAGCCATGCCGGCAAGGACCTGGCCGCCGGGATCATTGATGCGAATTTTTACGCCAAAAACCTGGTGCACGCGTTCCTCGCGGGTCTGCACGTTGCGAGGCAGGAATTCAGCCTGCTGATTGATCTGTTCGAGGACCCCTTCGAAAACAGTTTTTGGAAAAGAGTCGACTCTGACTTCGGCCTTCTGGCCGAGCTTGAGGCGGCCATATTGGGTTTCCGGAATGTAGATGCGAACATAGATTTGATCTTTCTCTAAGAGCGTAGCGACGGGCGTATTCGGTGCGATGAGGTCGCCTGGGCGGACGTCGAGAACCTCGACGATCGCGGCGGACGGGGCGGTGACCCGGCGTTCGCGGAAGCGGGCCTGGTCGTAGGCGTAAGCCGCTTTGGCCAGGTCCACGTCTTCGCGGCGATTGCCGCGCTCCAGTTTTTCCAGGTTTGCCAGCGCCTGATGGTAGTGCGCTTCGGCGGAGGCGATTTCCTCAAGACGGTAGCCGCGCTGAAGTTCGTCGAGCTTATGCCGGGCACTCTGTTGCTGCGCGACGGCGACTCTCCAATTGGCTTCGGCGGTGTCGCGCTGTTGCTTGGAGACGAGATCTTTTCTTGCGAGTGCGTCATAGCGGTCGAAATCCAGATGCGTACGGATTTCGTCGGCCTTCGCTCGATCGAGATCGGCTTGTGCGGCGGCGATGTCTTCCTGGCGATAGCCATTCCTCTTCATCTCGTATTCGGCTTTGGCCTGAGCCGCGAGGGCTCGGGTTTCCGCGATCTCTTCGGGGCGATAGCCGTGCCGCGCTTTTTCCGCGTTCGCCCGGGACTGCTCGAGGGAAGCTTGCAACTCCTTGTCGTCAAAGGTGATCAAGACCTGGCCCGGCTGGACGGCATCGCCCTCGCGGACCAGGACCTGGTCGATGCGGCCGCCGATCTTGGAGCCGACGCGAATGTTGCGGGCTTCGACGGTACCGGAACCTTCGAGGGCCATGTCGCGTCGGAACCAGCCGGCATAGAGCCCAGTAGCGGTCAGCACGGCCGCAGCCACGAGGAAAATTAGGATGCGCTTGCGGTTCATGAAACTAGTCTCCTGAGGTGAAGAAAGGGACCGGCAACGGCGCCGTCGAGTTCCCGCGAGGCGCCAAGCCGGACCACAGCAGGTTGAATGCGGTCTCCATCCTGGAGTGCAGAGTGGCGTCGCCGTAAAGCGACCAGATCAGAAGTGTGCCAAAAATAGTCTGACGAAAAACGTGGGCGATCTCCGCGGCCGGAAGGTCGTTGCGGATTTCGCCGCGATCCTGACCGAGCTGAATCATCTGGCTATGGAGGGCATGGACGCGTTTTTGGAGGTCCATCATGGCCTCACGAACCGGAGTCGTGGAAAGATAGGCCTGCAGAAGCGCACGGATGATGGCGGGGTTGCGAGTCGGTTCCTGGGTCATGCGCACACCGAGCGAACGCAAGAAGTCGGGCATGGGCTCGCCCGTGAGGCCGGCCAATTCGATGGCTGCTTCCAGCTTGCCGAGCTGCATCTCTCCGAACGCCAGCAGGATATGGTCTTTGCTCGGGAAATAATTGAAAAAGGTGCCTTTACCGACGTCGGCGGCCTCCGTGATGTCCTCGACAGTCGTTTCGGCGAATCCCTTTTGAGCGAAAAGGTCCAGCGAGGCGCGGAAGAGACGATCGCGAATAGCGGCGCTGCGGCGCCGGCGACGGTCGGAGGTGGAGATTGAGGCTGAGCGATCAGTGCGGGGAGCGGGTTTTGAATGGCGGGTCATAATGACCAATCCTCATAAATGACTTTAGGTCATATTGTCCCCGGTGTCAAGCATAAACCTCCAGGAGGCCTGACGGCGTTCGTTACAAGAGCGCCAGGTGGGAGCCATAGAAATTCGAACACCCCGGTTTCCAGCCGGGGTGTCTTGAGAAAAGCGCCCTGGTTTTCGAGCTACTACTTGAGGGACTCGGGATCCGAGGTATTCTTCGGAGACTTCTGGTTTAGATAGGCAATCATTTTTTGGGCGGCGGGGGGAACGGCGACAGCACCCTTAAACACTATCGATTCTGCCTCGACTTTCTTGGCATAGATGCGCTCATTGGCGTCATGGTCCGGGCGAACCGTCGAGCCTTCTAGTGACAGGCCGGCGAAAAGGCCGCGGGCGCGGGAATAGCTCAAGACTTCGGCGCGCATCGTTACATCGGTGGAGGCATTTGCCGTGCGCCCCTTGGGACCAGCGGCTGCCGAGGCGTCAGCGCCAAGCTTTACCTTGCTGCTCAAGATGGCGCGAGCGCCACGCGGATTCATGACCAGCAAGACGAAATCCGTGGCCTGGCCTCCGAGTTGCAAGCCAATGCTGCCGCCTTCCAGCGCCATCATCGTGGGGGCGCTCCACGGGCCGGTGAAATGCTCACCGGTGCGGCATGTCATCGCGCCGCGACCGTAGCTGCCGCCGATAACAAACGCAGCCTTGAGCACCGACGGAAAAACGATCAGGCATTCGGCCTTATCGATCAGGTCTTGAGGAATGTCATCGGGGATGTCCATGACTTCTTTGATCACCTCCCCGCAATTCTCCAGACGTTCGGTTTCCTTCTTATCCCCCGCGGCCAAGAGCGGCAGCGCAACGAGCGCCAACGCCATTAGGGAAGAAATCGTGCGCTTAATCACGGTTCACCTCGTCGTAGTCTTCTGGGCTAGAGCCATCATAGGGTGCCCGCAGGCTGGGCGCAACCTGGGGACTTGGAAACGGGCCTCGCAGTGGGGTTTGTTCCGTGAATGAGACGCGCCGGCGACAGATTGCGTTGCCTTTCGACTATACTTTTTGAGACCGACTTATGCGCGAGTGAAACATGAACATCGAGAAGATCCTGCAGCGATGTGCGGCTGTGACAGTGGCCAGCGCCTGGTGGGCCCTCGGAACCGGCGTGCCACCCCTGGGTGCACAATCGAAAGCAAGGACGGCGTCGGCGTGCTGTGGCGCAAGGAAACAGAGTGTGGCTTCGAGGAAGGCCATGGCCAGATTCGCGGCGCGCATGGATGCGTTGCTGGGAGCAACGCCCGCGAGCAAGGGTGAGTGGGGACTGCTCATCGTGGATGCCGAGAGCGGCGAGACGCTCTACGAGCTGAACGCGGATAAGTATTTCGTCCCGGCTTCGAATATGAAGCTGTTCACTACGGCGCTGGCCCTGGCGAAACTAGGGCCGGAGTACCGCTTCCACACCACGGTGGAGACGCGTGGTGCGATTTCGAGCGAGGGAGTGCTGGGTGGAGATCTCACGCTCGTGGGGCGTGGCGACCCGAATCTATCGAACAGAAAATTCCCGTATGAGCTGAAGGAGGAATTTGATGGTCTGCCGGAGAAGACGCTCCTGGAGCTTGCCGACGCGGTGGTGGCCAAAGGGGTCAAGGCAATTTCGGGAGATGTGATCGGTGACGACACCTATTTCCCGCGGGAGCGCTACCCGAATGGCTGGGAGATCGACGACATGGTGTGGGAGTACGGCGCGGCCATTTCCGCAATCGTCGTGGACGACAACACCGTGGCGCTCACGCTCACGCCCGGCGAACAAGCGGGGAATCCCGTGCAGGCGGCGGTGACTCCCGCGACGCCGGATTTCACGGTCGAGAATGATGTAACCACTTCGGCCGCGGAGATGAAATCGGATTTGACGCTTACGCGCGAGCCGGGATCGAATCTGGTCGTCGTAAAAGGCAGTCTGCCATTGAAGAGCGCGCCTCGGAGACTGGTTCTGGCAATCGAAGAGCCGGCGCAGCATGCCGCGACGCTATTGAAGCGGCTGCTGGAGGAGCGAGGAATCAAGGTGAGTGGAGTAGCTAGGGGACGCCACCAGCAGGGGGAAGTGGCCGGGGATCCGCTTGTTCTCGCGGAGCACGTTTCCGCACCACTAGGTGACACCGTGAAACTGATCAACAAGATCAGCCAGAACCTGCACGCGGAGATGCTGCTGCGGACGGTAGCGCGACAAAACGGAGTGTGGGCCACGGTGGACGAACTGATGAAAGTTCCATCGGATTTCTACCTGGCGGCGGGAATCGCGCCGGGCGACGTGATTCAAACGGACGCCTCCGGATTGTCGCGGCACGATTTGGTGACCCCGCGGGCCATTGTGACCCTGTTGAGCTTTGCTCAGAAGCAACCCTGGTTCGGGCCGTATGCTGCGTCGCTTCCGGTGGCGGGAGTAGACGGCACGCTGGAAGACCGCATGAAAAATACACCGGCAGCGGGACGGATTCACGCCAAGACGGGGTCGGTGGAACACGTAAGGACGCTTTCAGGATTTGCCGACACGCCGGGCGGGCGGCGGGTGATCTTTTCATTCTTGAGCAACAATCAGGGCGGGAAGAGTCACGAAGCGGCGGATGCTTTGACCGGGCTGTGCGTGGCGATGCTTGAGGAGTTCAACGTGACGCCGCCGAAGCGCCGGTTGGAACACCAACACCCGCGGTGAGACCGAGGATTGCAAATGGGCGGAGCATTGGTGATCACCGTGTTTGGGAGTTCGCGTCCGCACGAAGGGGACGCTGATTATGAAGAGGCGCGGATCCTTGGGCGGTCCTTGGCGAAACACGGTTTCTTTGTTTGCAGCGGCGGTTACGGCGGAGTGATGGAAGCGGTGTCCCGCGGCGCGAAGGAAGCCGGCGGGAAAACATTCGGCGTGACTGCGGAATTCTTCAAAGCCGCGAAGCTCAATGCCTGGATTGACGTCGAAGTGCGCATGGAGTCATGGGAGGAGCGACTGTTTGAGCTAATCCGGCGTGCGGATGGTTTTGTGGCCTGTAAAGGCGGGACGGGAACGCTGGTGGAGCTTGCGGTGGTGTGGGAGATGCTCAACAAGTCGGTGATGAGCGAGAAGCCGTGCGCCGTGCTCGGAGATTTCTGGCACCCGGTTTTGGATCGCGTGCGGGAGGTAGAATTGGGACACCCGGCGCCATGGGGCGAGGCCAACGGGCGGCTGGTGTATAGGGCGAAGTCACCGGACGACGTGGCAAATCATTTAACCATGAAGTTAAAGCAAACATAACGATGTCACGGACGGCACAAGACGTACTGGAGTTCGACAGACTGCGCGAATTGCTGCGACTGAGGACGACGTGCGCGTCGGGGCGGCGAGCTGTGAATGCACTCGAGCCAGGGATGGAGCGCGCGGCGCTGGAATCGGCGTTCGCGCTGATTCGCGAAGCAGCCGAGTGGCTGCGCGCGGGACGCGAGCTCGGATTTGGCGCGCTGTCCGATCCGCAAGGCTGGCTCGAACGGATCGAGGGGCCGGGCGCGGCGCTGGAGCCGGGCGAATTCCTGGATGTGGTGTCGTTGCTGGAAACGGCGGGATGGCTGCGGCAGCAGTTTCGCGAAGAAGCGATGAAGTTTCCCTTGTTAGCGGCGCGGGCCGCTGCGCTTGGTGATTTTCGAGATGCCCACGCAGCGATCCGGCGTTGCGTGCTGCCGAATGGCGAGATCAGCGACGCTGCGTCAGCGACGCTACGGCGAATCCGGGTGAGCATCACGGAGACGCGCGATACCATCCAGAAGAGCCTGAAGCAGATTTTGCGCGCACGCAATGCGGAAGCGGGGGAAGACTACGTCACCCTGCGGAACGATCGTTTCGTGATTCCGGTGCGCGCCGAGCA
>WNFP01002880.1_pt1 | contig 19671 bp, 20 predicted proteins | sample 5400201 | NCBI WGS metagenome assembly WNFP01 (sample SAMN13153355, study PRJNA577476) | soil metagenome | isolation source: 115 cm saprolite under Madrone tree | place: USA:California | collected 2016-06-14
TCCAGATTGGAACGATTGCTAAACGTCCGATGCATTACGGTAACGTGGCCCGTTTTCGAACTTAGTCATTTTTTTCCAGCGAGCTTGCTTGCCTGTGATGTTCTTATGCCGAGTCCTACTGCCGCTAGCGCTCATATTCGGCACGCCTTGGTTGCCGGCACAGCTGGTCCACGCAGTAAACACGGAAGAAAAGATCAGGGTTTCCGTGGCCGCGGTCACCGCCAGCTACATGGACGAATTCGTCGCCATCGAAAAAGGTTATCACCGCGACGAGGGTTTCTTGGTGGAAATGATCCGGGCCGGGGGCGGCATCGCTACCCAGGCGCTCATCGCCGGCGATCTTCACTTCAGCACTTCGGCCGGCTCCGCTCTCACCGCCATGCTGCGCGGCGCCGAGATCAAGGTGGTTTACACCAATATCGACCGCCCCGGATATCAACTCTGGTCCGCGCAACCCGCGATCAAGAACCTGAAGGATTTGGTTGGCAAGCGCGTCGGCGTCACCAGCCGCGGTGACACTCAGGAGTTGTCGGTACGCCTGCTGCTGCGCAAGCACGGCATAGACGCCAATTCCGTTGTCTACATCGCAGTGGGCTTTGGCGGGGCACGCCTCGCTGCTCTGCAAACGGGCACCGTCGATGCCGTGCCGTTGGGTGCCGGTGATTATGCCCAACTCAAACAGCCCAAAGGACACATGCTTGGCGACACGGAAAAAGAGATTCGTTTCGCCTACGTCGGCTTGGCGGTTCCCAATCGATTGTTAGCACGCCAACCGAATCTGGTAGAACGCTTCCTTCGCAGCGTTATCAAAGGCAGAGAATACGCGCGACGTTACCGGGAGCAGACGATTCCGATTATCGGCAAGTACACCCAGCGCAAGCGTGAATTCAATGAATTTGATTACGATTCAACACGTCCGGCTTTGACCGCCGAAGGCTGGGTGCCCGATGATGTCTTAAAGGAAGACGTCGCTATGCGGGCGGAGCTTAGCGGTGTGCCTGTGCCGGCGGATGTCAACAAGTTTTTCGATTACAGCATCGCTAAGAAAATCTACCGCGAGCTAAAAATGGGCGGCTGGGCACCGACCCCGTAAGAAACAGTGCTGCAATAGCGAAGGGTATGTAATCCTCTTTTGTCATTTCGAGCGTAGCATAAGATCCTTCGCAGGCACTCAGGACAAGTCTAGATCCCTCGCATTCGCTCGGGATGACAACTTGATTTGCGGGGCTTTGCCCATATAGTACATGAGCGCAATGAATTCTGGCGGCCTTAGAGAGAATCAATTTAAACCGTTGAAGGAGAGACCATGACCACTACCTATCAAGTTGCCGACATGATGATCGGCGTGCGTAACATGATCGAAGCCGCCGATCTCCGCCAGGGTGATCAAGTACTCCTGTTAGCCGACACCCGCAGTGACAAAACCACCATGGAAGCGCTCACGGCTGGTCTGCGCTTCTTCGGCGCAGAACCGATGACCCTCGTCACTGAACCGATCGCGCGTTACGGCAGTGTGCCGCAGCCGGTCTTGGAGGCCATGCACGCGTCGGATGTGGTCATTTGGGTGTGGCCGGTGTTCATCACATTCACACCGGCGCATCGCGCCATGGGCCGCAAGCGAGAGGAAAGCGGCACCCAGCTACACGAACAGAGAATGAAACCCTACCATATATACTTCGAAGGCAATGCCGGACTGTTGGCCCGTGACTACGCAAAGTTTCCCAACAAAGTCCTTTGGAAACTAGCCGAGAAAGTTCGCGACGTGGTCGCCGCAGGAAAAGTTGTTCGCATAGAAGATTCGTTGGGTACCAACCTGACAGCGATGTATGACGGCAAAAGACTGTACGGCATGCAGTTCCGCGCCGGCGACCCTCCCGGCCGCTGCCATTTTCCCTGGGGCCGGTGCGGCGTGTTCAACGGCGACGGCAAGTCGAACGGTGAAGTTTATTTAACCTGCGTCCAAGGCGTCGCGGGAAAGCTAACCGAACCGATGCGTTGGCAAGTAAAGGGCAACATTATTACCGAGGTCGACGGCGGTGGTGAAGTCGGCGAAGAGTGCAAGCGATTGTTCAAAGAAGTTCCCGAGTCAAATCGGCTGATCGAAATCATGTTCGGCTACCACCCAAAAGCCTCGGCGCAACATGGCATCGACGATCCGATGCATTGGGAACTAATCAGCAAGATGCCCTGGGCTGGTCTCGGAACACCGCGCAAGCATCCAAACTTCAGGCACATGGATGGATCGGTGTTTAATGCTCGCCTCTACATCGACGATCGTCTCGTCGTCGATACCCATGGCATGCTCGATCGCTCCCTGCTGTATCACCCGGAAGTGCTTGACGTAGCATCGGGGTTTGGCGATCCTTACAAAGTGCTCGCGCCGGTTTCGCACGAAGCGCACGGGTCCGGATCAGCCTGGTAGACGTGATGATCAAATAAGAACCTTCCCCCACTTTTTTGGAGTTTTCACGTAGCGTCCAGTATTAGAGCAGATCGGTTATTTGCATACCAGAGCGACTAAAATGTTTCGTCGTGTTGATCTTCCCGCGCAGGTCCCTGGAAAATTGTTGCTGCACAGCATGCCGGGACGCTACGAAGCGATCGAGAGGGTTTGGCATCAACTGAGGAGTGAAGCGGTCGGCGCGATCGTCTGTTTAACGGAAGAATACGAAATCCGCCTGAAATCCTCCCAATACGCAGAGGCTTTGGAAAACGGGGCCGTTCCCTGTTCCGTCCTGCCTTTTGAAATTCGTGAAGGCGGGGTGCCCGACGACCGGGATGCCTTCTGGGCGCTTGCGAATGAGGTAGCGAATCGATTGCAGTCCGGGGAAGCGGTGTTGATTCATTGCGCGGGCGGCGTCGGTCGCACCGCCATGCTTGCGATCTCTGTGCTGCTTGCCCTGGGCGAACCGATGAGCGAGGCGGAAAGCGCAATCTCGCGGGCGGGGTCCTTGGTGGAAACAACGCCGCAGATCGAAATGCTTTCCTGGTGCGCCGGAAAGATGAGCAGCAAGGGGTGAACCGTTCCAGCCGTTCCAATCGATAACGAATGCTGCGCCAGTTCCAAACGTTCCAGTCGTTCGATCGCTTTGCTCGGTAAAAGTCTGGAAGGGTGGCGCATGAGGGACGAAAAGGGGACCAGCCACTTTGTCATTGAAAGGCCAAGCGCGCGCATGTTAGAAGCCGTGCTGAGAATTCCCGTGGCAATGGGCAAAAGCGATATTCCTTTCGTAGAGAGCGATTTGACGCTAAATCTGGGCTTGCGCCGAATTACCGATGGAAACTGGGCCTGCACACGGCCTGTAAAACTTGGGCGGGTCGGGATGAAGTCCGGAACGTGGGAATAGAGTCCGCCCCGCGGGGCGTCGGCAAAGGAGCGAGATGCCATGGAATACCAACTGCGAGAAGGAATGCGATGGCGGTTCATCAAGTGGTCGGTAATCGTCGCCCTGCTGTTGTTGTTATTGTTGGTCACGAAACCGTTCGTTATCGTGCGCGCTGGCGACGTCGGCGTGATCTACAGCTTCGGATCGATCATCGGACAAGTGGAAGAGGGCTTCCACTTGATCGCACCCTGGCACTTTGTCACGCATACGAACATCCGCGTCCAGCGTGCAGTACTCGAAAAACTTCAATCCTTCAGCCAAGAAACCCAGGACGTTTTCGTGCGAGCGAGTTTAAACTTTCAGGTGTCTCCGAAAGCCGTGCAGAATTTGTTTCGAACAGTGGGTCCGGACTATTACCATGTGCTGGTCGAACCGCGGGTGGCGCAAAACTTTAAAGACGAAACGGTGAAGTATCGCAGCGTCGACATCGCTCCCAATCGCGAGACCATTCGCCAAGCGGTGAGAGCGAAGCTCGAAAAAGAACTCTCGCCGTACTCCATTCATATCGTCGACCTACTTCTCGATAACGTCGACTTTAGTCCGGAGTTTAAGCGCTCCATTGAGAATAAGCAGATTGCCACACAAAAGGCGCTCGAAGAAGAACAGCTTGTCGCAGCCGAAAAATTCAAAGCACAGCAAAGAGTCGAAGCTGAGAAGGGCGAGGGCGAAGCCAAACTGGCGCGTGCGGAGAAGGAAGCGCTTGCCAACCAAAAACTAGCTGCATCTCTTACGCCGCTCCTTGTCCAGCAGGCGATGATCGACAAACTCGGCCCCAAGATTCAACTCATGGTAGTGCCGCAGGGGCAAAACTTTTTCATGCAATTGCCGCAGGCAGGAATAAAGTAATGCCAAGGAATGCGAAATGCGTTCGCACTTTTACTGTTGTCCCAGCCGTTCCACCGCTGCGCTCTCACAGGCGTGAGGCAACGGGCACTAGTCAGAAGCTAACGGTTTGGAAGTCGTTCAAATGCTTTGCTCACTATCTGCGAGTTGCTTTCTCATGATCGTGTGTCCTAATAGAGGCGTCCAAAGGAGATAAATCGATGGTTGATATCAATGAAAACACGGTGAGTTCGGTGCTTCTCAACGATGGATGGCACCAACCGATAGCAGGAACCTTTAAGATTAGTGACATTCGGATTCACGGTGACGTGACAGCTGGTGTCGATTTCGGCAGATCGAGCGCGATATGGGACGAACATTCTGCTGCCGCGGAGAGCACAACAATCACCATCAGCGCTCCTTTCACGTCCATTTTGGCGATTCAACAAAGGAAATAACATTCGCTTCCGGTCGTTTGGCTTCGGATCGATGCGCCGAACGAGCTCCTAGCTTTACCGTCGGCGTGGAATCCATCGCTGGGGCGGCAAGGTCGAGCTGCTAAGCGCATTGGCTTACAGGTGCGGCCGTCTCTTCAATAAGAGGGTTACGAAGGTGACGCGAAACATTCCTTTCGCTAAGATACAGGCTTTCAAAGAGCAATTCCGAGGGCAGCTTGTGTGCCGGAGCGACAACGGCTACGACACTGCGCGAAGAGTTTGGAACGGACGGCTTAAAAAGTGGCAATCCTGCAGGCTTCAAAAAAATCTCTTCCCGATTCCCTCTAGCTGCCCAAAATTTTCTTGACGCGCTCGATGACATCGGGCGGAGCATCAAGGATTTCCTTTGCCAAAGACTCCAGTTCTTCACCGGTGGTAACTTCGACATCCAACCGGCCCTTCTTGGCCTCGTCGAGAAGCTCGGGATCTTTCATAGCTTTGAGAAAAGCTTCCCTCAAGATTTTGACCCGCTCCGGCGGTGTTCCGGGCGTGACCATTATCGGCCGGCCAAAATCCCCTGAGGCGAGCACAGCCTGGGCAAAACGGCGGCTAGTTGCCGGAACCTTATACTCATCAAAAATTTCGTGAGTCGTAGGCACATCGGCGGCCCGTGGATCTCTCTTGCGCGCCGCTTGGACGAGATGGCGGTCGAATCCCTTTTTGTGCCAGCTGTCAAAGGGCTCGCGGCCGAAGTGGGCAGAGGTGCTGTGGGCGCGGCATACGACCTCTCCTTTTTCCACCGCCATATCGATCTCGCTTCCTCCCGGATAACCGAGCACGCTGTTGAATTTTGCGCCCACGGTCTCCTCCAAGACTTTGGACAGGATGTAGTCGCTGCTCGCTGTCCCGGTGGAGCCACACTTGGGAGGCTCCTTTGCCTTAATGATGTCTGCAATGGACTTGTAGGGTGTATCAGCGCGCATGTAGAAGATAACGGACTCAATCGCGGGCGAGCCGATCCAATGGAACTTGCGCAGATCGAACTGCACTTCTTTACGCCCGACGAGTTGGTCCACATAGACGCTGTTCAGGGGCATAACAACGGTGAGACCGTCGGGCTTGGCCACATTGAAGACGTGATTGGTGGCGATCACAGATCCGGCGCCGGGCATGTTCTGAGCGATGAGATCCGGCTGACCGGGAATATATTTGCCCATGTATCTGGCGAAGATACGGGCCCAGCGGTCGTAAAATCCACCCGGCGTTGAGCCCACCATGATGCGAATGGTTTTGCCTTTGTAGAAGGGCTCGGTTTGTGTCCAGCCCGTGGAGGCGAATCGGAGAGCGAAAAGAAAAGTCGCAAGATAGATCAGGGTAAGTGCAAGCCTTTGCCTTTGCATGACAACCTCCATTCGATAGTCTGCTGTCCGCAGGTTAAAGGTTTTAAACTAGCACTCTGACGAGTTGAGGCCATCCCCCGAGAACATCGAACCAACTAGCAGACTGCTGAAAAAGACTCATATGCTTCGTCTCGCTCCAACGTACCGGCTAAGTACGCCTCCGCTCGTCGAATTTTCGCGCGCCTCGCCTCTGAGATCTTTTTGAGCAGCCTGAAATCAGAGTTTTCAGCAAGCTGCTAGTGCTCTGAAGTTGAGGCCATCCCCCGAGAACATCGAACCAACTAGTGGTGCGACTATATCGTTGAAAGGGGACTTGTCAAGGTTGTATAGGCGCAAGCGGCAAATCTATTCAGCTACGATTTAGATATTCGACTGCGGCTTAATCCCAAAATAGTAGGGGTTGAACGCGGTGCCTCTACTCCACTGATGCGATGTTGCGTGTCTCGATTATTTTTTCAATTTGCTTAAGAGCCGATGATAGATCGATCGCTTTGCGCAAGATAAGAGCCATGGGGTCTTTCATCTTGCGAAAACGCGCCGGCATGGTCTTGATCGTGAAGCGCGACGGATGCAGGCGACTATTCACCTCTTGCCATCGAAGCGGGCACGAGACCGTCGCTCCGGGCAGCGGCCGCGCCGCGAAGGGCGCGGCGATGGTTACGCCGTAGCCGTTCTGTCCGAAGTCGATATAAACCTTGCCGCCCCGGGCTGCGATGGGCCGTGCAATCGTCGAAATATCGGGAACTGCCTCGGTCCCTAGAATCGCCAGCAGCCGGGCAAAATTTTTCGCCTGCTCGTGAGTATAACGCGCGCCCAGGGGAATGAGGATGTGGAGTCCGGATGCGCCGGAGGTCTTGATGAAACTTTCGACTCGAAGCTTCGTAAGAATTTTGTAAAGCGCCTTGGCGACTTGGACGACATGACCAAAGGGCGCGCCTTTGGGATCCAAGTCGAGAACCAACCAGTCCGGACGCTCTAGGGAATCGATCCGCGAGCTCCACAGATGTAATGGGATCGTGCCCATATTGATCACGTAGAGAAGGGTTTCCAGATCGTTCACGACGATGTAGCCAATGTCGCGGTCCGTATCTTTGGAATAGATCTTTTCCCTGCGCACCCAGCTCGGAACAAACTCGGGAGCGTCCTTCTGAAAGAACGATTTCCCCGCTATACCGTCAGGATAACGTGTCAGCACCACCGGGCGATCTTTCAAATAGGGTAGCAAAAAAGGAGCGATGATCCGGTAGTATTCAATCAAATCTCCCTTGGTATAGCCTTCGTCGGGCCAAAAGATTTTTTTCAGATTGGTAAACTTCACCTGTTTCGCCGGACCGTTTTCGACCGGCGCGGGCAGTGGCAACTCCGCAAGACTTAGCGGCGCGGGCTCGTCCTTTCGGCATTCTTCCGGCTTCTTGTCCGTTCTCATTCCCAGAAATGCAGGATGGCGAATCCCGCCGTCATGGGTCCAGTCGGAGAAACGCACTTCGCAAACAAGCTTGGGCTCGATCCAATGGTGGCCGCGGCCGGTGGGGCTTCGTTCCTCGAAGGGCGATTTTGGTTGCGCCAACGGCTGCATTTTTTCCCAGACCGATTTGAGTGTCTTGGCATCGAAGCCGGTGCCGACCTTTGAGACATAGACGAGCTTTTTGTCCTGGTAGAGACCTAAATGGAGAGCGCCGAAATCAGTGCGTCCTCCCTGGGGATCGGTGTAGCCGCCGATCACGAATTCCTGGCGCCGCTGACATTTTATTTTGATCCAATCGCGAGAACGGCCGCCGACGTAGCGGCTGTTCGCTTTTTTGGCGACAATTCCTTCCAAGCCGCGCTCTGATGCGGCTTCAAAAAAAGCTTCTCCGGCTTTCGCAACGTGGTCGCTGTAGCGCGCTTGACCCAGAAGCGGCAAGAAACTTTTCAGGCATTCTTTCCGATCCACCAAAGAAAGTGATCGGAGATCATGGCCGTCAAGCGCCAGGCAATCGAAGAAAAAGCCTTCCACGGGCGCTGCCACCATGCCCCGTTGAATATCGTGAGCGCTGGTCAGATGCATCCGGGCCTGCAGCTTTTGAAAACTCGGCTGTCCCCGCTCGTCGAGCGCCACGATCTCGCCGTCGATCACGAAACGGTCCACAGGGAGCCGCTTGAGCGTGTCTCTCAGCTCAGGATAACGGTTGGTGATCTGAGTCCCGTTGCGGCCGTAGAGTTCAACTGCGTCACCATTGCGCTCCGCCAGAACACGCACGCCGTCATATTTGATTTCGAAAATCCAATCCGGTCTCGAAAAAGGACGCTCCTGCAAAGTTGCGAGCATCAACGCTTGACTGCGGGCGGTGACATTATGTTTCGGCGCTTTGAGCTCTTGCAAGCGCTGCCGCAACGCGGAAAGTTTTGCCGGTACATCGGCCATCTCTTCCAAGGTGAGTCCGGATATTACCGATTGCGGATAGCGCTCGATGAGCTCCTCGGTTCCGGCAAAGGCGTCGGCCTTTTTCAGCAGCAGCCAGTCCTTCTCATGGTTCGACATGCGCGCGAGGGTCCACAAGCCGCGCATCTTATAACCGAAAAATTCAACTTCGAGTTTCCCCCCTGCGAGTTGTTCCAACGGGTCACCGGGTTTGTTTAAACGGTACCGTCCGTGGTCCCAGACGATGACCGACCCCGCGCCATAGTTATCGGGAGGAATGATTCCTTCGAAATCGGCGTATTCGACGGGATGGTCCTCAACGTGGACCGCCAACCGCTTCTCGTGATCTCGCACCGACGGTCCTTTCGGCACCGCCCAGCTTTTCAGAACACCGTCCATTTCCAGACGCAAATCGTAGTGCAAGCGGCGGGCACCATGCTTCTGAATCACGAAACGGGAGCCCGATGCGGCGCGACCGATGCCGAACGGCTCAGGTGTGCGCTCGGGGTTGCGCTTTTTCCGGTAGAGATCGAGATTGGAGGGGGAGCTCACGTGTTGAAGAATAAACCACTGGCCTGCCGGGTTCAAATTTGATACGATCCGGGCTTCAAGGAGGGAACTGCTATGCCCCCACGTTCTTTAGGATCCGGAACGATTTCCTTCGGCCTTGTTTCCATCCCGGTGAAGCTCTACCCGGCCGCTTCCTCCCAGTCGGTCAGCTTCAATTTGCTCCATGCCAAGTGCGGCAATCGTATCCGGCAGCAGCGCTTTTGTCCGGTGTGCAACGAGGTGGTGGAGCGCGACGGCCTAGTCAAAGGCTATGAGTTTGCCAAAGATCAGTACGTCAAGATCTCGGATGAAGAGCTCGAAGCGCTCGAAGGCGAGGCATCCAAGGCGATCGAAATTTCCGAGTTTGTTCCGCTTTCAAAGGTGGACCCTATCTACTTTGAGAAGAGTTACTATCTCGGCCCGGACAAAGGGGGCGAGAAGGCCTATCGCCTCCTCGCGGATGCGATGACTCAAGCCGGTAAAGTCGCGCTGGCCAAATTTGTTTTGCGCGGTAGAGAAAATCTGGTGCTGGTCCGTTCCGCGCAAAATGGTCTGATGCTTCACACCATGTATTTTGCCGACGAGGTGCGTAGCTTCGATGAAATTTCCAAGGGAGAGTCTGCTAAAATCACCGATGCTGAGACCAACTTGGCAATCCGCCTGATCGACGAGCTATCGAATGAGCAATTCAATCCCGGGCAGTACGAAGACGAATACCGGCAGCGTGTATTGGATCTCGTCAACAGTAAGGCCGAAGGCAAAGAAATCACCGTGGCCGAGCCTCAAGCTCAACGCGCTCAGGTGATCGATTTGATGCAGGCGCTCAAAGAAAGCCTGGGAAAGAAAGTCGCCAAAGAGAAAAAGCCGGCGGTCCGCGCCAAATCCGTCGAAGCCGACAAAGGTAAGAAAAGGGCCCAGTCTGCTAAGAAATGAAACTTTTCTCCACCGGCGAGGTGGCGAAAATCCTGAATCTTCCAGGTAGTCGCATCCGCTCTTTCGTGCGCGCCGGCTTTCTTGCGCCGGTCCGAGGCGAAAAAAAGGCGCTCCAGTTTACCTTTCAAGATCTGCTTTTTTTGAAAACCGCCAAGGGACTCCTCGATTCTCGCGTGCCATCGAAGAGGATCATCCGCATGCTGTCTTCGTTGAAGCGGCAACTTCCGGGCGACCAGCATCTATCCGGCCTGAAGATTTATGCCGACGGCCGGCGGGTCATTGCCTGGGACGGAAAAGCCCGCTGGCAACCCGACTCAGGGCAGTTCCTCTTCAACTTTGATGCCCGCAGCGTGGTACAAAAAGCAAAGTTGCCGCGTTTGGCGTCGAAGCCCATGGAGGACAAATTGACGCCGGAGCATTGGTTCAATCTGGGGGTCGAACTGGAAGCGACGTCGACAAAGGAGGCTCAGCGAGCCTACCATATGGCGCTGGAGCTCGACCCGAAAATGACAGCCGCGCATCTTAATTTAGGCAAACTCTACCACGATGGCGCCGAGCTGCAGAAGGCCGAAGCGCATTACCGCGCCGCCTTCGAGGGCGATCCGGAAGACCCCGCGCCTCGCTTCAATCTGGGTGTTTTGATGGAGGATCTCAAACGGCCTCAGGAAGCGCTGCAAGCCTATCGTGAAGCGATCAAGCTCGATCCCTCCTTTGCCGACGCGCACTACAACCTCGGCCTTTTGTTCGAGTCTATGGGCAGGAAAGCCGACGCCTTCACTCACTTCCGGACAGCGCGAAAAATCTATCTGAGCAAATGAACCTGAGACGCGTCATCCGTCCCACGCCGACAAACGGCGGAAAACCGGCGACACGGGAGCTCCACTTGTCTATTGAATCGACGCAACGGCTGCACGGGAGGCGGAGCTAGTGAATCAAGCGTTGCGAGAGACCGTATTATTATTACAAAGGCGGTGCGAAGAACACCGCAAAGTTGAGCGAGAGCTTCGGCAAATCTGCGAAAATTTGCGACGGCTCTTGATTGAGAAGACCAGCCAACTACAGCAGGAGATCGAGAAAAGAAAAGCAGTTGAAGAGATTCTCCTCAGTGAGACAAAAGCGCGCGACGGTGAAAGGCTGGCCACATGGGGCGCCACTGCGGCTCTTTTCACGCACGAGGTCGCTAACTCTCTCAACGGTATTTCCGCCTCTCTCCAGCTTCTCGATATGAAAGCTCAAGAGCAGCACCTGTCGGATCCCGATGAGGAATCTTTGCTCGGATCTGCGAAGGAAGAAATCAAACGGCTGGGTTTTTTGTTGCAAGATTTTCGCTCTTTCATGCGGCTCCAGAAGTATGATTTCGAACCGACAAATTTGCGCGCTGTTATCAATAAAGCTGTCACGGCGGAAAAACTGCTGTATGACTCAATGGGAATACGGGTAAAGTTTGATCTCTCGGATTCTTTACCACCCGTCATCGTGGACCAGGAGAAGATACAGCAGGCGATCTTATGCATTTGCAAAAACGCGGTCGAGGCCATGCCGTCAGGAGGCGTTCTTACATTCCGCGGTTATGAGTGTGACGGGGCTGTGTTTCTCGAAATCGGCGATACCGGCGCAGGCATTCCCAAAGGACTAGAGGTCTTTGAGCCCTTTCAAACCACTAAACCGCTCAGCAGTGGATTGGGGCTTCCCGTAGTGAGCCAAATTATCTCCGCTCATAGTGGAACCATTGATTACATGAGCGAACCCGGCAGAGGAACAACGTTCAAAATAGGGCTCCGGGCGCAGAGAGTTTAATGCACACCAGTTTGGTGCCGTGCAACCCGAAGTTCAGGGAGTTGCCATAGTCAGATAGAGGTGGTAAAGCACACAACAAAACGAGAGGTGATTCCTATGAGGCTACTTTCCTTCGGCCCTTGACCCTACGCCCACAGGACAAGGCTTGTCCTGGCGGAAAAAAAGATTCCCTATGAGCTTATCGAATGCGATCTTCGCAACAAATCCAAGGAGCTTCTTGAATTAAACCCGTACGGGAAGGTTCCCGTGCTGGTGGATGGTGACGCCGTCGTCTACGAGTCCGCCATCATCAACGAATACCTCGAGGAAAAATATCCCGAGATACCACTCATGCCTAAGGACCTGGTCCGTCGCTCCCGCGTAAGGATTTGGATCGACTACTGCAATACTCGGCTACAGCATGCGGGCGGTAAGATAGCCCATGATTACGAAGTCGAAAAGTCGTCTGAGGAGCTGAAAAAATACCTGGCTACTTTGAATAGCGAAATGCAGGGCCGGGAATATATCGACGGTGACTATTCCCTCGCGGACATCACCTACATTCCTTTCTTTGTCAGACGGGAGCGCTACAAGGCGACCATCGACGAAAGTCTGCCACACCTGAAAGCGTGGATGGATCGTCTTCTCGACCGGCCTGTAGTTCGCGCGACCCCGTAAGCGGGGGTCACGGGGTCGAAGAGCTCTTGGCCGACCCAGACTCGAGCCGACGACGACGATGTAGGCGTTTAAGGGCGGTGGTGGGGAGGAGCTGGGGCGACAATAATCTTATAGACGAGCGGGAGATCTTCAACACAATCTATCAAACTCGCTCAGAAGGAATGGATGACATGAGCAAAGGACATGACAGGAAGAAAGACGAGAAAAAGAAACCCATGAAGACCCTAATGGAAAAGAGGGCCGCGAAGAAGGCCAAGAAAGAAAACCAGGGGGTTTTTAGTATAACGCCTGCCCCTACGACAAAGAGGTGATACGATCGGTTATCCTGTAGTTGGCCAAGAAGAGCGTACGTAAGCCGGCCGCTTCCCCCTTAAGTTCCGTACATCCTTGCCCTTGCCACTCCGTTCTTCCGAGGTTTTGTCCTCTGTGGCTATATTGGCCGCGATAGTTTGATTGACTCTTCGATTTGGGATGCCGCCTCAGGGCAAAGTTCTTTCGAAACCCGGAGAAGACATGTGGCCTCGTCCTCTTCACAGACAATCATTATCATCTCGGGCGGCCTGTCGGCTTCGGTGGAGCGAATTCTCACGCCGTTTTTCAGCGTGGGATATACCGGAGATTCTTCAGTAACCCGATTGAGCAGAGAGTCATAGTCTCCGCAAGAAATCTCAACCAGTATTTTCACGTGAGAAATCTAAGTATCAGACCCAGAAAAATCAAGCTGGAAATAAAAAATTGATGAGCTTTTTTCCAGGAAAATTGTCATTAATCTGACAAAAAGTCGACATAGAAAGCGTGCGGCGTCCATGCCGGATGGATTGTGTAATATCCTTTTAGCGCATGTTCTCGGCCAACTGTCCGGCCAACTTTACTAGTGCGTTCGAAATATCTCAACAAGCCGTTTCATCACGAAACTCTTCATCTCTTGAACATAAAGCTTCACGAGAGAGCTGGTATCGAGATAGACGATCACCTGCGTTCTTCAAGGACGATTCGGGAAATAGGCTTGCCTTTAACCGTTACCGGCCGACTAGCCCCCTTGGGTTTACCGCCTCTCCACGAGCCAATTCCTTTCCGGCTTAGTTCTCTAGCAAATTGCGCGTCGGAATGACTTTCAGCGGGCATCAAGATCGCCACAGACTGTCCCCGTTCGGTAATAATGATCGGCCTCCCTCGTTTCACGTCGCGAAGATAATGGCTAAGATTGTTCTTTAGTTCTCGTACGCCGACTGTGATCATACGTTTCTCCTTGTGGCTTCATTATAATAGCTACATGGTCAACTTCTTCCTTAGAAACAGCCGTTGCGTGATTGAGCATCAACAACTAGTCGGGAACCTGGACGCCAAGAACCATGCAGGGAGCCCCCTACGCGGGTCGCAAGGTCGGCCAATTCACCGTGCAGAATTGTCTCAAGCCCATCGCTCAATCGGTGTCTCTTTAGAAAGATGGGAACGGAAATGGGGAGTTGATCGATTCCCGTTGTTTTTGCCAACACGGAATTTATTTATTCACTCATGCAAGCCTGACCCATCAGACTCTCCCCCTATTCTTGTCGTGAACCTACCTGACGTCACTATTCGGGTCCGGCGTAAGCCCCTGCCGAATCAGGAAACATGGCCTTGATGATCTTGAAACGCGAAATATCAACGGTCGCGTCCATATGCAGGAAGACAGCGGCGTCGCGAAACAGCTTCTCGATGCCGAAGTCGAGCATCACACCATTGCCGCCGTGGAGTTCCATGGCGTGCTTGCAAACCTCGAAGATTTCTTCGGAGGCGAATACTTTGACCATGTTGCAAAGCTGGTCGGCGTCTGCGGCACCGTCGTCGACCGCGCGCGCAGCTTCCCACAGGAGAGCGCGTACGGCGCTGAGCTTCGTTGCCATGTCGGCGAGCCGCAAGGCAACTGCCTGGTGCTTGATCAGCGTGCGGCCACCCTGGACATAGCTCTGCACGTACTCCGCGGTCCGTTCGAACGCAGCCATACCGACGCCCAGGTTCTTTGACGCTTGGATGATCTTGCCCGGGCGGAAATAGACCCCCGCCTTGCTCAGCGCATCGCCTTCGACCAGCAGATGGTCTTTGGGAACGCGACAGTCCTCGAACACAATTTCACCGTTGTTCATGAAGCGCCCGCCCATCGTCTCGTTGCAACGACTGACAATGAGACCGGGCGTATCGCGCGGCACAAGAAAGCTCGATGTGCCTTGCAGCATTCCCACACCAGGCTTGGTGTTGGCGTAGACGGCATAAAGGCTCGCGTCATAGCCGTTGCTAATAAACTGCTTGCGCCCGTTGATTATCCACTTGTCGCCCACTAAGACGGCCTTCGTATGCATAGCCGCCTCGGGCACGTTGTAGGGGAGCCAGCGGTCCGACGCCCCACGCGGTTCCGTGAGGCAGTGCGCCAGGAGGAAACTGGGGTCCCCAACCAGGCGCGGAAACCAGCGCTCCTGGAGATGACGCGGGGCGAGGTTACGAAGCAGCACCGAAACCTTCCAGTTCTGCACTAGCTTGTCGGCGAGTCCCGAATCGCCGCGCGCGATCTCTTCCGAGATGACTGCGAAGGTTTGCACCTCGGCCGCAGGATCGAGTTGCACGCCCCCGAACTCTTCGGGGACGCCGAGCGTGCGGATGCCGATCCGGTCAGCCGCCTCGAGAATCTCGCGTGGCAGGCGCTGTTCAGGCTCCATTAACCACTCGCGCTTCCAGTCGGCGCGGATAAAGGGGATGACGAAATCGTTCACGAAGGCGCGGCAGCTCCGCCGCATGAGCTGCTGCTCTTCAGACAATCTGCGCTCAATCATGTCCGACATGTGGATCTCCTTTGGTCAACGCTCAGATAGAGCCGGGGGGTCGGGTCAGGCTTGAATGGATGAATAGATTCTCTTCAAACACTGCCTTAGCTCTTTTGCCTTAGCATCGGGTTCCGTTAACTGTGTTGCTACTCGCCTTTCCGCATGGCTCACCGTCGAGATGTCTCTTACCCCCATTCGGTCGGCAATCTCCCGCAAGCTTGCCCTCGTATGATGGCGCGCCACATACATGAACAACTCCCTGCCCCGCTTCACTGCCATAGATCGCAGCGGTCTCCTTAACATTTCTTTATCAACCTTGCCCAACCGACACACCACCTCCTCGATCTCAGCTAGGGTAGCCGCGCGGTTCGTCTCTGCTTTCTTTCGTACCTCCTTAAAGACCCGCTCCGCAAATTCTTCTCCTCCTACAATCGACTGCTTGATCGTCGGTAATGTAAAATCCACTTTACCATCCTGTTTCTCTCCCTCGACATACTCCCGATATCTCTGGATCTGTTCCGGTTTTTTTCCTCCCATCTGATCTAACACTAAGGAGGTATTCAGCCCCGTAGCCGTATTGCCTCCGACGTATCCACCATAGCTACTCCAGCGGTGGTCCTGGGGACGATGAACCAGGCCAGCTTCGACCGGGTTTAAGTGTATGTAGCGGCTCACCTGCAAAAGATAATTGTCCTTGTCCACCAAGAATGCCTTATAACGCTGTTCAAAGACGTGACCACTATGGCGATGCCGTCGGTTAAAATACATCGTGTAACTCGTCTGAAACGGCTGCATCAATTTGGAAAGATTGCCCTTGGGTGTCGCCAGTAGCAGGTGGACGTGATTCGACTGGAGACAGTAGCAAAGCAGTTCAGCCGCTTTGACCTGGCAATAATGAATGAGCTTTTTTAAATAGCCCTTTCGGTCGTCGTCGTCTCTAAAAATCTTTTGACGATTGTTGCCGCGAGTAACTACGTGATAGACGGCGCCGGGATACTCGATGCGCAGTGGGCGTGCCATGCGCCCGATCTATCACGAAACCCGGCCGCCGTACAAGTTGATTCATTTATTCAAGCCTGACCCTAATGCTCCCCCCTCTGGGCCATGGTCCCGTACTAGGCGATGGGACCTGATCAGGAGATATCGCGCCAGCCGGCAAGCTGAGGCTGCCCCGCGGCGAGCGCTACGTCACGTGTTCCCGGGCGAAGCCGGCGATGCGCTTGTACTCGTCCGAGAGCCGTTGGAGCTCGGCGCGGGTGATGTAGCGATCGAGATCGTCGAAGGGCGCATCGCCCACCAGCTCCTCCACGTGGCGGATGAGGTGGTCCGGCGGATGCTCGCGGTTGGTGCGCACGACCCGGGCCGTCGGGCCCGAGCGCACGGCCTCGTAGGCGGAGAGCGCGGCCAAGGGGTCGGCCTCCCGCGGCCAGGCAATCGGCGAGCGTGCGCGCGTCGAGGATGGCCTGGGCCGCGCCGTTGGAGCCGCGCGGGTACATCGGATGCGCGGCGTCGCCCAGCAGGGTGACGCGCCCGAAGGTCCAGCGATCGACTGGCTCCCGGTCCACCATAGGGTACTCGAAGATGACGTCGGAGCGCCGGAGCAGGTCGGGCACGTCGAGCCAGTCGAACGTCCAGCCGGCGAAGATGGGCAGGAAGTCCTCGAGCCTGCCCGGCTTGTTCCAGTCGTTCCGTTCGTAGCCGGGCTGCGCGACCTGTGCGGTCCACGTAGCTGCGGCCGGTCAGGAAGGGCTTGGCGCGCGTGACCCCGCGCCAGGTATTGATGCCGCCGAAGCAGAGCTCCTCGCCCGGGTAGAACTGACGGCGCACGGCCGAGTTCACCCCGTCGCACGCGATCACGATGTCGGCGGTGACGGACGCGCGCGTCGCGCCGGTCGCGGTCGATCGGAAGTACAGCGTCACGTCCCGGGTGTTCTGGTCGAGCCCGATACACTGGTGATCGGTGAGGACACGGGCCGCGCCGAGCCGCTCCATCGCGGCGCGCCAGAGGGTCAGATGCACCCGGCCGCGGTGGATGCCGACCTCGGGGACCGGGTAGCCCGCGGCCCGGCCGCGCGGCTCGGCGTAGATGAGCTGGCCGAAGCGATTAAAGAAGCAGCTATCGCGGTTCTCGATCCCCTGGGTCGCCAGTGCCTCCCCGAGGCCGAGCGCGGTCAGCTCGCGCATGCCGTGGGGCAGCAGCGTGATGCCCACGCCCAGCTCCTTCACCTCCGGCGCGCTCTCGTACACGCGGCAGGGGATGCCGCGCAGGTGCAGGGCGAGCGCGAGCGTGAGCCCGCCGATGCCGCCGCCGATGATCGCGATGTCCATGTGTTCGTGCTCGCTCCGTGGTACGTAGAGGAATTTTAATCACCCTTTTTCTTTTCTCTGACGGGAGCTATATCGTCGGACCGGCGAGTAGTCAATCGCACAAGTGTTTGGTGAAAATCACGCTGTTGTGGCGGAGTCTTCGGGCCCTGCATCGGCCCCAGGGGGCTGATGTCGACGCAGTTTGACTGCTTACGCGAATGCCGGCCGAGCCGGATCGTCGGCCCTATTTCAGAACCGGTCTTGGCTTGAACAGCAAACCGCTTGGAATAGATCGAATCGCCGCGCGGGTGCGCGCGGCGGGGCGCGGGTAGGTAGGCCCAGATGGGTGAGAATCCTGAGGATCACTGACGGGATAGATCTTATGGAGATCGTCTTGAGTTCAGCAAGCGAACAACAATTAACTATTTTTCGTGTGCAAAATTCCCGAAAAAAATCCCAGCCAGGACCCTGGCAGGGATTTTTTTTGGCCTGGACGATTCAACTCTGGGCGCAGCTATGAGCTCAAAGTTCGATCATTGACGAAGAGTCAGCTATTGGTAATCTTTTGCTACTTGCTCCGGGGTAATAATCCAATCCCCTGTACACGATCTACGAGCGACTTCGCCAATTTGTTTTCCATTGGTCCCGCCATCATAGTTCCCGGCGACCCCAAAAGTTGCTGTGTAGGCTACGGCTGCACCGGTTTGCGTTCCTACGCAGGTAACAAATTTTACCGGGAGGTGGAGTACAGACAGTAATATGCTGCCCAGAACGGAGAACCCGTCGACCTGCTGCGTCGCTGATTGTTGTGCACGCAACGCACCAGGAACTGCCAAGACACTTATCACCATAAGACCGGCACACGTGCTGCGAAGAATACGTCTTTTCATACTTTGAACTCCTTTCATCCGAATCCTTGAGCGACGTAGAGGAACTTTAATCACCCTTTTTCGTTTCTCTGACGGGAGCTATATCGCCGGACCAGCGAGTAGTCAATCGCACAAGTGTTTGGTGAAAATCGCGCTGTTGCGGGGGAATCTTCGGGCCCTGCATCGACCCCAGGGGCTGATGTCGACGCAGTTTGACCGCTTACGCGAATGCCGGCCGAGCCGGATCGTCGGCTCTATTGCAGAACCGGGACCCCCGATTAAAACATTTGGGGTTGACGCCTTTGGGAATTCTCGTTGCTATCCTCTGATGCCCGCTGGGGGGCAGTTTATTAATAATTCCCAATCGATTTTCTTCCTCGCGAAAATCGTGACGGTTTTCAGTCAAATTCTTCGGGTTAGTTAACCTTTGGGGGATCCGGCCACGACGACAGCAGTTTCCCGTAACCCTTGATTGAAAATCTCGAACCTAGCTTCGACAGGATGTTCCAGATCATTGCGGTGTTGCTGGAGACGACCGGGATGCCGAGGTTGTCTTCTAACCTTTGGATGATCGGTAGTGGATCGAGGGTGGCTCCCTGGAAATAGATGGCTTGGGTTGTCGGATTCTGCCGGAAGCTTTCTTGGACTCTGCGAAAAAGCTCGTCGGGGCTGATCTCGACGCCGGCGCCAGGTTTGCGGGTCTTGTCATAGGGTGGGCCCGGGAAGACCGTGAAGCCGAGGCTATGCAGATGTTTTTCGATGACTGCATTCATATCGGAAGTGAAGGGTGTGACCAGCATCACTCGCGTGGCCGACAGTGCTTTCAGCGCGGCTGTAACCGACGACACTGCGCTGGTGACTGGAATATGAACTGACTCGGCGACCTTGGCTTCCAGGCCGGGGTTGAATAGAGTCACGAAGCCGCCGGTAACGATGAGTCCCTGGACTTTGTTTCGACCGACGAAGTCGGCGGCGCGGGCGGCGACTTCGTCGGTCTTTCCTTCCAGGTCATGATAAGAATCTTGCAGCAAGCCTAGCCCTTCGTTGGTGATAGTAACTTCCGGCGGCAGCATTTACTGCAGGCTTTTAAAGTGAGGACGATCCGCCGTGGCCGGTGATAAGATTCCGATGTGAATTTGCTGCGGTGTGTCCATGGATGCTAAAGCAATTCTGGATTCCCGTTGCCACGGGAATGACGCGCAAGACAGAAAGCCGTGTGTCAACGCACTTGCGAGACCGGCGAATTGCGAATCCCTCGCCTTGCTGAATGCGACATATGACGAGCCCTCGCCGATCGGGACCTTTATCACATTTC
>WNFP01001269.1_pt1 | contig 19648 bp, 20 predicted proteins | sample 5400201 | NCBI WGS metagenome assembly WNFP01 (sample SAMN13153355, study PRJNA577476) | soil metagenome | isolation source: 115 cm saprolite under Madrone tree | place: USA:California | collected 2016-06-14
GGGGCTCCGGACAAGTCTCATCGGGACTCACCTGCCGCGCCATCACATTGGAAAATTCCGTGACGCGATACCCACGCTGACCGAACTGTTCGATGAACGTGGAATCGACAAGCGGACACATCTCCACGCGCACGGTCTCCCCGCGGCTGCGATAAAATTCTTCGAGCCGGTCGAACTCTTCGTTACTCACGGGCCCATCAAGTCCCATTCCAACAGCCTGTGTGATCGGCGAATCCTTGCCACAATAGACCGCAAATCCGCCGGCAACGCGCCGAACTGCCGCGCCGCTTCCCGGCCGGAATCGCTCCAGCGCTTCCGCGCATTCGACGGCGGCTTGTGCTTCGGCATGTTCCACACGTCCAGCCAGCTCCAAATTAAGAAGTAACTCTCGCATGATTGCTTTTTAGTTTTTCCCTTTGTCCCGGCCCTGGTATTTCTGTCTTACTTGACGCATTAATATTTTAGTACGTTTCTTCAGTACAGCGCCAATTTCCGGATCCATCTTTCGCAAGAGAAATTCCTGCTCGCGCCGCAGTTTGCGCCAGCTCTCTAGTCGATCGGCATCAAGAGCGCCGGAGGCGATTGCGGCTTGAACCGAGCAGCTCGGCTCGTTCTGGTGCTGGCAATTGGTAAACCGGCATTGCCCGGCAAGCTCATCAACGTCCGTGAATGTTTGTGCGACTCCATCCGCCGCGTTCCACAGCTGAAGCTCTCGCAGGCCCGGTGTATCGATGATCAGGGCGCCGCCCGGCATCACAAACAACTCTCGCGACGTGGTCGTGTGCCGCCCGCGACTGTCGCTCTCCCGCACCGCATGCGTCGGCTGCCGCTCCTCCTGCAACAACCGATTCACCAATGTGGACTTCCCCACGCCTGAAGATCCAAGAAGCACGATCGTTTGCCCTTTCCTGAAGCTGGCCTCCAGAGCCTCGAATCCTTCTCCAGTTTTCGCGCTCACGAGGAAAACCGGCGCGCCCCTAGCGATTACCTCGACCTGCGCGGCGATTTCCTTGGCTTCCGCGTACGCGTCGGCTTTGTTCAGCACAATCGCCGGTCGCGCGCCCGATTCCCAGCACTGCGCCAAATATCGTTCGATGCGCCGCACGTTGAAATCGCCATCCAGCGCCGCAACAATTAGCGCGACGTCAATATTCGCCACAATCACTTGCTCTGCGATTTGCTTGCCCGCAACTTTGCGCACAAATCGGCTGCGCCTCCGCAGAATCTGCTGGATCGTTCGGTTGGTCTGCCCTGAGAGAATTTCTGCCGACACCCAGTCGCCCACCGCCGGCCAGTCTCCGCCAGCCTCAGTCTCTTTCCGCAATTTGCCGGAAGGCTCCGCCCAGCACTCCACAAAGTCTCCCGCCACGCGCCACAGCCCGCGGTGCTGCGAAATAACACGTGCCGGAACGCAGCCATCACCCACGCATTCACTTCTGAGCGCTTCAAAATATGGGTCCCAACCTAAATCCTCGATCGACAATTGAAATCCCTCCTGCCGCCGGCGAGCAGCAATGCGCGTTCCCGCCGAATTGCTCCAGCGAGCCAACACGGCTTTGCGTTTGCTCGAACGTATCTCACGGAAAGAATCTCTTGACCGTTAAGCAAACGCAGTGATTCAGCTCCGAGTGAAAAAGGAGAAGCGGGAAGGTCTTCCGGCTAAATCGTTCGGCTAATTCGAAGGCTCGCCGAAGACACACCCGCTCGCAACAGCTTCGATTAGGGTCTTCACAGGCGCCTCCGGCAAAAAGATTCAGTGCCCTTGCGGCACTGTCGCAACGAATTGTAGACACTCGGACCTAAATCGTCAACGCACAAACGTTCTGGTCCGAACTCGCGGAAAACTGCGGCGGACCGTATACTGTTTGCCGTGGCGTGCAGCTGTTCTTCCGCGCGCCTGGTTCAATCCCTGCGCGAGGTCTGCGAGTGGCTGCGTCCGTTCTGAAAACCACTGTGAAAGCGAAGTCGCCCGACTTCGAAAAAAACCACCGCGGCATTATTGATCTCCTTACGAAAATCAAGAACGAAGAAGAACAGATAGTCCAAGGCGGCGGTGCAAAAGCCATCGAATCGCAGCACAAAAAAGGTCGGCTCACGGCGCGAGAGCGCATCGTGAAGCTTATCGATCCCGGCTCGCAACTCTTCGAGCTTGGCGTTTTTGCGGCTTACGAGATGTATGAGGAATGGGGCGGCGCGCCCTCCGCGGGAACCATCACTGGCCTCGCAAAAGTCTGCGGGCGGACGTTCATGCTCATCGCTAATGACGCAACCGTGAAAGCCGGCGCTTTTTTCCCCATGACTGCGAAGAAAGTCATCCGCGCGCAGAATATCGCTATCGAGAATCATATACCCACGATTTACCTGGTTGATTCCGCCGGTGTTTTTTTGCCGCTGCAGGAAGACGTCTTCCCCGATACAGATGATTTCGGCCGAGTTTTCCGCAATAACGCGGTGATGAGCGCAATGGGCATTCCTCAACTCGCCGCGATCATGGGCATGTGCGTGGCTGGCGGAGCGTATCTGCCGCTGATGTGCGACCACATCCTGATGACGGAAGGCTCTGGATTGTTTTTGGCTGGTCCCGCGCTGGTACAGGCGGCCATTGGGCAGGTTACCTCCGCGGAAGATTTGGGCGGCGCGAAAATGCATTCGCAAATCAGCGGCACCGTGGATTTTCGCGAGGCGGATGATGACGCGTGTATCGCCAGGATTCGCGCGCTGGTCGATAAGATGGGCGCGGCAAATCCGTCGCCTTTCAGCCACGTCCCTTCACGCGAGCCGCTCTATCCCGGCGATGAAATTTACGGAATATTTTCCAGCAATCCCGCCAAGCAGTACGACATGCGCGAAATCATCGCGCGCATCGTGGATGCCAGCGAATTTGAAGAGTATCGCCCCGAATACGGCGAGACGGTCCTCTGCGGTTACGCACGCATAGGCGGCTGGGCCGTCGGCATCGTCGCCAATCAGAAAAAGCATGTGCAGACTTTGGTGCGCGGCTCGGACCAGAAGCGCATCGAATTTGGCGGCGTGATTTACACCGAGTCCGCCGAGAAAGCCGCGCGCTTCATTCTCGACTGCAACCAGAACCGCATCCCGCTGGTGTTCCTGCACGACGTGAACGGCTTCATGGTCGGCAAAGACGCCGAGTGGAGCGGCATCATCCGCGCTGGCGCAAAAATGGTCAACGCCGTCGCCAACAGCGTCGTACCCAAAATCACGGTAATTTGTGGCGGCAGCTTTGGCGCTGGCAACTACGCCATGTGCGGCAAAGCCTACGATCCGCGCTTCATGTTCGCCTGGCCCACCGCAAAATTCGCCGTGATGAGCGGCGACGCAGCCGCCAACACGCTAGCCGAAATCAAGCTCAAGCAACTCGAGCGCGAAGGCAAAAAAGTCGACGAAAGAGCTCGCAAAGAGATGCTCGAGAGTGTTAAGGCCACCTTCGAACATCAAACCGATCCGCGTTACGCCGCCGCCCGCCTATGGGTGGATGCCATCATCGACCCCGCTCACACCCGCGACGCGCTGATCAGTGCGTTAGAAGCCGCCGCGCTAAATCCCGAAATCCGCGAATTCAAGACCGGCGTGCTTCAAACGTGACAATGTCCAATAGATCGTGGTCGCTGCTCATTTGTTCGACCATCACACCCATCACAGTGGTGAGCTTTCGCATCGCGACTCTGGACCAGCCACGGACAATCGCGGCAGCAGCTAGATCAGTGGTGGGCCCAGTCGCGGGGATTGTACCGGACGTCCTGTTCTTCATCGGCATTCTCTGTTTTATTGGATTTCTGTTTTCCCTTCTGTTTGAGTGCTTTCACGCCCGCAGGAGCATATGACTGGACCGGTCAAATTAATCGAATGTCCGCGTGATGCATGGCAAGGGCTGCCGGATCTCATTCCGACGGAATACAAAGCCGAGTATCTCAAGCAACTTGTGCTTGCGGGATTCCAGCACATTGATGCCGTCAGTTTTGTTTCGCCGAAGCATATCAAGCAGATGGCGGACAGTGAGGACGTTATGGCGAAACTGAGTGCTTCCCTTCCCGATGGTGTCGCGATGCCGGAAACTATTGGCATCGTCGTGAACGAAAAAGGACTTGAGCGCGCGCTGGCGACGCCCGGCGTTACGACCATTGGCTATCCGTACTCGATTTCGGCTTACTTTCGGCGCGCTAATGCCAACATGACGCGCAACGAATCGCGCTTGCTCGTCGAAAAACTGCGCAAGGAAACCCTCGCCGCCAAGAAGGACCTCGTTGTTTACATTTCGATGGCGTTCGGCAACCCCTATGACGAGCCGTGGGGACCGGAGATCGTTGCAGACGCGCTCGAATGGCTGAAAGGAATTCGCGTACGCACCGTTTCGCTCGCGGATACTGTCGGCACCGCCTCGCCCGAACTTGTCGGCGATCTCTACCGCCAAGTGAAAGACCATGTCGCAGGAATCGAACTTGGCGTGCACCTGCACAGCCGCCCGGAAAATGCCGAAGCAAAAATTCTGGCCGCATACGAAGCAGGCTGCCGTCGATTCGATAGTGCGCTGACCGGCCTCGGCGGGTGCCCCTTTGCGGGAGACCATCTCGTCGGCAACGTCGCCACCGAAGACGTTCTAGCCGCGCTGAAAAAAGCCGGCGCCGATCCGGGGATTGATTCCGCACGGCTAACGACGGTGCTCGAGATGACCAACGAGATTCGCGCAAAGTATGCACACGCGCCGCTTGTGAATTAGAATGATTCCAGCCGTAAGACGCCGGGTGCAGGTCAAGCAAGCTTTGCGCATCCATTTTCGATGCGAAAGACGAACAAGGCGCAGTGGCAGCCGTGAACGAGAGTGAGTGCGAGAGATTCCTACGGCGCTTTCAGAAGTCAGGAGACGCGCACAAATGTTTGAAACACTGACGCTGGAATTCTCCGGCCAACTGGCAACGCTCACTTTCAACCGTCCGGAGAAACGCAACGCGATTTCGCAACGCATGGTCTCTGAAATTCAGTCTGCTCTGGACGAAGTAGAGACTAGCCACGCACGCGTCGCGATCATCACCGGCGCGGGAAAGAGTTTCTGCGCAGGAATGGATTTGGAGATGCTCTCCGCGATCGCAACACAATCCTCGTCGGACAACATGGAAGATTCGCGGCGTATGGCGAAAATGTTTCGCCGCGTGTGGAGCTTTTCCAAGCCGTTGATCGCAGCGGTGAATGGAGCCGCCCTGGCAGGCGGCTGCGGAATCGCCACGCTGTGCGACTTCACTCTGGCGGTACCGGAAGCGAAATTTGGTTACACGGAAGTGAAGATCGGATTTTTGCCGGCCATCGTTTCCGTGTTTTTGACGAGGCAAATTGGCGACAAGCAGGCGCGCAACCTGCTCTTGACCGGGCGCCTTGTGGACGCGACGGAAGCCTTGAGTCTCGGGCTCATCACCGAAATCGTGCCGCACGAGCGTTTGCTGCAACGCGCTCATGAGTTGGCGGACGTGCTGATTGCCGCAAGCCCTGTAAGCTTGACGCGAGCGAAGCGTCTACTGACCTCAGCGGCCGCGGCGAGCGTTGACGCCGATCTGGAGCGCGCCATTCTGGAAAACGCGCGCATCCGCTGCACGGCTGACTTCAAAGAGGGGCTCGCTTCGTTTCTGGAAAAACGGAAACCCGTTTGGAGCACCGACGTGGAATAATCCACGCCGGCGAGCGCCTCGATTCACAGGACATGAGAATGATCGAATATCACGACGCGACAGTACGGGTGCGCTACGCCGAGACCGACCAGATGGGCGTGGTCTACCACGCGAATTATCTGGTGTGGTTCGAGGTAGGCCGCGTAGAACTGATTCGCGCGCTTGGCATCGAGTACAAGCGCATGGAAAAGGAAGACGATCTCCACATCGTCGTCGCCGATGCGCATTGCCGCTATCAACATCCCGCGCGCTACGACGAGGTGCTGCGAATCCGTACGCGCATTGCGGAGTCGCGCAACCGCATCATAAAGTTTTCCTACGAACTGTTTCGCGACGCGGACCATAAATTGCTCGCGACGGGCGAGACCACGCATATCATTTGCGGAAGTAACGGCCGCCCGAAATTGTTGCCGCCGAAATATCAGAGCGTATTTAAAACTGTCGTGGCGCCGCAGCCCGATCGGATAGACGCATGAGCACATTGACATGAGCATTGTCCGGAACAGTGCCCAAGACATTGCATTGAACGGCAACGAGCTGACATTTGATCAGCTCTATCGCGTGGCGTTGCACGGCGATACCGTCAGCCTCTCTCCGACTGCCGTCGAGCGGATGAACGGTTCTCGGGCTGTAGTTGACCGCCTTGTCGCTTCGGGCGCCACGGCTTACGGAATCAACACGGGATTTGGAAAGCTTGCATCGGTGCGCATTTCACCGGAACAAGTGCGGAACCTGCAAGTGAATCTTGTCCGCTCACACTGTTGCGGCGTTGGCACGCCCCTCGGGGAAGCAGAAACGCGCGCGATGATGCTGCTCCGCGCAAATGCTCTCGCCAAAGGGTTGAGCGGAGTGCGGCCGCTGGTTGTTGAGACGCTTTGCGCGATGCTGAACACGAGAGTGCATCCGGTGATTCCCTCGCAAGGATCGGTTGGCGCTTCTGGCGATCTCGCGCCCCTGGCGCATCTTGCAGCCGTGGTCATTGGCGAAGGCCGCGCCGCGTTTAAGGGCGAAATGCCCGACGGCGGCGAAGTCATGCGACGCGCGGGAATCCAACCTGTCGCGCTGGAAGCAAAAGAGGGGCTTTCGCTTCTGAACGGCACGCAAGGAATGCTTGCGCTGCTGAGTCTCGCGTTGCGCGAAGCAGACATTTTGATCGATAGCGCCGATATTGCCGCTGCTCTTTCGCTAGATGCTCTGCGCGGCAGCCCCGGAGCATTTGACGCACGCATCATGCACGCGAGAGCCTACACTGGCGCCGCAACGACCGCGCGAAACCTGGCGCACCTGAACGAAGGCAGCCAAATCCGCGAATCTCATCGCTCTGCGGAAAAAGATCCGCGCGTGCAAGACGCGTACAGTGTGCGATGCACTCCACAAGTTCACGGAGACGTGCGCGATTCGCTGGCGCAGGCGCGCGAGATGGCGGCCGTCGAATTGAACAGCGCGACGGACAATCCTCTCGTTTTCGTGCGAGAAGACGGTAGCGGCGACATTATCAGCGGTGGAAATTTTCATGGCCAGCCCCTGGCAATGGCCGCGGACCAAGTTGCAGTGGCCGTGGCCACGCTCGGCGGCATTTCCGAGCGCCGCATCGAACAGATGACCAATCCTCTGACGAGCATGCTGCCCGCATTTCTCACACCGGAGCCAGGGCTGAATTCCGGCTTCATGATCGCGCAAGTGACGGCGGCAGCGTTGACCAGCGAGAACAAGGCGTTGGCTGTGCCGCATTCTGTGGACTCCATCTCGACCTCAGGCAATCAGGAAGACTACGTCTCCATGGGCATGAGCGGAGCGCGGCGTCTTGCGCGAATGCTCGAGAATTTGCGGCACACGATTGCGATTGAACTGCTTTGCGCTTGCCAAGGGATCGACCTGCTCGCGCCTTTGAAATCGGGGACGCTTGCGACAAAGGCGTACGAAGCTGTGCGTGGAAAGTCGGCAAAATTGACTCAGGATCGTCCTCTAGCGGCGGAGATTGAGGCTATCTCAGTGTTGTTAACTGAGGGAGCCATTGCAAATGTGTTGCACTGATTGCTCTGATCGCTTTTCTGAGAAAAACGCGATAAGCCGTCGAAGTTGAAGTAGCTTTTGAATCCCCATATTCAACTAATCGGACTCCGACCAAAAGCGCACGAGCCCACATGGCGCGCCCTTTCTCCGTGCTGTCGGTGCCCGCGCCAGAGACGTAAACGAATGTCATGGCAGGATCTAAGCGGGCGAGAGTTTGAGCGGCGGCCATCGTCAGGTCGTACGTGACGCGAAAACAGTCCTGCTCAGCCATTCCGGAAGATGTGAAGCCGAGGCAAAAGAGCACACGTCGTAGCCGGTGAGCTGGGATTCGATGTCGGAATAAGCGAAGAGGTCTTTGTGGACCAGTTCTGCGAGCTTTGGGTTCTGCTGGCCGCTCGGTTTGCGGACGATCGAGGAGAGAACCTGGTCGACAGCGGAGTCAAGTAGGCATTCGCGCAAGACGCCTTGCCCGACCATGCCGGTGGCTCCGAAGAGAATTGCTTTCAAGCGGTAGCCTCCACTTGCTGCGCCTCGGGCGAGTGGACGATGCGGGGCCAAGAGAGGAATTCGTCGAGGGACGAGGCAACTTGTTCGTTGGCCACGGGATCGGTGTGGGCGAAGAAGACGGGCGCGTCTGGAAGGCGCGTTTCATTAGCGGGGATCCAATAGAAATTCCCTTCGCCGTCGGTAGCGAAGCAAAAACCCCTGTCCCAGCCTTGCGCGGCCAAATCAAGGACATACTTTTGGCTTTCAAGATCGAGAGGAAGAAACGCTTCGACCCATTCGGCTGGGTTTTGCGGCTCCGCCGGATTCTCGGGGTTGGGCGCAGGACGGCGGATTTCGATTTGTTCGGTGAGGATGGTTTGGTGATCATCGTAAAGGGCGATGAGACGTTGTGGCAGAAGGGCGCCGATTCCCTGCTCGACTTCTAAAGGGCTGGGATGGATGAGGCGGTTGCGGAAAGAATCGCGTGCAGCTTGTCTTTGCTGCGGCGTCAGACGATTGCGGAATTGATGCAGGAGCCGGCGCATGCCATAGACGGCAACGAACAGGTAGAAGGCGACGACAAGCGGGCCGAAGGCCTCGATGAGGAGGGTCTTCATCAGCTGATGATACTAGAGGTGAAAGCGATTGGTGTTGCGCGTAAAGATTCGCTTGAGCAACGAAGGCAGAAAACTCGCGCATGTTGAACTCTAGCTAACGGGCGAGGGCAGAGCGGAGGAAGGCGAGGACTCGATAGCCAGCGATGTAGGAGAAGGGGGGGAGCTCTAGAGAGTAGTGGCCGCAATGGAGCTGAAGGCTGCGGGGGTGCGCGCCGTGGCGGCGGAGGGCGGCCAGCATTTGGCGGCTTAGTTCGGGGAGCATGGTGGGGTCGTATTTGCCGTAGACGAGGAAGGATTTGCGGTCGGCGCCCATCCCACGCTCGACATAGGGCATGGGGCTGATGGGTGCCCAATAGTCGCGGAGTTCGTCGACGGCAACGTATTGGCGAAGACCCTCCCAGACGTGGTTGGTGGTCATGCCTTGGCTCACAACGTCCGCGTAATAGGTAGAGAAGTGGAAGAAACCACCGGCTTTGACGGCGGCGTCGTGCATTAGGGTGATGTAGCCAACAGAGGAGCCGAGGCTGGTGCCCAGAATACCCAGGCGTGTATAACCCTGTTGTTCGAGCCATCTTAAGCAGCGACGAGCGTCCTGAACGGCTTGTCTGTTAGCTTGGAGCGTTAGGCCGATATTGGGACCGCAAATCTGATCGGCGCGTTCGTGCCCTTTGGCCATGCGTCGAGTATGGTAGGGCATGCTCATTTTCAGCGCGGTAATGCCGAAGCGAGCGACCCATTGGCAGAGTCCGTCCTGGCCGTGCCATTTGGCGTTCCAGTTGGGGAGGACGAGGACGGCCGTGCCTTTTGCGGCTTTGATGGGTGGACGCCAATCTCTGGAAGCAGGCCAGAGGCGGGCGTGGACCGTGTTGTTTTCGGGCCAGGGAGATTCGATGGAACTCGTGAAAGTGAGGACGTTTTCTTTGTCGAGGTGGTAATCAGTGGCTGGGGTGGCGGCGAACCATTCTGCGCTGTTTTCGATGGCGTGTTTGGCGTAATTGCGGACAAAATCGCCGGGGTTGGGCTCAGCAGGATCGCCACCGATATGTTCCAGACCCCATTCGAAAGGTTGCACGCGACGATTGTCGTCCGTGGTCCAGCGGCGGTGCTCGTAACGGCGAATTTTGCGCTCAAACCAGTGCATAGGAAGAGTCGACTGTTGATAGTTTACAGTCGAAGGCCACGGAAACAAAGAAAGGGAAAACGCAGAGACTCAAAGAACCCCGAGTCACACGGAGTGCGGGTCCGCGTCAGTCTCGATGCGCCACAAATTGTAAATCCTCCGCCGTTTGGGGATCGGGCAAAAACGCCCGCGGTCATACAGGTAGTCGACACCCTCGAATTCTAGCGGTAACGAGTTTTCTACGCCAAGTCCGTGGGGGCCCTGCATCCCTTTCGCAACGGCGTGATGTTAGGAATGGGGCACGAGAGGAATCGCGGTTTGTTGAGACAGCTAGGTAGGTGTGGGACAGTACTAAGTGCGGCCGAAAAGCGGCTGACTAAACTGTGATCATCGCCTACTTTTTTCTATTCGGAATTGTGATTGGGAGCTTTTTGAATGTGTGTATCACGCGCATTCCGGAAGAACTGTCCATTGTCTCGCCGGGATCGCGGTGCCCCCGGTGTTTGACGCCAATCAAACCTTACGACAACGTGCCCGTGTTTGCATGGATTTGGCTCCGAGGAAAATGCAGGAATTGCGGGCTGCCGATTTCGCCGATGTACCCGCTGGTGGAGTTGGCAACGGGCCTTTTGTTCGTGGGTTGTTACCTGGAATTTGGGATTAGCCAGGCCACGGTTAAGTGGCTGTTTTTTATCTGCTTAATCATCATTTTAACGGTGACGGACCTGCGGGTGCGGCTGCTCCCTGACGTCATTACTTGGCCCGGATTCGCTGCTGGGGTGCTTTTCTCAACGTTTGTACCGCCGAATGACGGTGTGGCTTTTCTCTTGAGCTTGCGACTCTTTCATCAACTTCCGCCGGAGAGAGTTTTGGGAGTGATTGAAGCACTTCTGGGAGCGGCGTTTGGCAGCCTTCTGCTTTGGGGGGCCGCCGCAATTTACAAGCTGGTGCGGGGACGCGAGGGGATGGGGCTTGGCGACGTAAAAATGATGCTGATGGTTGGGGCGTTTCTCGGAGTAAGAAATGCATTTATTACGATTCTCTTGGGGACATTGCTCGGAAGCATTGTAGGGGTGACGGTGATAGCCACGATGTATGCAGGCGGAGTGGGACGCCGGCTTGCGGAGCGCGCCAGCAGGCGAGGTTTGGGCGCTGTGAACCAGATTCGATGGGCGATTGCCAGCCAATATCATCTTCCCTTGGGAACTTTTTTGGGGATCGCGGCGCTGATCGTTGTGTTTGTGTTTTCTTCCTTCTCGATTGATCTGGCGCCGAAGTCGCGCTGAGAATCGTACCAATGCGAGGCCTATTCAGGCTATGACGTTCGCAGTATTCCAAGCCGAAACCACACAGCGCGTATGGGAAATCGCCCTGGGCGCGGCGGTTGCCATTCTGGCGGTAGTGGGGATTATATTTTTTCTGCTGCGCCGCTTTTTTCAAAGCACTCAAGAATCCCACCAGGCCGACGTTACTATGGCGCCTCCGCGAACGGAAAACCCGTCTGCGTTTATGACGGCTTCGATGCAAGGAGTGATTCGGCAGCTCCGCGATCAGGAAAAGGAGCTCGAGAGGCTCCACAAAATTGAAAGGGAGCGCGCGGAGCACACGGAGCGCTTGAGCGAAGAAGTGACGCGGAACATGCCCGCCGGGCTAGTGGTGGTGAACGCAACGGGGATTATTTCGAGCGCGAATCCTGCGGCGGAGCAGGTGCTGGGTATTCAAACCTTGGGATTCCGCCGCTACAGCGAGGTGCTCGGAGAAAAGTCGGAACTCACCCGGCTGGTTGGAAAATGCTTGACGATGGGAAGCATCTTCCGAAGAGAACAAGTCGAGCACGAGGCGCCCGGAGGCGGGTCGCGACTGCTGGGCGTGACGATTTCGCCGATACGGCGTGGGACGGAGAAGATTAACGGGGCAATCTGCCTGCTGACGGATTTGACGGAGTTGGCGGCTTTGCAGCAGCAGATCCAATTGAAGGAAAGCCTGGCTGCTGTGGGAGAGCTGTCGGCAGGGATTGCGCATGAATTCAAGAATGCATTGGCGACGATTTCAGGTTACGCGCAGATGATCAGCGCGGAAGCGGTTACTGGCGAAGTGGCGGACTCGGCGGAGAGGATTCTGGAGCAAACGCGGAACATCACGCATGTGGTGACCGAATTTTTGAAGTATGCACGGCCTTTGGAAATTACCAGCGAGCCGGTGGCGCTCGAGGGAGTTGTGGAGCGGGTTGTGTCGGAGGTGGCGGAGGCTATGCCGGAGGTGCGGATTCGGTTTGAGGGACCGATGGGAAGCGTTGCGGGCGATGAGGGATTGCTGCGGCAAGCGTTTTTGAATCTCGTAAGAAATGCGGCGGAGGCGTGTGTTGGCACGGCCAACGGGGGACGGGTGCTCTTGCGCGGAGAAGTGGTACGGCACCAGGAAACCTACACGCAGCGCATTACTATTTTCGACAACGGCGCGGGAATTACGCCAGCAACTCTACGCAAGATTTTCCGGCCGTTTTTCACGACAAAGCCGAAGGGGACGGGACTGGGGCTGGCAGTAGTGCAAAAAATTATTGTGCAGCATGGCGGACGAGTGGAGGCGCGAAATCGAGCGGAGGGCGGGGCCGCCTTTATAGTTACGCTACCCGCGTGCCGCAGCGTCCCGGAAGCGGTAGAATTGAAGAATGACAGCATCTAAGTAGAAGGCCGGGGAGTCCATCTCGCCCCGGGAGAGGCGGTACTCTATGCGTGTTAAAAATTGGGTTGCAGCTTCGGTGATTTTGGGTGGTTTGGGTCTGACGGCCCTGCCTGTGCTGGCGCAGCAACAGCAGGCTGGGCAGCAACAGTCGGGCGATCCGGTGGCAGACGCGGCGCGCAAAGCGCGGGAACAGCAGAAGACTGCTCCGAAGCCGAAAAAGGTTTATACGGACGATGACGTGAAGCCTGCTGCTCCTTCCAGCGGAGCGGGAGCGGCAACGGCTCAAGGGGGCCAGGGTGCAGGCGGCGCACGAGCTGCGGCGGACAAAGGGCAAGGCGCCGCGGCAAATGGCGAAGGCGATTCCGGGAAGGACGACCCGGAAACAACATGGCGGAAACGGTTCGCGGCACAGCGGAATAAGATTGCGGCGGCCGAAAAAGAACTCGACATCTTGCAGCGCGAATCCGAGAAGTCGCAAGTGCAGTACTACAGCGACCCGCAAAAGGCGTTGATGGAGCAGAACACGCGCAAGGACATCAACGAGAAGAATGCCAAGATCGAGCAGAAAAAACTAGAAATCGCGAACTTAAAGCAGCAGCTCGATGATATGGAAGTTGAGTTGCGAAAGTCTGGCGGCGATCCGGGCTGGGCGCGGTAGTAAATTCAAAAACGAAATTCGAAATTCGTACTTCGAGTTTCGTATTTCCCTGTCGCGTGTCGTCCCAGCTGGTTACTTCCCTTCTCCACACATCTGCTGAGCGTTCCCACGGGGTTGCCCCTTAATTCGTGGTAGAAACAAGAGAGATGGAACCTCTTCTCCTTGTTGAAGACAAGAACGAGCTGCGCGCCATGCTGAAGAAGGCACTGGAGCGTGCGGGCTACGCCGTGGACGAAGCGCCCGACGGAACGACCGCGATTCAGAAGGTGCGCGCGCGGCGCTACCTGATGGTGATCACGGATTTGAAGATGCCTGGTGCGTCCGGGCTCGACGTTTTGCGCGAATCGAAGCAAGCCGACGCGACGATCCCAGTGCTGCTGCTGACGGCGTTTGGGTCGGTTGAAGAAGCGGTATCGGCGATGAAAGATGGGGCTTTTGACTTTCTTCAGAAGCCTGTCGACCTGGACCACTTGAAATTACTGGTGCAGCGAGCGACTCGTATGCAGGAGATGCAGCGGGAAAACTTGCTGCTGCGCGAGGAGTACACAGCCCGGTATGGCTTTCCGCGAATCGTGGGTGAGCACGCGGCTATTCGCGAGATCAGCCAGCAAATTCAGAAAGTGTCGGCGACGGACTCTACGGTTTTGCTCTTGGGAGAGAGCGGAACGGGCAAAGAGCTGTTTGCGCGCGCGGTGCACCACCTTTCGCCGCGGCGCGAGCAGCCGTTTGTGGCGTTGAATTGCGCGGCGATTCCGGAAGGGTTAGTGGAGAACGAGCTTTTTGGGCATGAACGCGGGGCGTTCACGGGGGCGGGCGCGCGCAAAGTGGGCAAGCTGGATCTGGCGCATCGCGGGACGCTGTTTCTGGATGAAATTGGCGAGTTGCCGCTGGCGATTCAGGCGAAACTTTTGCGTGTGCTGGAAGAACGCCGATTCGACCGTGTCGGTGGTACGCAGACGGTGGAAGTGGATGTGCGCATCGTGGTGGCGACGAATCGAAACTTGAAGAAGCTGGCGGAGGAGAAGCTCTTTCGCGAGGATTTGTATTTCCGGATTTCGGCGGTGCCCATGACGATTCCTCCTTTGCGCGGGCGTGGCAACGACGTGCTGCTGCTGGCGGGACACTTTTTGGAAAAATTCAGCCGAGAATTCAAGAAGCCGGGTCTGGAGCTTTCCAAAGAAGCGCACGACCGGCTGCTGCACTATCGCTGGCCGGGGAATGTGCGCGAATTGCAAAACACGATGGAACGCGCGGTGATACTCACGGATGGGCTCAGCATTACCGCTGACGGCTTGCAGCTTCCCGCAACGAAGCCAGACACCAACCGATTGCCGGGAGGAATGTTGCCGGAACAATTCAGTTGGGAAGGAAGTTTGGAGGAAGTGACGGGGCGGGCGGTGAGTCACATCGAGCGCGTATTACTGGAGAGCGCTTTGCGCGAGTGCAAGTGGAACAAGACGCGGGCGTCGGAGAAATTGGGAGTGTCGCCGAAGACTCTGCTTGCGAAATTGCGCAGCGCCGGGCTGGAAGAATAAAGGAGAGTTGACAGTAGAAGGGCGAAAGTGGAAGAGAGAAGATCCCTCGCTCGCAATGCTCGCTCGGGACAGCGATGCTTCATCGCATCGCTGGTTAACAATAACCGGACCCCCTCCCCGGGTTTTCGCAGAAGTGTTCATTCTGAAGATAGTTAAAGTCATGTGTTTTGGTGGGTTTACGCTTGAGCGCCACGTTCGCGGGCGCGATGTGACCTAATAGTGACAGTGTTCCGACTTCCACTCTCACACGTTAGCTCAAAGCGATTTTGGCATAGTAAATCGCCACGACGCGCAGAGGGCACGAAACGCTCATGGGCGGCGGGCGGTGTGTAGCGCGACGGTGCCGAAGGTCCAGACTTTGAAATCCACGGCATCGTAGCCTACTGCGGCCATCAAAGTAGCAAGCTCGGGCGGGAGGAAGAAACGCGAAACGGATTTCGGCAGATAAGCATAGGCGGCGGGATCACCTGAGAGCCAACCACCGATGCGCGGCAGAACCTTGCAAAAATACCAGCGGTAAATATCGCCCAGAAAACCATCGGGCGGTTCAGTGAACTCGAGGATGGCAATGGTGCCGCCGGGCTTGAGGACGCGGCGTATTTCGCGGAGGCCGGCTTCGTAGTTGGCTAGATTGCGGAAGCCGAAGGCGGCCGTTACCAGGTCAAAAGAGGAATCGGCGAAAGGGAGACGAAGCGCGTCGGCTTCGGCGAGCGGCAATGGCGGCGGAGCGGGCATTCCGGAGTGGCTGTGGCCCAGGATGCTTTTGGCGCGGGCGCGGACGAGCATGGTGTGAGCAAAATCGGCGCCGATAATGCGAGCTTCGCCTGCTTTGCGTAGTGCGAGAGCGAGATCGCCGGTGCCGCAACAGAGATCGAGGACGAGGGCGTTTGGATTGGCGAGAATTGGGCGGAGATGACGGGCAACGCGCGCGCGCCAGAGACGATCCAGTTCCAGGGACAAAAGATGATTCAGCGCGTCGTAGCTGGGCGCGATTTGCGTGAACATTTCGCGGACTCTGCGCGAGGCGTCGGCTTCGGTGTGGGCGCCTTCGGGTTGCGTGCCTTTTGCAGGTGCGGGTGCGGCCACGTTAGCCACCGCGTTTTCCCGCGGGATTGATGAAGTGCGGAGCGAAATGAAGGACACGCTCGAGAGTTTCGATAGGCACATCGTCGTGGGATTGTGCTTTGCCGATCTTAGGAGCGAGGACGAAGCGCAGTTTGCCGGCGCGCGTTTTTTTGTCGGAGCGCATGGCGGCGATCAATTTTTTCGTCGAAACATTGGGCCACGGCGGCAGCGGCGCCATGCGTCGGACAAGCGAAACGATGCGCGAGACTTCATCGGCAGGAGTCAGGCCGATTTCGTGACCGAGAAGAGCGGCGGACATCATGCCCCAGGCGACAGCTTCGCCGTGCTGGTAGACGCGATAGTCTGTGACGGTTTCAAGAGCATGGCCGAAGGTGTGGCCGAAGTTTAGGATTTCGCGCAGGCCGGATTCGCGTTCGTCGCGGCTGACGACATGCGCTTTTATTTCGAGCGAGCGCGGGATGATGTACGCAAGAGCGGCCGGGTCGCGGAGAAGAAGGGCGTCGAAGTTTTTTTCGAGAAAAGCGAAGAGTTTTGCGTCAGCGATGACACCGTATTTGATGACCTCAGCGAGACCGCCGCGGTACTGGCGTTCTGGCAACGGCTTCAGCATGGCGGAATCGACGAGGACAAGACGGGCAGGATAGAAAGTTCCTACGAGGTTCTTCCCTTCCGGCAGATTGACCCCCGTTTTTCCCCCGACGGCGCTGTCCACCTGCGCAATCAGCGTCGTGGGGATCTGCAGAAGAGCGACACCGCGGAGGCAGGCGGAGGCGGCAAAACCTGCCACGTCGCCGACTACGCCCCCGCCAACGGCGATGATCAAGGAATGACGATCTATTCCGGCGCGGACCAGCGAACGTGACAGCTTTTCCACGGTGCGAAGATTTTTCGCGGATTCTGCATCATTCATCAGATGTTTCGTATGGGCGGTTCTCAGGCCTAGGCCGCCGAGAACGCTCTTCCCTACCGCCCGCCAAACTTTTGGCGAGGACACGAGATGAACTCGCGAGAATTTTCCGAGCCGGCGGATTTCTTCGGCGGCATGGCGAAGAACACCCGCTCCGCAAATGATCGAGTAGCGGCCAGCAGACGAGTTCACGAGAATGCGCTTTTTTTCCATTCGCCAAACTATTCTTTGGAACAATTTGAATGTAGCACACAGTTCAAAGGGCAGCGTGTCTCTGACCCCGCCGGACGCTTCAAAAGTTCGCTCGAAGCTTCACTTCGCTTGAAGCTGTTTGACGCTTTCGAGAAAAACGTGACCAACGATGGCCAGTGTTTTGGGACTGATTTTGTCGAGCGAATCCTGCGGGGTGTGCCAGTAGTAGACGTCGCCGCCGGGACCGTTATCGAGATCGATGACATCCACCGAGGGAACGTGGCGCTTTAGAAAAGACTGATGGTCGTCTTCCACAGTGGATGAGTCGTCGACGAAGATGTTTCCGTAACCGAGTTTTTTGGCAACGCCCCAGACGAGATCGACGAGCGCTTTGGTGGAGTAGGATTCGCGCTTGAAGTGCGGAGTGCGCGTGCCGACGATATCGGCAAGCAGAAACGCCTTAATTTTTGTTAGGTCACCGCTATTGGCAAAGCGCGCGGCCATTTCGCGACTACCGTAGCAATTATCGGGATCCTGCCACTCGGGCCGCACCGCCTCTTCGCCATCGAAAAAGGCAATCCAGACAGCGTAGCGGCTGTGCTGGGAACAAAGGTTACGGGCGAGCTCCAGCATTACGCCGGTAGAGGAGCCGCCGTCGTCGGCACCGACGAAATTCTCGAGACGCTTTGTATCGTAATGGGTGCCGAGGAAAATCACGCCCGGCTTTTCACCTGGAATCTTGACGAGGATGTTTTTCATGGAGATGCGGCCCGCGGGAGTGTCCGAGCTGAAAGCATCAACATCGGCAGTGCATCCGTAACTTCTCAGTTCGGCGAGGATGTAGTCCTGCGTTTGCGCGAGGGCTGGGGAGCCCGCGGGCCGAGGCCCGAAAGAGACTTGTTTGGCGATGTGAGCAAAGGCGCGCTTGCCATCGAAGCCGCCAGTTTTTTCCGGCGGAGGAGCTTCGTCATTAGCCTGAGATGCAGTTTGCGATGCCGCTGGAGGCGGAGCGGTGGTGATGGCGCTCATAAAGGGCGCGTCTTTCGCTGTGGGTTGACGGTTGTCCGCTTTCGCTTTGCATCCCTGGACGCTAAAAAATACGCACGCACACGCGGCGGCACAGAAAGCACTCTTGGACTTGAAATTCATTTAGGCCGCCTCCGCGGGTGCCGCCAGACGGCGATTGCGCCTGCGTACGACAACCCAAGATACCGCGACGCCGATAAAGTACAAACCTACCAACACGAGCATAAAGAGAACCATGGTGAGGGCGTCCGGCGTGGGCGTCAGGACAGCGGCGAGAATGGTGATCACCAGCAGAGCATAACGAAAATTCTTGATGAGCAATTGGGGCGTAACGATTCCAAAGAGAGAGAGGAAGAAAATGAGAACGGGCAATTCAAACACGAGACCGAGGCCGAGGAGAATCAGCAGGATCAAATCAAAATATTGATCGATGTCAATGAAGGGCTTGACGGGACCTTGCAAACTGATTCTAACCAAGAATCGCAGAACGTACGGGAGTGAGATGAAGTAGCCAAACGCAATGCCAGCGAGAAACAAAAAAACCGTGGAGAAGAGAAAACCGGTGATGGCGCTGCGTTCGCGTTTGTAGAGGGCTGGAGCGACGAAGAGCCAAATTTGGTAAAGGATCCAGGGCGAGGCAATAACGAGCCCGATATAGATGCTCGTAGTGATGAGGAGGTTCAGGTAGCCCGCGGGATGCGTGACGATGAGTCTCGGTTCCAGGCCGGCGTCGCTCAACGCCTTCTGCATGGGCTTGGCCATCACACTAATGAAGTGTGGAGCGATGAACCAACCGACGGCCGCGCCGACAACGACGGAAGCTAACGAGTTGATAAGGCGCTTGCGCAGCTCGACGAGATGCTCGAAAAACGTCATCTGAGCGCCGGGCTCTTCCGCGGTCGATACGACGGGGGAATCAGACTGGCTGCTGTTGGTCATGAGAGGGAGCTTGGGAAGGCTCGTGCGAAGCCTCGGAGACGGGTTCAGTCGACGATAGCTGGGCTTTTTCTTCAGCCGGTTGCGCGGTCTCGCCGTTAGAGCGCGGCACAGCTTCAGCAACCGGGGTGGCTACCGGCGCTTCCGTCGTGTGAGAATCCGCGTCTAAGCTGGCTGACGCAGTTTCGGTCTGCGTGGCCGGTGTGGCGGGCTGTTCCGCTGCGACAGCCGAGGCGGCTACGGCCTCGGCAGCTTTCTTGCGCTCCGCTTGGAGTGCCTGGCGTTCGATGTCGCGCATTTCTTGTTCGAAGGCGCTCTTGAAGTCCGTAGAAGCTTTGCGGAACTCGGCCATTAATTTACCCAAGCCGCGAGCCAGTTCGGGCAGCTTATGGGGCCCGAAGACGACCAGGACAACGATAAACAGAACTACCATGTGGGTCATGCTAAGCATGGCGATAGGTGGCCACAAGATGGCCTGTTGGCATCATAGAAAGGGCGTCCCACGGTGTCAAACTACACTTTGGGGTATGCTATAATTTAGTCTGCGTGGTCACGCGAGGTCAGAATGAAATCTGAACGCCGTGGGTTGGTACTAGTCGTTGCAGTCATCCTCATATCCGCTGTCCTTGGGGGGATTTACGGCACCAACGTGGGCGCCTCCCCCTCTTCGGCTGAGGACGAGCACACGGCGATAAGGCAGTTCACCAATGTGCTG
>WNFP01001270.1_pt1 | contig 19634 bp, 15 predicted proteins | sample 5400201 | NCBI WGS metagenome assembly WNFP01 (sample SAMN13153355, study PRJNA577476) | soil metagenome | isolation source: 115 cm saprolite under Madrone tree | place: USA:California | collected 2016-06-14
TGTTGAGCGCGTGCCCCCAGTGCAGCGACCCGGTGACGTTGGGCGGGGGAATGACGATGCAGTATGGCTTCTTCGGCGACGCGGCGTCTGCGTGGAAAAGGCCGCGCGACTCCCACTCGCGGTACCAGCGCGACTCGACGCCGGCCGGGTCGTAGCGATCCGCGATGTCAGTCATGGTGACCCGTCATTTTAGCACGGGGGCGGCGCCGGTCAGGCGCCACCCGGCCGGCCCCCGCCCCCACCAGAGCGACCATGGCTCGCGCCGGCCGTCCGAGAGCGGCGCGGCCGCGGCGACGATCGCGGTGCCCGGCGTGTCGGGGTTCTGCGAGTCGCAGGCCGCTTCCGGCAGCAGGCCGGCGGGAAGCCGAGCGCGCACGGCGGCGGTGGGCGCCAGCTCGGCCACCGTCCTCCGATCGCCCGACTTGATGGCGGAGAAAAAGCGTGTCGCGGACCGCTGCAGATCCTTGTGCCAGCCGTTGAAGACCTGGCGGCTCGCGAGAGCCAGTCCACCGCCCGGCGTCGCCCGGTATCGGTCCTCCTGCTCGGCCTGGACGTCGCAGCCGGGCTTCCAGCCCGGGTAGCGGACCTCGAGGCGAAGGCTCAGGCGTCCGGGCTTGATCTCGGCGTGCGAGACCCAGAGTCCGTCGGGATAGCGCTCGACGCTCCGCCAGACGGCCGAGATCGCGCCGTCGCGAATGCGCCAGAGCGCGAGCCTCAACGGCGCGCTTCCCCACCCCGTCGGCGTGCCCGCCCAGCTCACGAGCAGCTCGGCCCCTCCGCCTGACGGAGCGGTCCACGGATACATCTCGGGCACGCCGTCCTCCTGCCACGCGTGAAGAAGCGCCGGTCGGCCCTTACGCTCACCGTAGACGCGCACCGAGTTGCCCACTCCCTTTGCCGAGAGGCGGAAGCGTCCCGCGACGAGCCCGCCGCCGAGCGCCTCGACACGCAGCGCCGCGCCGCCCCAGGCCTCGCCGAACGCCTCCAGGCGCTCGCGGATGAACTCGATGGACGCAAACGGGCCGCCGGCCGCGAGACTGTCCAGCACCTCGCCGTCGAGGATGGCATCCACCTCGACCTGGGAGGCCGGATCGAGCGCTCCGCCCATGTCCTCGACGACGGACAGCCGCGAAACGGCGATCTCGCGGAAGCGCTCGAGCCCTTCGCCGGGGGCGCCGGCCCACGCCGGGGCGGCCGCCCCCCACGCGGTGGCGCCCGAGACGAGGAAAAGGGCCAATCCGATCAAGACGGGCGCGGGCATGGCGTCATCGTACAATGGAGGGGCATGTTCAAGATCCTCGACCGGTACATGATCAAGGATCTCGCCCCGTCGTTCGCCCTCGCCGTGGGCGTCCTGACCTTCTTCCTCGTCATCGACCGGGTCTACCAGCTCACCGACCTGGTCATCACGAAGAGCGTCCCCTTCCATTTCGTGCTCGGCCTGCTGCTCTTCATGCTGCCGGGCGTCCTGACGCTCACCGTACCCATGGCTCTCCTCGTCTCGGTCCTGCTCGTCTGCGGTCGTCTCGCGGGCGATCTCGAGGTCGTGGCGCTCAAGGCTTCGGGCGTGAGCCCGCTCAGGCTCTTCCGTCCCTTCCTGGGAATCGGGATCGTGGTCTGCGGCATCGTCGCCGTCTTGACGCTCGTCATCGCGCCGGCGGCGAGCGGGGCCTTCCAGAACCAGCTCTTCCAGATTCTCCAGACCAAGGCCACCACGGGCATCAAGGAGCGCACCTTCACGGCCTCCTTCAGCCAGATGGTCATGTACGTGGACGACATCAGCGCCTCCCAGGTCGCCCTGCGGGGGCTCCTGGTCTCCGACGAGCGCGACGCCAAGCTGTCCAGGATCATCGTCGCGCGCGAGGGCCGTCTGTTCTCGGACGCCAAGAACCGCCGCGTGACGATGCGGTTCATCGACGGCTCCGTGAGCGAGACCGACACGGGCGACCCCCGTCGCTTCCGGCTCACTGCGTTCAGCCTTTACGACCTCAACCTGCCGCTCGACAACCCGCAGCGCACAGCCGAGCGCATCGAAAAGCCCGAGAAGGAGATGCCGCTCTCGGTCCTCCGGGAGACGATCGACGAGCTCGGGCGCCAAGGGCAGATCGTGAGGCCGTTCCAGGTTGAGCTGCACAAGCGCTTCACGCTCCCGGTGGCCGCGCTCGTGTTCATCCTTGTGGGCTTCCCGCTCGGCATCCGGACCCACCGGGGAGGTCGGACGCTGGCGCTTGGATCGAGCCTCGCTGTCGTTGCCGGCTACTACATCATCCACACGTTCCTCGAGGGCGTGGCACTCCGCGGCGGAGTGCCCGTGACGCTGGCAATGTGGCTGCCGAACGCGATCTTCGGCGTGCTCGGCCTCCTGCTCCTTCGTGGCGCTACGGCGGGCATGCCCGCGTCGTGGAGCCGTCTCGTGTGGCGACTCCGCGCGGCCGTGCCCCGGGGCTTCCGGCGCCTCATTCCGAGACGGCCTGCCGTGGAGCGCGGCCGCGAGCCCACCGGGCGCGTCCACGGCCCGCGCGCCTCGACGTACATCATCGATCGCTACCTGGTCGGCCAGTATCTGACCTTCCTCGGGACGGGCGTGGCTGTGGCGTCGATCCTCATCCTGGTCGTCGACCTGATCCAGTACCTGGACAAGTTCCTGCGGGTCAAGCCGCCTTTCATCTACATCGTCCAGCACCTGCTCTACAGGCTGCCCGAGTCACTCTACGAGGGGCTGCCGATCATCGTGCTGGTCTCGACGGTCTTCCTCTTCCTCACCCTGACCCAGCAGCGCGAGCTCGACGCGCTCAAGGCCGCCGGCATCAGTCTCTATCGCGCAAGCCTCCCGATCCTCCTCGTCGCCTTCGCCATCAGCCTGGGCTCCGGTCTCATGCAGGAGACGGTGCTGCCCGCCATCAACGCCAAGGCGGAGGAGGTCGACCGCGTGAAGATCCGCGGCAACCAGCCGCGGCATCTGCAGCGGCAGACGCAGATCTGGTACCGCTCTTCCGACACGCGCTACCTGCGCATGGAGCTGCTGGACCCGATCGAGCGCTCGCTCGAGGGCCTGCTCGTCGTCGACATCAGCCCCGGCTTCAAGCTCGTCGATCGTCTCGACGCCGGCCGGGCGCGCTGGGCCGGAGACGGGTGGATCCTCAGCGACGGCGTCTACCGGCAGGTCGGCCCGAACAACCAGGTCACCGCCGACGCCTTCACCGAGCGGCGGGTCGTCATGCCGGAGCAGATCAACGACCTGATCCAGGTCCAGAAGGAGCCCGAGACGATGAGCTTTCTGGAGCTGCGCGGCTACATCTCGCGGCTGGCCGAGACTGGGCACCAGGTGAGCAAGTACCTCGTGCAGCTCGATTCCAAGCTCTCGTTCCCGCTCGTCCACGTCATCATGGCCCTGGTGGCGATTCCCTTCGCCCTGGCGTCCCCGCGCAGCGGCGGACGCGGCGTGGGCATCGCGGTGGCCATCCTGATCTCGGTGGGCTACTGGGTGGTGCACTCCGTGGCGATCGCCTTCGCCAAGGCGGAGCTCTTGCCGCCCATGCTGGGCGCGTGGACGGCCAACGTCATCTTCGTCGGCGTGGGCGCCGCGTTGTTTCTTCGCACCCGCACCTGAACGGGCCGTCGAGAAGGGTCCAGATGCGAGGCGGCGACCGAGAGCGGCGGGCGAGGCGTAGTCTCTCTACGTTGAGCCCGCTGCCGAGGGGGCCAACGAAGCAGATGGGCCCTTATCGGCGGTCCGGCTAGCGGGCTTCCCGGAGCTGGCGCAGCGTTTCCTCTAGCTGTTTTTGGGCCTGGCCGTAGGCAGCCCAGTCGCCGCGCTTGATCGCGTCCTGGCCGCGCTGCCACGCGTCCCAGGCTTTCTGCGCGAGCCCCATGACCGCGCCCGTCAGGGCGGGGGCGGGCTTGCCGTCGGCTCCGCGAGCCGGCGCGGCTTCGTCACCACGCACCCGTCCTCCGAAGATGCGCTGGAGCGACTGCTCGAGCGTCGGCTCCATGGCGATCTGGTTGCCGAAGGCCACGATGACGCGGCGGAGCTCCGGCAGCGCCCCCTGCTCGGCCGAGAGGTAGATCGGCTGCACGTAGATGAGCGACTCCTCGATGGGAATGGCCAGCAGCGAGCCGCGGAGGACGCGCGATCCCTGCTGGTTCCACAGCGAAAACGCGGCAGAGATCACGGGATCCTGGTTGACGCGCGCGTCGATCTGGCGCGGCCCGTAGACGAGCTTCTGCTTGGGGAAGGTGTAGACGATGAGCGAGCCGTAGTTGGGGGCGTCCGCCCGCGCGGCGATGATCGCGATCATGTTGTCGCGGCGCGCGGGGTTGAAGCCCGTGAGCAGGGTGAACTCCTCCCGCTTTTCTCCGGGCAGCCGCATGATGGTGAAGTAGGGCTCCATCTCGTGATCGCGCCCGTCCTGCATCATACACGGGCTGTTCCAGAGGTCCCCCTTGTTGTAGAAGACCTGCGGGTCCTGCATGTGGTACGTGCCGTACATCCTCGCCTGCAGGCTGAAGAGATCCTCCGGGTAGCGGACGTGGGGACGCAGGTCCTCGGGCATCCGATCCATCGGCGTGAAGAGCCCCGGGAACGCGCGCGCCCAGGTGCGAATCAGCGGATCGCTCGGGTCCGCGATGTAGAAGACCACCTTGCCGTCGAACGCGTCCACCGTCGCCTTGACCGAGTTGCGTATGTAGTTGAGCCCGCGGTCCGGCTGCGCGTAGGGGTAGCGGTCGGTCGTGGTGTAGGCGTCCACGATCCAGACGAGCCGCCCGTCGGCGGCGATGACGAGGTACGGGTCGTGGTCGAAGCGGAGGAAGGGCGCCGCCTGCCGCACGCGCTCCGCCACGCGCCGGTACATCATGACCCGGCTCTCCCCCGAGATGTCGTCGGAGAGCAGGATCTTGATTTCGCCGAAGCGGATGGCGAAGGCCAGCTTCCGCAGGAAGCCGCCGATGGGCACGCCGCCGCGGCCGGTATAGCGCGAGTAGACGTTCTGGTCCCCCGCGGGGTAATCCAGCTCCTGCGACTTGGTGCGGACGATCACGTACTCGTTACTGAGCTCGCCGTAGTAGATCTCGGGCCGCGTGATCTTGGGCAATCCTCCCGTGACGCTCGGCGGAATGTCCTTGATGAACAGATCAGGCAGCCCCTCGGGCGTGATCCGGTTGACCGGCCCCGCCACGAGGCCGAAGCCGTGGGTGAACGTCAGGTGCTCGTTGATCCATACGCGGCTCGGCAGGTGCTGGTAGGACATCTCTCGTGCTGACAGCATGATCTGCCTGTATTCACCGTTGACCGTGTAGCGGTCCACGTCGACGTCGGCGAACTTGTAGTACGTCCGGATCTCCTGGAGCTGGGCGAAGCTCGTGAGCAGCGGCCGGTGGTCCCAGAGACGGATGTTCTTGATCGTGAGGCTGTTGCGCTCGATGGCCGCGGAGGTCAGGCGGTCTTCGGCGGGAAAATCCTGCTCCTTGACCTTTTCCAGGCCGTACGCCTGCCTGGTCATCCGGATGTTGTATTCGATGTACGGGCGCTCGGCGACGAGCTCGTTCGGGGTGACCTGGAAGCGCTGGAGCAGCGACGGCCAGACACCGAGGCCGCCGGCCCACACCACGCCCAGGAAGACGAGGCCGGCCAAGAGGAACCCCCATCCAGGCCGGGTGATCTGAAACACGCACGCGCCCGCGCACAGGAGGGCCAGAGCGGTGAGCAGGCCCAGAGCCGGGAGCGTCGCGTGGACATCGGTGTACGAGGCGCCGAAGACCACGCCGCGCGGCGAGTAGAGAAGCTCGTAGCGGTCCAGCCAGAAGCCCACCCCGCGGAGGAGCAGCAGCACGGCGCCTAACCCCAGGAGATGCGTGCGCGCGCCCGCCGCGAGCCGCGGGCCCTGCGCCGTCAGCACGAGGCTCCGCAGCAGGACGTAGGTCGCGACGCTCAGGAGGAGGGTCCCGATGACGAGCGTCATCGCCCCGCCGTAAATGAAGCGCCACAGCGGCAGGTCGAACACGTAGAAGGAGAGGTCCCGGCCGAAGAGCGGGTCGACCACGCCGAAGGGCGTGCCGTTGACGTAGCCCAGCACCATCTCCCACGAGGCGCCCGCGCGCAGGCCGGAGAGCACGGCGATCACCGCGATGACGGGCAGGAGGAGCCGCCGGATCAGCGGCTCGAGCACCGCCCTGCCCGGCAGCCCCAGCTGGTCGTCGAGCTCCCAGAGGACGTCGGGCGCAGCGGTCCGGGCCGCGACCCAGAGATTGCCGTACATGAAGAGGAAGACGACGCCGCCGGCGCCGAGGAAGAGCCAGCCGCGAAGCGACAGCACGGTGGTGAAGACCTGCGTGAAGCCGACCTCGCCGTACCAGAGCCAGTCGGTGTACAGCGGCACCGCCTGGCCGAGTCCGGTCAGGACGATGAAGCCGAGAAGGAGCCAGAGGCCCAGCCGGGGTGAGCGCCTACCGTTCGCCACGGAGAACCTCCGGCCCCGGGCGCGGGGCCGCCGGGGCGTTCGCGTCGGATCGCCCCCTGGGGGCGGTTAGGTGCCGTGGGTCCAGGAGGAGAGGTACTCCTCCTGGGCGGGAGTCAGCACGTCGATCTGCACGTCCATGGACGCCAGCTTGAGTCGGGCGATCTCGAGGTCGATGTCGCGCGGCACCAGGTAGACCTTCTTCTCCAGGCTCTTGCCGTGCTTGACGATGTACTCGGCCGAGAGCGCCTGGTTGGCGAAGCTCATGTCCATGACGGTGGCCGGGTGCCCCTCGGCGGCGGCCAGGTTGATGAGTCTCCCCTCGCCCAGCACGAAGACGCGCTTGCCGCCGCGCAGGCTGAACTCCTCGACGAAGGGCCGCACCGCACGCCTCGACTGGGCGAGCTTGCCCAGGGCCTCGAGGTCGATCTCCACGTTGAAGTGGCCGGAGTTGGCCACGATGGCTCCGTCCTTCATCTTTACGAAGTGCTCGTGCCGAATGACCGCCATGTTGCCCGTGACGGTGACGAAGACGTCCCCGACCTCCGCCGCCCGCGCCATCGGCATGACGGGGAAGCCGTCCATGACGGCTTCCAGCGCACGCATGGGCGCGGTCTCGGTGACGACTACGTGCGCGCCCATGCCGTGGGCCCGCGCGGCGACGCCGCGGCCGCACATGCCGTAACCCGCGACCACGACGATCTTGCCCGCGAGGAGGACGTTGGTGGCGCGGAGGACGCCGTCGATCGTCGACTGGCCGGTGCCGTAGCGGTTGTCGAAGAGGTGCTTGGTGTCGGCGTCGTTGACCGCGATCACGGGAAAGGCGAGGACGCCTTCCTTCTGCATGGCGCGAAGCCGGATGACCCCGGTGGTGGTCTCCTCGGTGCCGCCGATCACGTTCCTGACCAGGCTCGTCCCGGCGTTGTTCTCGCCGTGGAGCTGGGAGATGAGGTCCGCACCGTCGTCCATGGTCACCTGCGGCTCGGTCTTGAGCACGGCCTCGAGGTGGCTGTAGTAGCGCTTGTTGTCCTCGCCCTTCTGGGCGTAGACCGGAATGCCGTACTCCTTCACGAGCGCGGCCGCCGTGTCGTCCTGCGTCGACAGCGGGTTCGAGGCGCAGAGCGCGACCTGCGCGCCGCCCGCCTTGAGCGTCATCATGAGCACGGCCGTCTCGGTCGTCACGTGCAGGCACGCGCCGAGCCGCACGCCCCGGAGGGGCTGCTCCTTCGAGAACCGCTCCCGCACCTGCCGCAGCACCGGCATCGACTGCTCGGCCCACTCGATCTTCAGCTTGCCGGCCTGCGCCAGCGAGAGATCCTTGACGTCGTGCTCAGTCATGCGTCAGTCCTTTCGTCCATTCGAATCGGCTCAGCGGCTTCGATTCGGGTCTGTGTTCGATGGCGGCTTTCTGCCGCCGGTAGCAAATGGGCCCCGCGCCGGTCACTCGTGCCGGCCGCGGGGCCCGGTCGCCGCCGCTCGTGGGGGCGGGCTCAGATGCCCGCGTCGTCGCGCAGATCCTTCACCCGGTTCGTGTTCTCCCAGGTGAACTCCGGCTCGGTGCGTCCGAAGTGGCCATAGGCCGCCGTCTTCTGGTAGATCGGCCGGCGCAGGTCGAGATACTTGATGATGCCGATCGGGGTGAAGTCGAAGTGCCTGCGGATCATCTCCCCCAGCTTGGCGTTCGACACTTTGCCCGTGCCGAATGTCTCGACCATGATGGACACGGGCTCGGCCACGCCGATGGCGTACGCGACCTGCACCTGGGCCCGCGCGGCGAGCCCGGCCGCCACTATGTTCTTGGCCACGTGGCGCGCCATGTAGCAGGCCGAGCGATCCACCTTCGTCGGATCCTTGCCCGAGAACGCGCCGCCGCCGTGGGGGCAGGAGCCGCCGTAGGTGTCCACGATGATCTTGCGTCCCGTCAGCCCCGTGTCGCCCATGGGGCCGCCGGTAACGAAGCGCCCGGTCGGGTTGATGTGGTACGTGATCCGCTTCGGATCGATGAGATGCTTGGGAATCGTCGGTATCACCACGTGCTCGATCAGGTCCTCGCGGATCTTGTCCAGCGTCACCTCGGGGCTGTGCTGCGTCGAGATGACCACGGTCTCCACGGACACCGGCGCGCCGTCCACGTACCGCACCGACACCTGGCTCTTGCCGTCCGGCCGGAGGTAGTCGAACTGGCCGCTCTTCCGCACCGCCGCCAGGCGCTGCACCAGCTTGTGCGAGAGCATGATGGGCATCGGCATCAGCTCTTGCGTCTCCGTGCACGCGTAGCCGAACATGAGCCCCTGGTCGCCGGCGCCGAGCTTGTCCACGCCCATGGCGATGTCCCCCGACTGCTCGTCGATGGCCGTGATGACGGCGCACGTCTCGAAGTCGAAGCCGAACTTGGCGCGGGTGTAGCCGACCGACTTGATAGTCTCGCGGGCGATCTTCGGGATGTCGACGTAGGAGGAGGTGGTGATCTCGCCCGCGACTACGACGAGGCCCGTGGTCAGGAGCGTCTCGCAGGCCACCCGGCCCGTCGGGTCCTGGGCCACGATCGCGTCAAGAACGGCGTCGGAGATCTGGTCGGCGATCTTGTCGGGATGCCCCTCCGTCACCGACTCAGAAGTGAACAGGTACTCCTCACGAGCCATTGTCTTCGTCTCCCTTCAATAGTAGATATCCAGCGTCAAGTAGTGAATAAACCACGCGCCCTTGCCCTTGTCTTCGTGAAGATTAGCACGGGCGCGAAGGCGCCTCAAGCGAAATGGCAGCGCGGGCGCGGTCATCCAGCCGGCGAGACAATGCGGGGCTTGATGCGAAGCTCGCCTTCCCACGAGCCGCCGGGCGGCAGCGTCAAGGGCCAGCCGACGAGGATGGACGACCCCTGGTAGATGCGCTCGAAGCCGGCCTCGGAAAGCGACACCGTCTCGATCGGCGCCCAACCGACCGTCCCTTGGCCGCTCCAGCCGATCTCCACTTCGCAGCCTATCCATTCGTCGACCATCGTGAGACTTGTGGGCAGGGTGAGACTCGTGGGCGGCGTGACACTCGTCGCGCTCGCGCTCGAGCCGCGCGAGCCCAGAGAAGGCGAGCCTGGAACCCGGTAGTACCGCCCCGGCGCATCGCCCGCCGTCAGCGTAAGGTTGAGCTGAACGGCCCACGTGGCGTCGAGAGACTGCTCTCCGTTCCAGGTCAGCCTGTAACCTGCTCGCAGCTCCCCGGCAGGCGAGCCGATGCGTATGCTCTTCACCACCGACAGCGGCATCCCATCGAGCGTCAGGGGTCCCAGCGTCATCTCGAGCTCCCCCGCCCGCTCGACGACTTCGGTCCGCATCGGTCTCTCGCCGATCGCGGCCCGTGCCAGGGCCCAGGGCGCGAGTGGATCGGGCATCGCGCCGGGACCGAAAAGGCCGTCGAGGAGCGAGGCCCGCCTGAACGGATCGTAGTCGAGCAGGTCGGCGAGCCCCTCTTCCTTGGCGCCCGGCGCCGCGTGGATCGTCCGGGATAGGCCGTCGCGCGGGGCCGCCACGCTCTCCTTCACGCGCCCGTGATACATCTCGCGACGCCTCGTGAACACCGCGGCGATGTCGAGGTCGCGAGGCCGGAAGGCCAGCTCCGTCAGCGTGCCGCCCGCCCGGGGGCGTATCGTCACCGCCAGCTCCGGCGTCCGCACGCGGACTTCCGCGCGGCCGTCGCCATCCAGGTCTTCCTGTTCCCATGACAGCGCGGGCGCGCCCAGGGCTTCGTCGAGCCGCCGCTCCGCGGCCAGGAGCGCGCTTCCCACGGCGCGCCGGAGATGCGGCAGGTACGCGCCCCCGAAGACACCGTGCCAGTACGCGTCGTTGCTCTGTCCCCGCCACAGATCGTCGCGCGCCGGCGCGAGCCGCGGGTCGTCCGGGCGGCGGGCCAGCGCCGCGTGAAGCCGCGCCGAGATGCGCAGCATGCGCCAGTACGCGTCTCCCATCTCCGGGTACTTGACGAAAAAGTTGCGCCAGAAGCCGCCCCTGAGCAGCCGCGCGAGTCGCTCGCCGTCGGGCAGGGCCAGAAGCCGGCGCCGCGACTCTTCGAGCTCCAGGCCCCGCGCGGCCGGCAGAGCCCACTCGCCCATCTCGGAATAGGAGGCCGTCGGCAGGTACACGCGTCCCGCCGCGGGCCCGGCGTCGAGGCAGGACGAGAAGGTCGACAGCGTCACGCCCGGCGCTTGCGCGAGGGCGTCGAAGAAGCGCGCGAGCCAGCCCTCGTCGTAGACCAGCCGGTGCGTGCCGGGCCAGACGCCGAACTTCTCGCCGTCGTCGAAGAGGGTCACGGCCCCCGCGCCCCGCCGCTCCTCCAGGTAGCTGATCGTGTCCGAGGGCTCAGCGAAGGGCACGAGGTAGCGGAGCTTCTGGCTGATGGGAAACACAGCGAGCGTCGCGCCCTGCTCCTCGGTCAGGTAGAAGCCGCCCAGCGCTTCCGGCTCGAGTCCCGCCAGCGCGAAGTGCGCGTCGTCGAGGACCACGAACTCGACCCCGGCCTGGCTGAGGATCTTCGGCAGCTGCGGCTCCCAGACCCGCTCGGCCAGCCACATCCCTCGGGGACGCACGCCGAAATTCGACCGGATGAACTCGCTGAGCGCCTGGATCTGACCGAGCTTGTCGGCGTCGGGCAGCATGGACATCACGGGCTCGTAGAAGCCGCCCGTCAGGAGCTCGACGCGGCCGTCGGCCGCGAGGCGGCCCAGGAGGTCGAACGTCGGCCGCGCGTGCTCGCGCAGGAAGGCCAGGAGACCTCCCGAGCAGTGCACGCTCAAGACCATCCCAGGGGCGGCGCGCACCGCCTCGAGAAACGGGTGGTACGCCGATCGCGCGGCGTCGAGAACGACCGAGTCGAAGTTTCCGGTTGGCTGGTGGTTGTGGACGCCGAAGAGGAAGCGGACGGCCTCACTCACGGTCGATGTCCCTGTGCCGCACTACGGGCGCCACGCCCGCGACCTCGAGGGAGCGCCGAAGCAGCTCCACGAGCGTCACCGAGCGATGGCGGCCTCCGGTGCAGCCCAGGGCGACAGTGAGGTAGGCCTTGCCTTCCCGGCGATAGAGCGGAAGGAGAAAGCGCAGCAGGTCCTCGATCTTGGCCAAGAGGGTCCGGCTCTCCTCGAAGGACATCACGAACTCTTCCACCGCGCTGTCGCGCCCGTCGAGGCGCTTCAGGCGGTCCACGAAGTGCGGGTTCGGCAGGAAGCGGACGTCGAAGACGAGGTCGGCGTCGTAGGGCGCCCCGTGCTTGAACCCGAACGACATGAGCGACACCGTCAGCTCGTCGCGGGCGCCCTCGGGCCTGTACCCCTCGACCAGGCGCTCCTTGAGCTCGTGGACGGAGAGGCCCGACGTGTCGATGATGCGGTCGGCGCTCTCGCGCAGGTTGGCCAGCGCCCGGCGCTCGGCACGGATGCCTTCGAGCACGCTGCCGTCGCCGGCCAAGGGGTGGCGGCGACGCGTCTCCTGGTACCGGCGCACCAGCGTCTCGTCGGCCGCTTCGAGGAAGAGCACCTCGGGCTTGTGCCCCTGCGCGCGAAGCTCGGCGAGCGTGTCCATGAGGTGCGAGAGGTACTCGCCTTCCCGGATGTCGACCCCGAGGGCGATCAGCCGCATGTCACGGCTCGAGTGCGTGCAGAGCTCCGCGAACGTCGGGATCAGGGTGGTCGGCAGGTTGTCCACGCAGAAGTAGCCGAGATCCTCGAGGCACTTGATCGCGAAGCTCCGGCCGGCGCCCGACAGTCCCGTGATGATCACAAACCTGAGCGCCGGCAACACGGCGGCCTTGGCTGCGCTCACCGCGTTCACCGCTTCTTGGGAGCGAGCCGCCGCTGGTGGGAGGGCATGATCCCCAGCTCTTCCCGGTACTTGGCGACGGTCCGCCGGGCGATGTTCAAGCCCTGCCCCCGGAGGACCTGGGCCACCTCCTGATCGGAGAGTGGCTTGCCCGAGTCCTCCGCGGCGACCATGTCGCGGATCGTCTTCTTGATGGAAACGGACGAAACCATTTCCCCGCTGTCCGAGGCGATCCCGCTGTGGAAGAAGTACTTGAGCTCGAACAATCCCTGCGGCGTCTCGACGTACTTGTTCGTAGTCACGCGGCTGATGGTGGACTCGTGCATCCCGATGTCCTCGCCCACGTCGCGGAGCGCCAACGGCCGCAGGTGGGCGACGCCCCTGTCGAGGAAGTCGCGCTGGAACTTGACGAGGCTCTGCGTCACCTTCCGGAGCGTCCGCTGCCGCTGCTCGACGCTCTTGATGAGCCACACGGCCGAGCGCAGCTTCTGCTCTACATATTGCTTGGCGTCGCCGTCCGAGCGGCGCAGGAGCGAGCGGTAGAGCGCGTTGACCCGGAGGCGCGGGATGCCCTCCTCGTTGAGCACCACGACGTAGTCGTCACCCACCTTGTGGATCGAGACGTCGGGCGCGATGTAGCGCTGGTCGGAGATCGCGAAGCGGCGGCCGGGCTTGGGCTCGAGCCCCTGGATCTCCTCCACCGACTCCATGACCCGGTCCAGCGACAGCTTCAGCGCCCGCGCGATCTCGGCGTAGCGGCGCCGCTCGAGGTCCTCGAAGTGCTTCTCGACGATCTCGACGGATACGGGGTCGGGCTCGGCGTCGGCCGTCAGCTGGAGGAGCAGGCATTCCCGCACGCTCCGCGCCGCCACGCCCGTCGGATCGAAGCCCTGCACCAGCCGCAGCGCGCTCTCGACCTCCTCGACCGTGGCACCCATCCCGAGGGCGATCTCCTCGACCTCCGCCCGTAGGTAGCCGTCGTCGTCGAGGTTGCCGATGATGGCCTCGCCGATGGCGACCGTCCGCGGGTTGTCGGTCGCCCAGCGCAGCTGCTCGTTCAGGTGCTCGTCGAGGGAGATCCCGGTGCGGCCCAGGTTCTCGAAGGGCAGCTCCTCCCGCTCCTCCATGGATACGGGCGTCCGCTCTTCGGGCTCGTCGAAGACCGCGGACGTCAGGTCGAACGGCAGCTCGTCCGCCCTCTCACCGTCGACCGAGCTGGTCTCCTTTGAGACCGGCTCCGCCGGGGCGGGCGGCGCCTCGGGCGCCCCGGGCTCGGTGGGAGCGGGAGCGTCGTCGTCGACGTCCTGCGTCTCCTGCTGGACCTCTTCGAGAAGAGGATTGTCCTCGAGCTCCTTCCGCACGACCTGCTCGAGCTCGAGCGTCGACAACTGCAGCAGCTGGATCGCCTGCTGCAGGAGCGGCGTCATGACTACCCGCTGGGATTGACGAAGGGAGAGGCGCATGGATCAGAGCGAGAACTTTTCGCCGAGGTAGATTTCGCGGGCGACCGGGTTGTTCGCCAGCTCGCTCGCCGTGCCGGAGGCGAGGATCTTGCCGTTGTGGAGAATGTACGCTCGGTCCGTGATCGCGAGCGTCTCGCGGACGTTGTGGTCGGTGATCAGGACCCCGATGCCGCGCTCCTTGAGCTGGCCAACGATCTCCTGAATGTCGCCGATCGCGATAGGGTCGACGCCCGTGAAGGGCTCGTCGAGGAGAAGGTAGCGTGGGTTCGTGACGAGCGCGCGCGTGATCTCGAGCCGCCGCCGCTCGCCGCCCGAGAGCGTGTAGGCCTTGTGGCGCGCCAGCCTCGTGAGATCGAGCTCCGCCAGGAGCTCCTTGAGCCTCGCCCGGCGCTCGTCGTGGGAGAGGTCGAGGGTTTCGAGGATCGCCAGGAGATTCTCTTCGACGGTCAGCTTGCGAAAAACGGACGACTCCTGGGGCAGATAGCCCATGCCGAGGCGGCAGCGCTTGTACATGGGCAGGGCGGTGACTTCGCGCCCTTCGAGGAAGATGCGGCCCCCGTCGGCCCCGAGCAGCCCGACGATCATGTAGAACGACGTCGTCTTGCCGGCTCCGTTCGGACCGAGCAGCCCCACGACCTCGCCGCGGTGAATGTCCAGGCTGACCCGGTCGACCACCAGCCGGTTCCTAAAGCGTTTTCTCAAGCCCTGGGCGATCAGGCCTTCCATATCAGGGACATATGGGCCCGGACGGCCCTGTCTTAACTTCGTATTTTGGGCGATCCTGGTAGAAGATGGCCTTGACGCGCTCCTGCTTGCCCCCTTCGACCAGGCTGCGGTCCTCGGCCAGGTAGATCGTGATCCGCTCGCCCGTCACGACGTCGGCGTCACGCCATACGCGCGCATTGCCGATGAGCACGAAGCGCTGGTCGCCGTCGTAGTACTCGGCGCGCTGCGCCGTGCCCATCCGGCAGTCGTTGGTGATGATCCGGACATTGCCCGTGGACACCACCCGCTCGATGCGGTCCGTCTTGGAGTCCGTGTAGACCTCCATCCTGTCGGCGTACTGGACGGAGTTGTTCTGCTTGGCCACCACGCTGCCCTTGAACACCGACAAGCCTTCCTTCTGCATGCTCTCGAGGCTGTCGGCGTCCACGGTCACCGGTCCGTTCTTGCCCGTGGCCGCGGGCGGCGTGGCCGGATTCGCGGTCTTGGGCTTGGCGGCGGCGCCCTGCTGAGCGGCGCCCGTTCCGGAGAGCGCGACGGCGCCCGTGAGAGCCGCCACGACGGCGAGCGCGCCTATTCCTAGCCTCACAGCTTGCTCTTCGGCGGGGCGGGCACCCCCGCCTTCGTGGAGCCGAAGGTCGCCGTCACGCGCCCCCGCACGATCGCGATCTCCTGCGAGGGCATGACGTCGAGCCCCGTGCCCTTGACGACCCCGCTCGAGCGGTAAATCGTCACGGGCTGCTCGGTCCAGATCTTTCCGTCCGCGTTCATCCACTTCAGCACCGTCGTCTCCACCCTGAGGCCTTCGCTGGAGACCAGCACGACGTTGCCGCGGAGCTCCACGTCGCGCGTGTCCTGAATGAGATCGCCCTCGTCGCTCGTGACCTTCCACTTGCGCTCCGGCTCCTCGACCCCGATCGTCACCTTTCGGAGAAGGGTCTTGCCGGTTCCGGGGAACGTCTCGGCGCGCTCGGCGTCGAGGCGCCATCGATAGCCGCCGCCCTTGGCATCTTCCTGAATGTGGATTTCCCGGATCTCCTGGTCGGCCGGAGAGGACACGAATTTCTTCTCTCGCGGGGCCGAAGCGCGGTGTCCCTTGACGATCAGGACGCCGACCACGACCGTCACGAAGAGGATAACTCCCAGGGTGATTCCGGCGGCGACACGGTCCATATGCAAGTTCGGTACCACGCTAGCACACGACGTAGGCGCCCGCAAACAAGAAAGCCCGGCGGGCCTTTTTTTGCGGCTTAGTTGCGGGGCGGCCAGGCCTTGCGGGAGCGCAACAGCCACTCGACGGCTTCCCTGACGGCTCCGTGGCCGCCGGCAGCCCGGGACACCCAGTCGGCGGCCTGGCGCACCTCGGGAGCCGCGTCGACCGGAGCCATCGCGATGCCGGCCATGCGCATGAGCGGGAGGTCCGGCAGATCGTCGCCCATGACCGCGGTCTCGGCGGCGCTCACGCCCAAGCGCGCCAGAAGACCGCGGAGCAGGGCTCCCTTGTCGCCGACGCCCTGGTGCACCTCGACGACGCCCAGCTCGCTCATCCGCCGCGTCACCGCCGCCGATGCCCGGCCCGAGACGATAGCGACCTCGACACCCGCGCGCCTTGCCTGCTGCATGGCGAGCCCGTCACGGACGTGGAAGCGCTTGATCTCCTCCCCCGAGGCGCCGTAGACCAGGACGCCATCGGTGAGGACGCCGTCCACGTCGAGAACCAGGAGGCGGATCCTCGGGGCTTTCCCCGTGGCGCGCCGCGGCGGCGCCTTCTTCTTCACACGATCTTGGCGCGGAGGATATCGTGAATGTGGATGACGCCGGCGGGCCGCCCGGCGTCGTCCGTGATGACGAGGCTCGTGATCACGCCTTCCATGATCGCGAGCGCCCGCGCGGCGAGCTCGTCGCCGCCGATCCGCTTGGGCTTCGCCGTCATGCACTCACCTGCCCGCCGGTCGAGCAGTGTCCCGTGCGAGAGCTGCTGCCGCCGCAAGTCGCCGTCGGTGATGACACCCACCAGGCGCCCGGACCCATCGACCACCGTCGTCATGCCGAGCCGCTTCGCGCCCATCTCCTGGATCGCTTCCTTCATGGTCGCCGTCTCGCTGACCACGGGCAGGGCTTCGCCCGTGTGCATGAGGTCGCGCACCCGGAAGAGCGACTGCCAGCCGAGCGACCCGCGCGGGTGAAGCGCGGCGTAGTCCTCCGGACCGAGCCCCCGCAGATCCAGGAGCGCCATGGCGAGCGCGTCGCCCATGGCGAGAGCTGCCGTCGTGCTCGACGTCGGCGCGAGGTTGATGGGGCAGGCCTCCTCGGTGACGCCCACGTCCAGCACCACGTCGGCCTGCCGCGCGAGCGTCGAGCCGGGGCTTCCCGTCAACAGGATGAGCGGGATGCCGAGCCGCTTGATGGCGGGCAGCACCGCCAGGACCTCGTCGGTCTCACCGGAGTTCGACAGGCCGAGAACGAGATCGTCCTTGGCCACCATCCCGATGTCTCCGTGCACGCCTTCGGCGGGATGGAGGAAATACGCGGGCGTCCCGGTGCTGGCGAGCGTGGCTGCGATCTTTCTCCCGATGAGACCGGACTTGCCCATCCCCGTCACGATCACGCGGCCGCGGCAGCCGTGCATCAGCTCGACCGCTCGGACGAACCTGTCATCGAGGCGCTGCCGGAGCGCGGCAATGCTCTCGGCCTCCAGGCGCAGGACCCGATCGGCCATGTCGAGGAGCCGCTTGCGATCCGTCACCGCGCGGGGCCTCTGGCGCCCGAAGCGCCGGCGAGCCCTGAGGCGATCGCGGCGATCTCGGCCAGGAGCCGCGGCAGATCGTCGAGTCGCAGCATGTTCGGCCCGTCGGAGAGCGGGCGTCCGTCCGGCATCGTGCGGTCCGGATCCTCGTGGATCTCCATGAAGAGCGCGTCCACGCCGACCGCGACGGCGGCCCGCGCCAACGCCTGCACGTACTGCCGCTCGCCTCCGGAGCGATCTCCCGCCCCGCCGGGAAGCTGGACCGAGTGTGTCGCGTCGAAGATCACGGGGCAGCCGAAGGCGCGCATGATCGGGAGCCCGCGGAAATCCACCACAAGGTTGTTGTAGCCGAAGGAGGCGCCGCGCTCGGTCAGCAGTATCGCCTCGTTCCCTGTCGAGCGGAGCTTGTCTACCACGTTGCCCATGTCCCGCGGGGCGAGAAACTGCCCCTTCTTCACGTTCACGGGCTTGCGCGCATTGCCGCAGGCCAGGAGCAGGTCGGTCTGTCGGCAGAGGAAGGCGGGCACCTGGAGCACGTCGAGCACCTCGGCCGCCGGCCCGACCTCGGAGATGTCGTGGACGTCCGAGAGCACGGGGAGGCCGGTCGCCTCCTTGACGCGCGCGAGAATCCGGAGACCCTCCTTGAGACCGGGACCGCGGTACGAGTGGATCGACGAGCGGTTGGCCTTGTCATAGGAGGACTTGTAGATGAAGGGCACCCGGGCATCGCCCGCGATCCGCTTGAGACGCTCGGCCATCATGAGCGCGTGGCGCTCGTCCTCGATGGCGCACGGTCCGCCGATCAGCGCCAGCGGAGCGCCACCGCCGATCGTGATACCGCCGGCCACGTGCACCGCCCGCGTGCGCGGCTCCCCAATCATGCCGCCCCCTTGGGTCATGCCGTCCCTTGGTGATCCATGGCGGCGCGGATGAAGGCCGCGAACAGCGGGTGCGGCGCCCACGGCTTGGACCGAAACTCCGGATGGAACTGCCCGGCGACGAACCACGGGTGTCCAGTCAGCTCGATGATCTCGACGAGCTGCTTCTCGGCCCAGATGCCCGAGATATGGAGCCCGCCCGCCTCGAGCGCCTTGAGGTAGTCGTTGTTGACCTCGTAGCGATGGCGATGGCGCTCCTGGATCGCCCCCTGCCCGTATGCCCGCGAGGCTGCGGAGCCTTCGGCAAGGACGACCGGGTAGAGGCCGAGCCGCATCGTGCCGCCCTTGTCGGTGACATTGCGCTGCTCCGGCAGGAGGTCGATCACGTTGTGCGCGGGCTTGGGATCGAACTCCGTCGAGTTGGCGCCGTCGAGCCCGCACACGTGACGCGCGTACTCGATCACGGCGCACTGCATACCGAGGCAGATGCCGAAGTACGGCACCCCGTTCTCCCTCGCGTGGCGGATCGCCTGGATCTTTCCCTCGATGCCGCGGTCGCCAAACCCGCCCGGCACCAGAATGCCGTCGAGCCCCTCGACGTGGCCGGCCAGCCCCTCGCGCTCGAGCCGCTCGGCGTCGACCCATTCCAGATCCACCGCCACCTCGTGGGCGATCCCGCCGTGTGTCAGTGCCTCGCAGAGGCTCTTGTAGGAGTCCTTGACCTCGATGTACTTGCCGACGATCCCGATCCGCACCCGGCCGCGGGGCGACTTGACCCGCCGGACGATCTCCTCCCAGCGCGAGAGATCGGCCGGGCGCTGCGGCAAGCCGAGGAGCCGGCAGACGCTCTCGTCGAGCCCCTGCTCGTGAAAGGCCAGCGGCACCTCGTAGATCGTGTCCACGTCGCGGGCGGCGACAACCGCCTCTTCTTCGACGTCGCAGAAGAGGGCGATCTTGGACTTGATGCCCGGCGTGAGCAGGTGCTCCTTGTCCGTCCGGCACAGCAGCACGTCCGGCTGGATACCGATCGCGCGCAGCTCCTTGACCGAGTGCTGGGTCGCCTTGGTCTTGAGCTCGCCCGCGGCCTGGATAAAGGGCACGAGCGTCAGGTGGACGTAGATGACGTTGTCCTTGCCGACATCCTTCTTGAACTGCCGGACGGCCTCGAGAAATGGCAGGCCTTCGATGTCGCCCACGGTGCCGCCGATTTCCACGATGACCACGTCCACGCCCGAGCTGACCTTGCGGATCGAGGCCTTAATCTGGTCCGTGATGTGCGGGATGACCTGCACGGTGCGGCCGAGGTAGTCGCCGCGCCGCTCTTTCTCGATGACCGTGCCGTACACCTTGCCCGTCGTGATGTTGTTGTCGCGCGTCGTCTGGGCCGAGGTGAAACGCTCGTAGTGGCCGAGGTCAAGGTCGGTCTCTCCCCCGTCGTCGGTGACGTAGACCTCGCCGTGCTGGTACGGGCTCATGGTGCCCGCGTCCACGTTGATATAGGGGTCCATCTTGAGGAGTGTCACGCGCAGGCCCCGGGCCTCGAGCAGCGCGGCGATCGAAGCGGCCGCCAG
>WNFP01001275.1_pt1 | contig 19617 bp, 15 predicted proteins | sample 5400201 | NCBI WGS metagenome assembly WNFP01 (sample SAMN13153355, study PRJNA577476) | soil metagenome | isolation source: 115 cm saprolite under Madrone tree | place: USA:California | collected 2016-06-14
GACGTGCCGGGGCACTTTAGCTCATTCAGGATCGCCTATCAGGGTGAAAATCCGAAGGAAGTTTCCGAGATTGCCAACGAACTGGCCGCCACGTTCATTACGGAAAACTTGCGGGCTAGGCAGGCGCAGTTTTCTGGCACGGCGGAATTCCTAGACAACGAACTGCAAGAAACAAAAAGTAGGCTCGAGGCCAGAGAACAGCAACTTCAGGCTATCAAGACGACCAACGTCATGGATCTGCCCGAATCCAAACAGTTTCACCTGGAAGCTCTGAACAACCTACGCACGCAGTTGGCGGCCAGCGAAGATCGAGTTCGTCAGGCGAAGCAGGACAAGATCATGCTCCAGACCATGATGAACACGAACGCGCCTACTGTCGAAGTGGACGGAGGCGGCACCACCAGTTCGTCGCCGTCGCAAAAGCAGATTGAAAAATTAGAGTCGCATCTTGCGGAGTTGCGATCGCGATATGGCCCCAACTTCCCAGACGTCCGCAAGGTGCAAGCAGATTTAGATCGGTTGAAAAACAAAGAAGCTGCCAAGAAAACGCAGGCTCCCGCCCCGATTCCCGTTGAGCCCATGGTCCAAACTGAGAGCAGGAGAAACCCGGTCATTGAAGCGCAAATCCATAAGCTAGACCAGGAAATTGAGGAACAAACAAAGCTTCAGGGTCCCCTGCAACAACAGATCGATCTTCACGTAACAAAGCTCGAGCGAGTGCCTATCTTCGAACAGCAAATAGCCGGTTTGATGCGGGACTATGATTCATTGCGGTCTCACTACCAGAGCCTTTTAGACAAGAAGCTATCCGCTCAGATGGCGAGCGCGCTCGAAGTCCGCCAAAAGGGAGAGCGATTTGTAATTCTCGATCCTGCCCCCATTCCGGAACAACCTTCAGGGCCGAATCGAGTGATCATCGGATTTGCTGGTCTGATCGTGGGTCTTATTGGAGGAGTTGGTTTGGCTATCGGGATCGAAATGATGGATCTGTCCGTTCGAAGCGAACATGAAGCGACAGAGCTTCTCGGGATTCCGGTGCTGGCTGGAATTCCCCAGATGTACACCGCAGCTGAGGTGCGTTCCCGGAGAATTAGTTTTGTATTGGCTGCAATTCTCACGGCATCGCTTTCCTCCGGGCTAGGAGTATTTATCTCCGTTTTGACACGTAAGATAGGGTCATTTTAATGTACCTAAAATACTACCAACTGCGCGAAGAGCCCTTTAGTCTTACTCCGGATCCCCGGTTTCTGCATTTGGCCCAGTCATACCGGGTCGCCCTTGAGACGGTGGTGCAATCCATCATCCGGAGAAAGGGTTTTGTAGTTGTCAACGGTCCAATAGGGACAGGCAAGACTACGCTGCTGCATGCAGCGATGCAGATTCTTTCCCGATCGAACACCAACAACGCTCCGCTGGCATCGGCATTTGTGCTAAACCCGGTGCTCAGCCGTGAGGAATTTCTCGAAACCTTGATAACGGAATTCGAAGTGAACTGTAGGTCCACTAGCAAACCGGCGCGCCTGACGGCTCTTTACAACATGTTTCTTGAGAAGCAAAAGCATGGGGGAACCTCCATTCTGATTGTCGACGAAGCCCATTTGATGACGATTGAACTGCTGGAGGAGATCCGCCTCCTGAGTAATGCCGACACCTATCGAGAAAAGCTGCTGCAGGTGGTCCTGTGCGGCCAGCCTGAGCTGACTCCCTTCTTGCAGCGGCGTGAACTAAGAGCCTTACAACAACGGATTACGCAATACTGTTCGCTACGGCCAATGGACCTGGCCGAAACTCACAGCTATGTCGCGGAGCGTCTTCAGGCCGCGGGATTGACTGGGCCATCACCATTCAGCGAGAAGTCGATAGAGTTGCTACACTTGTATTCACAAGGAGTTCCTCGGCTGATTAATCAAATCTGTGACGGCGCCCTGGTGATTGGATTTAATACCAAGCAGAGGGTAATTCAGCCGGATGCCATCGAGGGATCAGCGACGCAACTGCAGTTGACAGTCGAGCCGGTTGAAGAACGTCCAAAAGCAGTCGGCCGCGAAGCCGATTTGGAAGTTGTTGAGTCAGCTCTGGATCTACTAATCGAAGCAATGAAACGGAAACGGACTTCCACCTGGAGTAATGAATGAGCAAGTTTTTTGACGAAACACAGAAGGCCCGGCAGTGGGCCCCTCAAGTTCCCCAAACCGGGCGCATAGATGTTGTGTCCGTGATCGACGCGATCAAGCAAAACGAGTCGGTGGCCACCGATGTGGTTGAGGCTGGCCCGGCAACTAGAATGGAGATCGAAACGCAGAAGCCGGTCAACGCTCTAATTAAGACCGTTCAGAGTGATAACCCCCTGCCTGCTCCAGCGGTAGAGGCATATGGATCGCTACGGACCCGAGTCATGAAGCTGCAGGCAGCGAAGGGTATCCGCTCGCTGATGCTAACAAGTTCGGTGCCCTCCGAAGGCAAGACGTTGACTGCGCTGAACCTGGCTGTATCGTTCGCAAAGCTCCACAATTTGCGCATTCTTCTGGTTGACGGGGATCTGCGGTCAAGAGGGCTGACCCGGTTGCTTCAGATCCCCGAGGGTCCTGGGTTGTCGGATTTTTTGGGGAGAAAGGTTACCGCCGATAAGGCCGTTTTGCCTACGGAGCACGAAAACCTTTTCGTCCTGGGAGCAGGAACACAAAACGGCCTACCATCCGAACTTTTTGCTGGCCCCCTCTGGCCCGAGTGTATCGCTTGGGCGAGTCAATCCTACGGGATCGTGATTGTGGATGCGCCGCCAATGCATTTGCTTTCGGATGCGGAATTAATCAGTGCTGGGTGTGACGGTGTCTTGATTGTTGTAAAAGCATTATCAACACCCCGCGAGATTGCCCAGAAATGTGTCAGCCGACTGGACAAGCGGAAGCTGATCGGCATTGTGTTTAACGGTCTTCCGAGTACTTCGGATAGCAACTATGGCTATTACGGGACTTCGAGCTGAAACCACAAGGAAATGACAGTTCAGATAGACCGTCCTAAGTTTTTGAGCCATAGACAGGTCAAACGAGTCCATTAGGGGGCAAAGAGGGGAAGGAGGTGACCGTAAGAGATCATGTACGCAAACATTAAACTACAAATCTTTCGCAGAGGGATCCATCAGAACCAGCTGGCGAGGACGCTCGGCATGGACGAAACGCTATTAAGCAAGATCATTCGAGGATTCCGCGAACCCTCAGAGACTCAGCGCAAGCAACTTGCGGACTACCTCAATGCGAGCGAGCAGTGGTTGTTCGAGAAGTCTGAATTCTCAGGTTCATCTGAGATTCTCGCGAAGACGGAGTTAATACCCGAGCCCGATAATGACAGAGACTAAGATTCAGTGCGATACGTTAACTCCGCCTGCGACGCCACTACAGGTGAAACCGTTCGAGTTGGGTGCGGAGAATCGTTGGGATCGTTTTGTATTAGAACATCCACGTGCCAGTTTCTTTCATTTGATTGGCTGGAAGCGAATTATAGAGAAAACTTTCGGCCACAAAGCGCGTTACTTCTACTGCGAACGCGACGGTAAGATCACAGGCATTGCTCCGATTTTCGAATGTTCCAACTGGCTCATAGGACGATGCTTCATATCCATACCGCTGGCTGCTTACGGCGGAATCGTAGCAGTGGATACCGAGTCCGAACAAGCGATGCTCGAACACTCGAAGCGAATGGCAGAATCGGCTTCGGCCGAATATCTTGAACTTCGCCACCGAGACGGTGAGCTTCTTGACGGTTTCCACGCGAACCAACTCTACGTAACTTTTAACGCTCCACTTTTTCCTGATTCAGCCACGAATCTGAAACGCCTGCCGAAAGACACTCGATACATGATTCGCAAGGCGGAAAAAGGGGGCTTGCGAGTGCAACGTGGTGTGGGACAGCTGGATGTATTTTATGAGCTCTTTGCGCGGAGTATGCACCGGCTAGGAACACCGGTTTTTCCACGCGCACTATTCAGGAATATCGTGGACGAATTCCCTGATCACACAGAGCTTATGCTTGTGTACAATGGCGCGGACGCTGTAACCGGAGTACTCTCCTTCTTTTTCCGCGATACGATTCTTCCGTATTATGCTGGCGCAACACCCGAAGCCACGCGCTTGGCAGCCAATAACTTCATGTATTGGGAACTGATCAGGCGCGCCGGGGAGCAGGGTTTTCGCACGTTTGATTTTGGACGGAGCAAAAAAGGCACGGGAGCGTTTGCGTTCAAGTCTCAGTGGAACATGAACGCCGAACAACTTGACTATCAGGTTTTCCTGGTGAAGCGTAAAACAGTTCCGAATTTTTCTCCAGTGAACCCGAAGTTCGAGATGGCCATTCGTCTTTGGCAAAACCTACCTCTCTCGGTAACCAAGTTGCTGGGACCGTCCGCCGTCCGGTTGTTCCCATGAAGATCCTATTTCTTGCGCACCGAATTCCTTACCCACCGGACAAGGGCGAGAAAATTCGTGCATTCCACGAGTTGAAGTTTCTGGGAGCACGTCACACGGTGGACCTGTATTGCTTCGCGGATTCTGAATCAGAAGCCTCTCAGCAAGGAGCGCTGAGAAACTATTGCCGACGCATCTATGTGGAAGGGCGTTCGCGAACAAAAATAGTCGCAGGGGCAGCGCGAAGCTTCTTGAGAAGGGAACCGCTCTCGTGCGGATGTTTTTTTTCTTACAAGTTTCAAGCCGAAGTACAGCGGGCCCTCGCGACGGAAACCTACGATGTAACCTTCGTTTATTGCTCGTCCATGGCTCAGTACGTTCCGTGGCCCTTGGCCACACCAGTGGTGATGGACTTTGTGGACATTGACTCTGCGAAATGGAGCCAGTACGCGAAGAGATCTAAGCCACCTCTGTCATGGGTATATGACCGTGAAGCCCGGAAGCTGGCGATGTATGAAGAGAAATGGGCGCGCGTGAGTTCCTCAACGATGGTTACCACCCCGCAGGAAGCGGCGTTATTGCGAGGAGAAGGGATACCACCAGCTGAGGTTGTGAGCAACGGGGTGGAGATTCCCCCTGAGCGAGACGCCAAACTCCCTGAAGAAATTCGAAGCTTACAGCCCTTCGCCCTTTTTGTGGGCACGATGGATTATCTGCCGAATATCGACGCGGTAGAGTATTTCGCGGAGGAGATCCTGCCTCGAATTCGGGAGAGTCATCCTGAGCTGAAGTTTTTGATAGTGGGCCGCAATCCCACCCGCCGAGTATGTAAGTTGGGAAGGAAGCCCGGGGTCGTCGTGACGGGCGCGGTACCCCAGGTGGACGTGTATTTGGCAGGTTGTACCACAGTTGTTGCACCGTTCCGCATCGCTCAGGGTATCCAGAATAAGGTGCTGGAGGCACTCGCCGTGGGCAAACCAATCGTTTCCACTCCAAGCCCCGCGGCGGCGATTGCTGCAAGACACGGAGAGACGCTCTTAGTGGCCGACACTGCGGGAAAGTTTGCAGATGCCGTCGTGGCTCTTCTAGAAGACCCGGCACTCTGTTGCCGTTTCAGCAAAGGCGCCGACTTTGTCCGCAAGAACTTTAGCTGGCATGAGAACCTGAGTCATCTGGAGCACCTCCTGCTGCAAGCAGCGGGTTCCTGCCTGGCAACTACCAGGTAGAGCTGCAATATGCCCAAATTAACGGCCACTTCACACGAAATGCCACATGCGAACAGCGCACCTGCATGTGACGATAAACCGCCGGAACACGTTGACCTTGCAAAAGGCCCAGAGGATGGCTCGCGGGGGACGCCGAGCACACGAGCCAGTAGGCAGTCCGACCAATCGGGGCTGCGGGTGTTGCATGTTATTGATCGTTTGGGGGTGGGAGGCACAGAAGTAGGGATCTTAAAAGTCATACAAGGATTGAGCGGTGAATGCTTTCAACACCGAATATGCACCATTCGTGGATTCGACGAGAATTTTGCGAGGTCCCAAGGTTTCGAGGGCCAAATTTATGTGGCAGGCCGATTGAATTCGGGTCTTCAGTTTCTCCTGGGCCGCCTGGCACGAATCATGCGTGATTTCCGACCACATATTGTACATTCACGGAACTGGGGTGCGATCGAAGCAATGCCGGCGGCACGCCTGTCCGGTGTCCCCGTGGCGATTCACAGTGAGCACGGCTACGAGGTGGACATGCTGGATGGCCTTCCAAGTCGGCAACGGGTTTTCCGCCGCTTTGCTTACGCTGGTGCCGACGCGGTTTTCACCGTAAGTGAACAGCTGCGGTCCTACCATTCGCGCCAAGCTTGGCTTCCCATTGAACGATTCCGTGTGCTGCCAAACGGGGTTAACACGTCCCGATTCGCCCGGCGCCCTGCGGAGAGCCAAGAAACCCGCCAACGGCTCGGCTTGAGCGACGGAAGCCTAGTAATCGGGACTGTCGGCCGCCTAGTACCGATAAAAGATCACGCGACGCTTCTGCAAGCAGCGGAGATCTTAATCAGCCGAGGAATGCCCATTCACGTTCTTCTGGTCGGCTCGGGGCCTGAGTTGGCGAACCACAAGGAGTTTGTTGCTGCATCGCCAAGACTGTCTGGGCGAGTGGTCTTCACGGGAGCGGTTTCTAATGTCCCAGCGTTGCTAAACGCCATGGACGTATTCGTACTGCCATCCCTCAGCGAGGGCATGTCGAACACACTCTTGGAAGCCATGGCTTCGAGCTTACCTGTGGTCGCAACCCGAGTCGGTGGGAATCCCGAGCTGGTCGAAGAGGAACGCTCGGGATGGTTTTTCGAGCCAGGAGATGTGGTGGCTCTCGCTGCGATTCTCGAGCGGATAGGTCGGGACTCTAATCTTCTTCAGGAGTTTGGCCAAGCGGCACGACGGCGCGCGGTCGAGCATTTCAGCTTGGAAGGCATGATCGGCAGCTACCATAATCTCTACTTCGAGCTCGCCAGAAAGCGCGGGGTCTTGACCGCGCATCAGAGATAAGCTTCATGTGCGGACTTACCGGGATCTTCGAATACGAGCGGTCGACGGAAATCTCGAAGGAGCTGGTCCACCGCATGAACGAAACCATCGTGCACCGCGGACCAGATGATGAAGGCATTTTTGTGGGGCCGGGAATAGGGCTTGGGTTCCGACGCCTCAGCATCATCGACCTTTCAGGCGGTCACCAACCTATATCGAACGAAGACGGCAGCATTTGGGTGATGCTAAATGGAGAAATCTACAACTATCCTGAGTTGCGCAAAGAGATGCTGGAGAAGGGGCACACGTTAGCGACACGATCGGATACAGAGACCATAGTGCATCTCTACGAAGAGTATGGCGAGGATTGCTTCGCTCGGTTGCGGGGAATGTTTGCAATCGTTCTATGGGATTCCAGGAAGCGGAAACTCTTAATGGCCCGCGATCGTGTTGGAAAGAAGCCGCTATTTTATTCGGCCAATGAAAAGCGCGTCCTTTTTGGATCCGAGTTGAAGGCCCTGTTGGCAGGCGATGACTTGGCACGCGAAATGGATCCCCAGGCCCTGTCCGATTACTTTTCGTTTGGATACGTCCCGGCGCCCAAGACAATATACCGCAACGTGCGGAAAGTTCTCCCCGGGCACTACATTGCGGTGTCGAGAGATGGTTCGCTTCGCGAACAGTCCTACTGGAAATTGTCTTTTGGAGAGAACGAGGATCTGAGCGAAGCCGACTGGTGCGAGCGCATACGCCATGAACTTTGCGAAGCAACCCGCATACGCTTGATGAGTGAGGTGCCGCTAGGCGCTTTTCTCAGCGGCGGTCTGGATTCGTCTGCAGTGGTTGCTACGATGGCGCACTCGATGAATCAGCCCGTAACCACATGTTCGATTGGTTTTGACGTGCCGCAATTCGACGAGTCTAAGTATGCGCGGCAGGTCGCGGAACAATTCCATACGCAACATCACGAGCAAGTTGTTCAACCGGACGCTTTGGCTGTCGTGGACAAACTAGCGTGGCACTTCGACGAGCCTTTTGCGGATTCCTCGGCAATTCCAACCTACTACGTGTCTGGCATCGCCCGTCAATACGTAACGGTTGCGCTTGGAGGAGACGGAGGCGACGAAAATTTCGCCGGATATCGACGATATCAGTTTGACGTGCTGGAAAACCGAGTGAGGGCACGCGTGCCTGCGGGGATCCGGTCCAGTATCTTTGGACCTCTAGGCCGCTGGTATCCAGGGTTGGCCTGGGCGCCACGGATATTCCGTGCCAAAGCCACATTCCAGAGTCTTTCGCGCAATCCGCTGGAGGGCTACTTCAATTCGATATCCATTTTTCGTCCGGGAGAGAAATCCCAGCTCTTCCAGAAGGATTTCCAGAACCTGCTGGCAGGTTATGATTCTGTTGAAGTCCTCAGACATCACTACGAAAGTGCCGATACGGAAGATCCCCTCTCGCGAATACAATATGTGGACATTAAGACTTATCTGCCTGACGACATATTGACGAAGGTCGACCGTGCAAGCATGGCCGTATCGTTGGAAGTGCGGGCTCCGTTACTCGATCATCACTTAATGGAGATGGTAGCACGAATACCAGCTTCCCTGAAGCTGCGGGGCCGGGAGGGGAAATACATCTTTAAGAAAGCGATGGAGCCAACACTCTCACATGACGTTCTCTACCGCCATAAGCAGGGTTTTGCCGTTCCACTTGCGCACTGGTTTAGGAACGAATTGAAAGAAACGACGCGCGAAACGATTTTTTGCGTACACGATGGAATCCTCGATCCACAGTATTTGGAAAAGATTTGGACAGAGCACCAGCGCGGAACTTTTGATCGCTCGGCATACCTTTGGTCCGTGCTGATGTTCCGCAAGTGGCAACAAGGCTTTGCATCGGGGGCAGTCCGATGAGCGGGGTCTGCGGCATCTGCCAGCCTGGTGTTGAAGTCTCACGAGCAAACCTTGATGAGATGCTGGCAGCGTGCTCGTTGCCGGAAGAATCGGGTTGCGAGGGCTTGGCGGGGAATTCCGCAGCGCTCGGGGTGGGCCGACGCTGGCCCTATCAACAAACAGGCAAAGTTCGGGGAGTAAGAATCGCGCTGGATGCTGATCTTCATAACCTCGAAGAGCTCTCTGCGCTTCTTGAGGGAGAAGGACTGCCCGGCGGCCAAATGTCGCTTGCAGAAGCAATAGCGAATTTATATATCCTTCGCGGGCCGAACTTTGTAAAACATCTTCAGGGGGCATTTGCAATCGCGATCTGGGACGAAACGCTGCAGCAACTGCTACTGTCTGTCGATCGTTTGGGATTCAAGACCCTTTACTGGAGCCGCGAACGTGAACGCTTGCTATTTGCGTCACGCGTTGGAGCAGTGCGAGCTGGCCAAGATTCGCCAGCCGAAATCAACCCCGAAGCCATTACTCAATTTCTGCTATTCAGCGTAGTTCCTGCCCCACTGACAATCTTCAGAGGGATTGAGAGGCTCAGCCCTGGCTTCCTCTTGACCTTCCGGGGCGGTGAGGTGGGAAAAAAGCGCTACTGGGATCTCGCTTACAGCGAGGACATGGACCGTGAGGAGCGATATTGGTCGCGGGAATTGTGCGAAGAAATGCGGGGCGCGGTTCATCGGCACCTGAGTGACTGCGCGCCTGAAAAGACAGGGTCCTATCTGAGCGGAGGGACGGACAGCAGCAGCGTAACGGCGTTCATGTCCGAGCGCGTCAAACCAGCCAAGACATTCTCCATTTCATTCCCAGTTGATGGTTACAGCGAAATCGACTTTGCGCGCACGATTGCGAGGCGATTTCAAACGCGCCATCATGAGCACTGCCTGACTCCCGAAGATGCCGCTACCGCCATTCCGAAGCTCATGCGCTATTACGATGAGCCATTCGCCAACTCCTCTGCAATTGCCTCTTATCACTGCGCGCTCCTCGCTCGTGAGAATGGAATGGACACGTTGTTCGCTGGCGACGGCGGAGACGAATTATTTGGCGGAAACGCACGCTACGCCAGTGACAAGGGGTTCGCACTCTACCACGCTGTGCCGCAGTGGGTACGATCGACGATAATCGAACCTGCAGTACGTCTGCTACCCGAGACCGATGGGAAGTTGAGCCTGCCGCGACGCTACATCCAGCGCGCGCAAATCGCAAACCCGCGAAGAATACTGTCCTACAATTTCTTTCTGAACATGGGGGCGCAAGAGATTTTCGAGCCTGATTTCCTGGAACAGTCTTCAGAGGATGCCTTTCTGTGTATAGCAGATGAACATTACCGCTCTGCTAATGCCTCGAGCGAATTGAATCGGCTACTGTACATGGATGTAAAGATGACGCTGGCCGACAATGACTTGCGCAAAGTAAGCGGAACGGCAGAAATGGCCGGAATCCGTGTTCGGTATCCCCTTCTGGATACGCGGCTCGTCGAATTCTCGAGCCGAATTCCAACGAACCTCAAGCTGAAAGGGATGGAGAAACGCTATATTTTCAAGCAAGCGATGAAGAGAATTCTTCCGGACCAAGTTCTATACAAGAAGAAGCATGGATTTGGAGTTCCTTTGGGAGAATGGTTCTTGCACGACGCCAGGCTGAAGGCTCTTGTACAAGATGTATTGGGTGACCCTCGAACACAGCAGCGGGGTTATTTTAGACGGGAATTCCTAGACAAATTGATTGGTTTGCATAAACAGGAAAATGCGGGTTTTTACGGTGAAATCGTCTGGTACCTCGTGGCACTTGAACTATGGCACCGCGAACATCTGAAACCAGTTCGAGAGACTTCGAATGTTGGCTAAGACTCAAACAAGTGATCCCTGGACGCGCCCACAGAGCGCAGACAGCGATGAAGCTCGCCACCGGCACCGATGGCGTGATGCGGTGGCCGCAGTTCTCTTTCATACCGGAGCGTTCCGGATTCTACAAGCTTTTTCACGTTATTATGAACTTAAGCGAGGCAACCGCCAAAGGTTGCCGCTCGCACGTAGAGCTAGTCATCCAAAGTTTTTGGTTTTGTGCTACCACAGAATTGGGATCAATGGGATCCCCCTTTTCAGCGAGCTTCCCCCCGCCATGTTTGAGGCCCAGATGCGGTACCTTCGCGGGCGGTATCGAGTTCTATCTCTCGATGACCTCTGTGAGGAAATGGAGAACCCCTCCCAAAGAGGGGACGCCGTCGCCGTTACTTTCGACGACGGGTACCGCGATTTGCATACCCATGCGCTGCCAGTCTTGCGGAAGTATCAGATTCCCGCGACAATTTTTCTGCCGGTGGTTTCCATTGAGACGGGCCAAGTCCCTTGGTATGACCGGATTTTTCTGGCTCTGAAGGTTTTTCCCAAGGACGAACTGGAAATCGTCCTTGATCGTCCCCGGAACTTCCAACTCGTCTCTTTCCAGGCGCGGTTGCAGACAGCTGCGGAAATCATTCAGTATTTACGTACGCTTCCTGATGATCGCCGCAAGGAATATTGTGCGGCGTTGGAAGAGCAAATTAGCCTTCCGCAGGATGAACTTACAGATAGGATGCTAACTTGGGACCATATTCGGGCCATGTGCCGCGAGAGGATAAACTTCGGATCACATACCATGACACATCCCGTGGTCAGCCAACTGACCGAATCCCAATTGGAAAGCGAACTGGGTGAGTCCAAACGGGCGTTGGAAAACCGCATCGGCATCCCAGCCGTGCATTTTGCGTATCCCTTCGGCAAGCCTGCAGACTGCGGAACAGCGGCCCTTCCGTTTCTGGTGCGCAACGGCTATCGTTCAGCGGCTACAACCGTCGAGGGAGTCAACGAGCCTGGAGACAACTGCTATCATTTGCGCCGCTCGCAAGTGGGGAACGAACGGTCTATCGCAATGTTTGCCTTCAGGTTGAACCAGCTGTTCCTCTCCTCCGGAGCCCAAGATTCGACAATCACATACCAGGGAGTAGCTCCCGTTTTGGGTGAGCCGTCCGCCAAATCCGGGCGGCAGCGGCCTAGAGCCACTCATGCGTGACATTATAGTATTAGTCATAATCCTGGGCTCAGTTCCGATCTGCTTCATCAGACCTTTTTTTGGTGCAATGATGTGGGTTTGGGTGGCGTACTTTAATCCTCACCGCTTCACCTATGGAATGGCCTACAACTTTCCAGTTTCCGCGATCATTGCAATCCCTACGCTTCTCGGAATCATGTTCTTTCGCAAGGTGAATCGAGGAATTTTCGTGCGAGAGACCGTAATGCTGCTTCTTTTCTGGGCCTGGATTACCATCACGTATATCAACGCAACGCAGGTCCCTGTTTTTGCCGATCATGTGGAAGACGCGCAAATTCAGCTAATCAACGTGAGTAAAGTTCTCCTGATGACCGTTGTTCTTATCCTGGTCGTCACGTCGAAGAAACAGCTGGACATCCTCTTTCTAGTCACTGCTTTCAGTTTTGGCGCTCTGGCGATCAAAGGAACGCTGTTCGGCTTGGCGACGGGCGGCAATTTTCGCATTTGGGGGCCCCCGGATTCCTTTGTGTACGACAACAATGATTTCGGCCTCGCACTGAATATGACAATACCAATGCTGTTCTACTTGCCTCGCGAGGTAAAGTCGCCTCGTCTGCGCAAATTATTATGGGTGTCGTTTTACTGTAGCATTCTTGCGGTTATTTTGAGTTATTCGCGGGGCGCTCTATTGGGTCTGGTGGTCGTCCTTGGCGCAATCTCGCTTAAGTCAAACCGGAAAATTCTGGCGAGCGCATTATTGGTCGTTTTCGCCGTTCTTCTCTTAACATTTGCACCGCCAGCATGGATGGATCGCATGGGTAACTTTGCGCAGGGAGAGCTGGACCAATCAGCGGAAGGCCGTCTGCACGCATGGCAATTCGCCTGGACCTTTGCGTTGCAATACCCGATTATGGGCGGAGGCTTTGAAACCTTTACACCGGAGTTGGAAGCGCGCTTTACGCCTCAGTTCCCCTTTGCCGGACCGCACAGCATCTATTTTCAGACCCTCGGTGAACAAGGATTTGTGGGTCTTGGAATCTTTCTGCTCTTGCTGGGGGGCTGTTTCTATGGGTTGCGAAGCATGCGCAGACGTGTGCGTGGACAGCCAGCTTTTAATTGGGTAGCCAATTATTCGAACATGCTGGAAATCTGTCTCCTGGCGTATGTCGTCAGCGGTGCGTTTCTGCCTCGAGCTTACTTCGATCTTTGGTTTCAACTGGTGGCGGCCGCGGCGCTCGTGAAAATTCTGTACGAACAAGAACGGTCGCAATCTGTGACGGAACAATTGGCAAAACCCGCCGAAGCGGACTTAGTGGAAGTACCAGTTGGGTAGGCGTGGTGGCCCGCCGCGTCGCTGGAGATTTCGCAATAGGCCGAGGTTGTACGCCAGAGACGGAGTCGTGAGATGGTAATGACAATTTTGAATACCGGAAGGAGCCGCTTGTGTAAGAGCAAGACTTTGCTATTTGCATTGTTCTTGTACTTCACTCCAGGTGCCAGCATAGGGCAGACGTCGAAGTGGACCACCGAGACGGTAGACACCTACGGAGTGCAAACGTCCATCGCCCTGGATAAGGACCGGAACTTGCACATCAGCTACTTTTCGGGAGGGATAAAATACGGATTTCGTCCCGCGGATTCTTCTCGCTGGTTCACGATGGATCTGGCCCCAGGCGGAGGATATTCGGAGGTACCCACCAGTCTGGCTCTTGACGCCTCCGGGAATCCGCACATTTGTTTTACGCCCGGTGTACTAAAATACGCATCTTTCGAAAATCACGGCTGGAATATCCAACAGATCGATCCACAGTCTGGATTGATCGAGTACAATTGCTCGCTGGCCATCGCTGCAGATGGCACGCCGCATGTTATTTGGTATCAGGAAAACAACGTACACCTCAAGTATGCCGTTCTGGAAAAAGGGTCGTGGTTGGCTCGTACCCTTGATTCCGATCAGCAGACGGGCAAATGGAACAGCATGCTGCTCGACGCGCAGGGAAACCCACATATCAGCTACGACGTTTTCACGAAAGGGGAGATCAAATACGCATATTGGGACGGAAAAGAGTGGCGGCGAAAAGTCATTGACTCTCCAAACATAAGTCCAGATGAACCATCCGGCGGAATGGGGAATTCGCTAGTGTTGAACCGCGATGGCAAGGCGCAAATCAGTTACGAAAATGGGGAAGCCGTGAAGTATGCCTGGGAGAAAAATGGCTCCTGGAAGATCGAAACGATCGATCACGTTGTGTTAAGCGGCAGTTGGGCTGGGTACCGAACTCGTCAGGCTTTAGATCCGCAGGGGAATCCCCATGTCGTGTACGAGGATGGCGGTGCCCTGAAGCATGCCTATTGGGATGGAAACGATTGGAGAATTCAAGTGGTTTCCGGCTCGGGCACTCGGCGGCACCGTTATGAGGACATTGCAATCGACCGTCACGGAAACATCTACATTATTTATCAGGATGCGATTGACGGTTCGCTGAAGGTTTCGGTCGGACATCCCCAGGGGCAGGTAGAAAGCACATCAGTCGAAAAAAAACCAGAAAAGTGATCGGATGATCCCAGGATCAAGACCCTTGGCGGGAAGCTGCAACACAAAGGCCACCGCACTCTGATAGGTGCAAAGCGTCCACGAGACCAAGGATGGCGCCAGACTGTGAGCGCACGTCTGGGTTCCGTTCTCGCAAAAAGGGGTTTAGAACAGGTGATCAAGGCAAGCTCTTCTTTAGGCTTAAACGGCCTAAGCGGCCCCGATGAACAAGCGCAAGGCGCAATATATGCCTGCTTCGATGACGCCAAAACTTATGTGGCACAAATGAAGATTCTCCATATCCTCGACCACAGCCTCCCTCTGCACAGCGGATACACTTTCCGAACACAGAATATTCTCGAAGACCAGAGGAAGAGGGAATGGGTGCCAGTCGCATTGACCTCCCCTAAGCACGAAGCGAGTTGGGGTGGACCCGCTCAGCGAATGGAGGAGATCGGTGGGTTTCGATTTTATCGTACCGGGCGATTGCGTTCAGGATTGGCACCACTTGCGGCTGAATTCCAAGGCATGAGATTGCTGGCCAAGCGAATTGAAGACGTGGCAAAAATCGAGAAGCCAGCCTTGCTACACGCACACTCACCGGTGTTGAATGTCCTCGCGTCTCTTTGGGCGGGGCGGAAACTAGGGATTCCTGTCGTCTATGAAATTCGCGCGTTCTGGGAGGACGCCGCAGTGGATCACGGAACCTACTCTCCAAACTCCTGGAAATACAGGATGATGCGCTCGATGGAGACCTGGGCTTGCCGGAAAGCTGCCCAGGTTGCAGTAATATGCAATGGAATTAAGAATGATCTTGTACGGAGAGGAATACCGGAAGAGAAACTCAGTGTAGTTTTCAATGGAATCAATCCGGAAGACTTCCGCACTTTGGATCGTGACGAAGAACTTGCGAAAAGCTTGGGCACCGGCGGCAAGAGGGTACTGGGTTTTATAGGTTCCTTCTACAGATACGAAGGGCTCGACCTTCTCGTGAAGGCTTTTGCGAAACTGTGTGAGACAAGGGATGACCTTGTTTTACTCCTCGTCGGCGGCGGCGAGATGGAGGGGGAACTTCGGGACCAGGTCGAGAAATCGTCGCTGCAAAGCAGAGTAATCATCCCTGGCAGATTCCCGCACGAGAAAATTCCGGGCATCTATTCGCTGATCGATATTCTTGTATATCCCCGATATTCGATGCGGCTGACCGAACTCGTGACCCCGCTCAAACCGCTCGAGGCCATGGCCATGGGCAAACCTTTAGTCGCCAGCGACATTGGCGGCCATCGAGAATTGATCCAGAATGAATCTACCGGCCTCCTGTTTAGACCGGGAGACGTTTCCGCTCTTGCAGGAACACTTTTGCGCCTCCTCGATGATGCCGGGTTGCGCGGAAAGCTAGCGATCCAGGGAAATCAATGGGTTCGGGAGAATCACACATGGTCGAAGACCACCGCCATCTATTCCGCCATATACGCAAGAGCCTTGGCCAAGTCATGAGTTTGATTTGGGATGAATTTCGAGCAAGAACAAGACGGGAAACGGCCATTCTGGCTCCAGCGCACGGACCAGGATGCGAAGGAACTCGTTTGGCCAATTCTCAAATTTTGGTGCAATGAGAAACTCGAGAGGATAAATATTGCTCGACCTCGCCGGCAACTTTGTTCCAACCACGAAATTGGGCATGCAGAGCCAGTGCGTTTCGGTCCCACTTTTTAGAGAGCGCCGACTCTAACGCAGCAGCAATGCTTTCGCTGTCTTGCTCGGCCAGCACTCCTAGGTCGGATGAGTAGATGATTTCAGGCACGCCGCCAACCCTGGTGGCGACAACGGGTGTCCCACAAGCAATCGATTCCATTATGACATTCGGCCAGCCCTCTCGTGAACTGACCAAACAACTCACATCCGCAGCGCTGAACCACACGGCAAGCTCCTGATTTGGTTGCGCACCCACGAGCATCACCTTCTCCTGTAGTCCCAATTTGCAGATCAATTCCTCCAGGCCAAGCCGCAGAGGGCCATCTCCGATGATGAAGAGCTTCGCGCCGAGAGTGTGCCCGGCCAACTTTGCGAAAGCTGAGATCAGTAGGGCGTGATTTTTTGCCACCGTCAAAGAGCCAACGGATAAGGCAATTTTCCCTTCGTTAGGGAGTCCAAGCGTGCGTCGTGCTTCAAGTTGAGGAAGTGGATGGAACCGATTTGTATCCACTCCATTCGGAATAACGCAGATTTTTTCAGCGGGCAAGCCCAAATCTATCATGGCATTCTTTAGGGATCTTGAGACCGCAATGATTCCAGCAGCTTTGCGCAGACTCCAGACAATCAACGGGCGAATGGTAGGAAACGAAGGGAAAACGTTGATGTCCGTGCCACGCGCTGAGACGACTACTGGCAAACCGAGCATCCTCCCCAACAGAATGGCGGCGAAACCATCAGGATAGACATAGTGAGCATCAATACAGTCGAACTGAAATTGACGATGCAGTCGCCGAACCAGGAGAAAGGAACCAACGAACATCAAAAGGCCATGAAGCGGCATGAGGAAACCTGGAAGCAAGGGGTAGCGAGGATGGTACGCAGTGAGATTTTCTATGCTTTCTTCGCGAGGAAGCAAACTATGCTTCCCCCATCGGCTAGAGGTGATCCAAGAGGGAAAATATGGGACGGGAGCGACCACCTGGACGAAGTTTCCTTGGCGCTGGGCCAGATGGGAAATGCGCTGGAAAATGAAGATGCCAAAATCAGGTCTCCTGTGGTTAGGAAACAAAGATGTGAAAATCAGTATCCTCATCAGCCCCGCTATAATAGTCCGAAAGCAGCGATAGCAAAATCGAAAGTGCGATTCTGCGATTGCTTGGCACTCCCGCAAAGCCAACTTGCGGCTGGTACCCGCATATATCTATGATTCCTTAAGTTCCAAAGCGGGTAACTCAAGAAGGGAAAACTGATTGTGATGTCGGAAACTGCCCCATGACTCCGCGAGCTCCGTAGACTTTGAATCTTAGTGCCCCAGATCGATAAATACAGGAAAATAATAAGGAACAGAGAAACACAGCAGTCAGCAACTCTGCCGACAGGGCTTTGGATAGTGAGTCTTCTCCTAGGCTGGAAAATGAAGAATGCTGTCACAATCGACCTCGAAGACTACTACCAGGTGAGCGCCTTTTCTGAGAGCTTCGCCGTGGACCGGTGGGATAACTATCCCAGCCGGATTGAGCATAATACGGGAAAGCTACTTTCCATTCTTGATGAGGGAAATGCACGCGCCACCTTCTTCACGCTAGGATGGGTGGCTAGAAAGTACCCGAAGCTCATCAGGGAAATCGCAGACAGCCATCATGAAATCGCCTGCCACAGCAATGTCCACCGGTCTGTCTGTGCCATGAACGCGGACGAATTCCGTGAGGACACCCTTCAAGCCAAAAAATCGCTGGAAGACATAACTGGGGCACCGGTATGCGGCTATCGCGCGCCCAGCTTTTCAATCAAGAGCAACTCACTCTGGGCTTATGAAATTCTGGCTGAGTTGGGCTTTAGTTATGATTCCAGTGTTTTCCCCATAAAGCATCCAAACTACGGCTGGCCGGGGGGACCGCGCTTCCCGTTTACGATCAGGACCGACCGCGGGTCGATAGTCGAGTTTCCGATGCCGACGCTCCAGTTGGCGGGAGTGAGAGTTCCTATAGGAGGCGGCGCATATCTCAGGCTGCTACCATACTGGTATACTAGGTGGGGACTTCGTTACATCAATATGGGCGAGGAACGGTCAGCTTGCGTCTACCTGCACCCCTGGGAACTGGATTGGGAACAACCTCGAATGCAGGGAAGCTTATCGGCGCGTCTACGACACTATTTCGGATTGCAGGGAGCTGAATCGAAGTTTCGGCGATTGCTTCTCGATTTTGACGTGCAACCCCTGAACTCATTGATCGAAGAACTTAACTCCGACTCCTCAGCGGGTCGTTGCGAACCGATTCCAGAGGTAGATCTTGCAGAGTTAGGTGTCTATCTGGGCGAGCAGCGATAACCAAGGAACTATAAGACAAATCGTGCTTCCGGAATCTTTCATCCCAGTCTTAATGTAGTACGATCTGACCTTTTTTGAGAATTCGCCGCGTCGTTCATTGGGGGGCCAATTTAGGAGAACTGCCGATAGCCGTTCTGGAGTTCTCTGTAGCGAATTCGGCAGCGTACTCAGTGCTGGGCTTCAAAACCGCGAGTCCACCAGGCGGAGCACAATCACTGTGCCGAGTTGTCTGTTTTCTAGCAGGCCTGGCGAACAGGTGGTCCTGCAGTTGTGGTGCGGGTGTTTGCAGAACTATCTACTTAAGTGGACTTTCCTGCGCGCGAAGGTTAGGCTTCGGGCTGCGGCTAAACGCTCGAACCACAGTTGTCAGGAGCCATCGCATGATAATCGATGCAGCGAGCAAACTTCCACCTAGCAACACCAACATCCCAGGTTCAGATGCTGAGAATTGAGCCATCATGGCTGGGTTACGGGCATGTGGCGTTCCAAACAGACTCTAAAATAAGCCCTTTGTTTTCAATGGCAAAGGAAAAGAAGCTCCGCACGCTACCGGTGCCCAAGGAAGACTGAAGGACAATTGCTGCATTCTTTTTCACACAATCTACCACACGGCGCGCTGGAACTCAATCATAGGGCAGACTCCATCAAAGTGCCCGTGATAGGTGGCTATAGGGGCACAAAACTCATCGATCATGGCTCTCTAAGGCAAATTAGGTGAATAAGACACCGCCCTCTCGCACGGTTCTCACCGCCTCGGTGATGAGATCCAGATCATTCGACCGCAAGTTCTGGTGAATAGGGAGAAAAACGAGATTTTCATAGAGGAAGTCGGCTGAGGGGAATTCAGCGGAGGGTATCCTGGGGTGCCGCACTCCTCCCCAACTGGCCGCGGGAATCCCAAGTCTGCGAAGCGGAAATTGGCCATTCGGCATGTCCACGAAGAAGATTGGGAATACCCAGGGGCACACGCCGGTCGGTAGATTCTCGAAGAGTGCTCTAACGCCTTGCAATTCTGCGAGTTGGCGCTGGAGGTACAAGTAGTTGGTTCTGCGTTTAGCGATGATTCCATCCAGCAGGCAATGTTCCAGCATTACCCGCGAGACTCGAGAAAGTGGGAAATTAATCATCCGTTCATCGAATGAATTGCTGTTGG
>WNFP01001276.1_pt1 | contig 19613 bp, 21 predicted proteins | sample 5400201 | NCBI WGS metagenome assembly WNFP01 (sample SAMN13153355, study PRJNA577476) | soil metagenome | isolation source: 115 cm saprolite under Madrone tree | place: USA:California | collected 2016-06-14
GACACGAATGAATGCAATCTGCCCACGAAACACACCAAACATGCGAAAGGGTCCGGTGATTTCTGCTTCCGATTTCTTTTCGCGTCTATTCGCGTGATTCGTGGGCTCCCTCTCTTCGTCATTCGGATTTCGCATTTTCCGAACATCCGTGCAACCGAGCTGATGGGATCAGCGAGATAGAATGTAAAGCCGCGAGGGTAGTGGCGAGCGAGTTGGGAAAAGAGCGAGTTTCAACTCCGTGGTTCTCTCTCTGCTCCCAACATTCGTGCCCATTAGTGTTCATTCGTGTCCATTAGTGTCCATTAGTGGTTAAAAGATTTTTGAGAACTTCGCCCCGAAAATTCCGGAGAAACAGGTGAAAGGGTATTTCGTGGACTCAACAATAAGCATCGTTTCGGCAAATCCGTGTCCCATTCGCCTGCCACGCCGTAGTCCGCCAGCTGCCGGACGAAGGGCGGGTGGTTTTCCGCTCCCTAAAAAAAGTAAAAAATAACTATTGACTTTACCCGAGAAGACGGCGATAAACCGCACTTCAACTCAGACTAAACCCCAGAACACTTGTCCGCCGAAGCCTTGTGCGAAGGTGGAACCCAAACAAACCAAAAACCCAAACCAAAACAAAACCCCAGAACACTTGTCCGCCGTAGCCTTGTGCGAAGGCGGATCCCCTGAACAAAACCCTCTGAGAACAAAAAACCCTCAGAACAACGCAGAAATAAAAATCCCAATATGAAAATCAAAAATAAAGTCTCCTCAGCATTTACACTGATTGAGTTGCTGGTCGTGATTGCGATTATCGCAATTCTGGCCGCACTGGCAGTGCCCGCGTTAACGTCGGCGCTGGCCAAGGCTCAAATGACCGGCACAATGAACAACGAACGCCAGCTTTATCTGGCTCAATTCCAAATGTCCAATGACGGCGCAGCAACAGGCGACCCAAGTTCAGCGTGGCCAGGCGATCTTCCTGCGCTTCCAACGACCGTGACGGGTTACCTCAATGTGCTATGTGGAAAAGGTTATCTGAGAGGTGGCGACGCTATCAAGCTGATGAATGCGCCTGGTGCCTCGTACAACGCTACGGTGGCTACCGCCTATGGTGTCGACACGCTAACCTACGTAAACGGGACACCCGCCCTGAAAGTTTGGCTGGTTCAAGACGCGAATCCCGCGACTACGATCTTTTGCACCAGCATGAACTACGTTTACGACACGGCACTCGATCCGACCCTCTCTCCATACGGTTCGAGAGGTTTCATCACGATAAAGAAAGGCGGGGACGCGAGTATCTACAGGGTGGGCCAGGCCGTAGCTGGTGGTTGGGGCAGTCCTACACAATTCCAGAATGCAGTCGGCTTTAAGCCTACGGATACTGTGGGAACTGCGAGTCCCGGCGATCCCGGTGCGCCCGGCGTAGGCGTGCTGACCGCCCCTTGACTATTCACAATAAACGAGCCTCGCTCGTTTAGTTTAACTAATTCAAAGCGCCCCGCCTCGGCGGGGCGCTTTTGTTTTCTGGGGAACGCCCAGCACATTCACACGCTCCGAAATTTATCCAAGACTCCGAATCTTCCGAGTGTGCTGGGTGCTGGTGGAGCCTGTCCTGAGAGCAGCCGAAGGGGCGCCCTCGCCGAAACGAACTTTCTTTTAACCATCCTCCTTCGCACGAGGCTTCCGTCTCCGCTAAAGCTCCGACGTGACAGGACGGCGTGGCGGGCGAATCCGCCACGGCGGACAAGTTTCCACGAATGGACGCGAATTCCTGGCTGTGGTGGCACGCGTGCTTGCCACGCCGAAGCGTTGCGAAGGCGGGTCGCGTGCGCGCGACGTCCGGACGATTCAACGAAATATCCTTACAGATCGTCCGGCGTTAACCCCGTTCGCTTCGCAATACGAGCGAGCATTCTCGGCCCGATCTCTTCGCGATCGTGAAATGCAAAGACGACGTCCGGCCAGCCGGAACGCGAAAGAATCCGGTGTGAGCCACGAGACTCTCGTTTAATCGTCCAGCCGATGCGCAGCAATGCGGATAAAACCTTGCGAGCTTTGGCAGAGCCCCATTGGCTCATGCCGCCCCAACTGAAAAGACTTTTTCGATGACCGGAGACATTTCGCCATGCTCGATTCGCTCAGCCAAAACGCGCAGTGCCAGCGCTTCAACGCGAGACACGGCTTCGTCGCGGGTTCGCCCGTAAACCATTGCACCGGGTATTTGAGGAATCTCCGCAATCCACCTGCCGTCATCCTCCTGCTCGACCTCGATGGTAAAAGTCATGACCACCGAAGATGTACGAAATGAGTTGGAAACTCAAACTCATTCAAAGTGCCCCGCTGGAAATCTCGGCGGGGCGCTTTTGTTTTTGAGAGCGCCCAACACATTCAAACCGCTCCGAAATTCATCGAAGACTTCGAATCTTCGGGATGTGGTGGGTGCTGGTTTCGGCGCCCTCGCAGTAACGAACTTTGTTTACCCACGAATGGACGCTAATTCCCCCGCGGCTGCAGCCGCTGACGATCATGGATGGCTCTCGGTCGAAGCCAAGCAAGCGGCGGATTCGCTCCCGAATTCTTTGACGATCTCTGCTTAGGTGGATGAGCGCGTGCACAATAAGGTGGATCGGATTCTCCTGAAGACGATGTCCTGGCTTTCGCCGAAGCTGCGGATATCAGGCGGCGGTGCCGCAGTTCGTTAACCAACGCGTTGAGGACAACGCATTCCACCTTGCAGGACGACTGTGTGTCAATTTCGAGTCGTCGTTGTGATCATCTGCGGCGATAATCGCCGCGAGTCAGGTGTTTCTCCAGCCAAACATGTAACCAGCTAAACAGGTAACGGCTGCCCATTTCCTTAATCTTCAATTTCGGTTTCCCCGTCTGCCGGCTGCGCCAGGTGACGGGGATCGAAGTCCAGGAATAGCCACGGACGATAGCTTTTAGAGGCAGCTCGACCGTGATGTTGAAATGGGGGGAGATCAAAGGGCGGCAACCGGCGATGACTTCGCGGCGGTACGCCTTGAATGCGTTCGTGGTGTCGTTGAAGGGAATGTTGAACATTGCTTTGAGAAAGAGATTTGCGCTTCGGTTCAAGACAAGTTTTAACTTTGGATAACCAATCGCCCGGCCTCCTTTGATGAATCGGCTTCCGAATACGCAATCGTAGCCTCGTTGCAATGTCTCCCAGTAATGGACGACATCCCGGCAGTCGTCGGACTCATCGGCCATCATTAGAACCACCGCGTCGCCCTGCATTTTGTCCAAACCGGCGATAATCGCGCGGCCAAATCCGTGCGGAGGAGGGCTCTGTGCTACTTTGAGAGCAGGAATGCGGCTTTTGATTTCGTTGATAATTTCCCACGTGCGATCGGCGCTTCGGTCATCTACTACGATGATTTCGTGCGGCACGTTGTGTAGCCGTAGCTCGACATGCAGGTGTTCGATGGTTGACGCTATACAAGCTTCTTCATCGCGCGCGGGGATCACCACGCTCAATAGTGCCAGTGGTTTCTTATCCATTTGATTTTTTTATGACTCCGAGTTGCAATCATGGCGGATGTACTTCGGAGTGTGCGGCAATTTCTTCAAAGAATCATGCTATTCGGCGCGTCAAGTTTCTGGGGTTAGCCGCTTCTCAATTCGCTTGTTCGCACCGGCGGATACCCGGCGCTCATTGGGTCGCTTCTCCCTGGCCAGGGAGAGGGGGAGGGTGAGGGTGGATCTTGGGCAGAAATCGCGCTTTCAGATTGGACCCCTCACCTCGATCCTTTCCCCCTTAGCAAGGGGAGAGGTGGCGGATCCTCACACGGCAGCCAAGCCTGAGGAGCGTTCAAAGGCGCCAAAACGCGCTAGTCGTGGTAGGCCATGAATCTTATCACTAATCGGCCTTTGCAAGCCGCTGAAATTAGCTCGGCGCACAAGCTGACAAGATCGACGAAATGGGAATACGCAGTTCCTGCGCTCGCAGTCGGGTCATTGATTGCCTCCTGCATCATCGTTTCCTCCAAGAGGTATTTTTGGATGGACGAGCTCCAGACGTATCTCCTGCTTGGGGATCATTCGTTCCGGCATATGATGATCGCCTTCGGCGACAAGTTTACGAATGTCCCGCCTCTGTATTTTGTTTTGGGATGGCTATGGGCGCGGGCATTCGGTGTTACAGAACTATCGCTTCGCTTATTCACTGCGCTTGGGATGTCTGTCGCATGCGTCGTTACGTGGATCACGCTGCGGCGTAATTATCGGTTTTGGCCCACCGTCATCGGAACCTTAGGCGCCTTTTGCGTAGCAGACCTCGTGTTGGCCCAAAATGCCGAGGCGCGGATGTATGGACTTTTTCTAGCTGTCTGCTCCCTGGGTGTTCTGGAGTTTGACGTCATCAACCGGAAACAATACTGCTCCACGGCCACGCTTCTGGTCAATGCGCTCATTCATGCCGCAATTGTTCAGACACATCTCTTCGGCATAATTTATAGCGGCGCCATTCTTTGCGCGTTCATCATCCGGGACAGATTTTTTAAGGTGTTCCGGCCACGGGTTTACCTCTCGATCGTCGTCGCGTGGCTGTCGCTCATTCCGTATATACCTACGTTCCTTAACCAGGCCGATGGTGGAAATCCTCGCGCGTGGATCCCGGTGCCTGATCTGACTCAGTTGACTTTGCTGATTGTACCTTCGGCGTCCCCATTTTTTTCGCTTGTTATCATGCTGGTGCTCATGATTTCGGCGATCCAATTTGTGTCTACGGCAATTAATTCTCGAAATAAACAGCTCGCTCAGGAGACGTCGTCGGAGACAGAGGTATCTCTGCGGATATTGGCTTTTCTTTTTTTAGCCGTTCCCGTGTGCGTGTGGATTGTGTCGCGTACGGTAAAACCTCTGTTTGTCGACAGGTATATGATACCAGTTACCCTGGTTTGGGCTATCCTACTGTCCCACCTCGCTTCGCAACTCGTCGAGCGTGGAAAATCGCAATTGGCCGAAGCCTTAGGACGTAAACTAGCATCAGTGGCGCTGTGCGCGATCGCTGTAATTCTTCTTGTTCACCCGTTTACATATGCACGGAATCTTCTAAACGAGTCGTTTCCTGGGATCCACGATGCGGCGTATGGATATGAGGATTTGCCGATTGTCACGTCGCATTCGCATGATTTCATCAAGCGCTTTCATTATTCGCCTGAACGTGGCCGATATTTTTTCGTTTTGGACTGGGAGGCTGCATTGGACGTCAGGAGCGGCCTTTTTGGGCCGCAGGAGTACAAAACCATGGACGCGCTCAAGCGCGACTACCCCGAGATCTTTGGAGATCATGTTGTTCAGCTCTCGGATTTTCTTAGCCAACATGATCGTTTTCTGGTTTTAGCTGAAATGAAATATCGGCCAAGACGCACGTCTCAGAATTTCCATTATCCGATGTGGTTGGACCTGAAGATTCAAAATAATCCGGCTTACAAAACAAAAACGTTGGTCATGGTGGACGGTAGGCGATTATTGCTGGTCGAAAAAGCTGTAGCCGGGGGCGGTGACCTCGGCGGAACTGAGGCGCGACCCTGAGCTTATGCGGCCGGAATTGTCGATCGTGATGCCTTGCCTCAACGAGGAGCGCACATTGGCGCAATGCATCGCAAAAGCGCAATTATTTCTGAAGAAACACGGCATCACCGGTGAAGTTATCGTGGCCGATAATGGCAGCAGCGATGGTTCGATAAAACTCGCCAACGGGATGGGTGCCAAAGTTGTGACCGTCGAAACACCCGGATACGGCGCGGCTCTGGCAGGCGGAATTGACGCAGCGCAGGGGAAATACGTGATCATGGGAGACTCCGACGGGAGCTACGATTTTTCTGCTCTGTTTCCCTTCGTTGAAAAGCTTCGCGCCGGATACGAGCTGGTAGTGGGTAATCGATTCCAGGGTGGAATCGCCCCGGGCGCCATGCCGACGCTTCATCGATACTTTGGCAATCCGTTTTTAACCGCAGTCGGACGCTTGTTTTTTTCCTGTAAGGAGTGTGGCGATTTCTATTGCGGCCTCCGCGGTTTCCGCTACGACGCGATGCGACCGCTACAATTGCAGAGTCACGGGATGGAATTTGCCCTCGAAATGGTCGTTAAAGCACAGCTGCATGGACTGCGCGTCACGGAGGTTCCCATCACGCTTTCTCCGGATGGCCGCGGTCGTCCTCCGCATCTTCGCTGGTACAGCGATGGCTGGAGAAGTCTTCGCTTCTATCTTTTAATGAGCCCCCGATGGTTCTTCGGGATCCCGGGCGTGGCCCTGCTGCTGATCGGCGTGATCGTCTCAGTTGCGCTATTTCGCGGTCCAATCTCAGTGGGATCGGTCACGTTCGATTATCACACACTGATGTATTCAACGTCTGCAATCGTTCTGGGTTACCAATCCATACTGCTCTTTATATTTGCTGAGCTGATGGCCATCGAAAGTGGCTTACACCCGCCAACAAGCAAATATCGTTTTCTCGAGCAACGCAGAACACTGGAATGGTGCATTGCGGCTGGGATCGGGTTAATCGTTGCGGGCGTGGCGCTGGGAATTATTGCTGCCCGTCAATGGTCATTAGTTGGTTTCGGAAGTCTGGAACCAGTGTGGGTACTTCGACTCGTTGTTTGTTCCGTGCTCTTCCTGCTGCTCGGCGGAGAGACGCTTCTGGCTGGATTCTACTTTGGCCTCATCAATCTGGTTGCTGAACGCAGGACGCGGCAGCTGTCCTCGTCTGCTGGAGTGGGCAAGTCGATCCGCGAAACAAGCGAAGGAGGGGGATGAGGGACGAGACTTCGGCGCGTGTTACAGCGCTAAACGAGCCGAGCACGGTTGAGAGAAAGCCGGCACGATTGGTAGAGCTGGTCACCCGTTATTGGGCTGAGGCCGTGGTAGTCGCAATCGCGTTCTTGCTTTGGGCTCCGCGTCTCTCCGGTCCCATCGATCTGCGCTGGGATGCAGGAGTTTATTATGTGCTTGGCGCTTCACTGGCTACTGGCCAGGGGTACAGAATCCTGAGCGAACCTGGTTCGCCGGAAGCGTTGCAATATCCGCCGCTTCTCCCCGCGATTGTAGCAGTGTATCAGCGCGCTCTGGGTTCGACAGATCCTGCCGTTGTGGGGCCGTGGCTTCGTATCTCATACGCTGTGTTGTTCCTGGCGTACGCGTTGGCTGTGCTCGCTCTGGCAAAAAGGTATGTGCGGCCTGTGTTCGCAGTGATCGTCGTGGCGTTCTCTCTGGTGCAACCTACCACAGTCTGGGTTTCGGACCTGCTGTACACCGAAATTCCATTCGCTCTGATCAGTATTCTTTTCGTGCTTGTCGCCATTGATGGCCCATTTTCGTCACGGCCACGGTTGCGCGAGGTCGCATCTTTCATACTGGCGACCGCAGGTTTTCTTCTGAGGACTGCAGGCGTGGCCCTCCTGGCAGCATGGGTGCTCGAGGCGGTTATACATCGCCGTTGGCGGCTACTGCTGGTCCGTAGTCTCCTCGCCGTGTTGCCCATCATTGCGTGGGAGACGTACGTAGTGCGAGTCACTCATAGCTATGAGTATTCGCACCCCGCGTACGCGTATCAGCGGGCGCCGTACCAGTTCCACAATGTGAGCTATGCCGAAAGCATCGGGCTGATTGATCCTTCTCACACTGGCTGGCGACATGTGCAGTCGAGCGGCCTTATGAAAAACCTGCAGAAGAATACGCGTCCACTGATCGAGAGTTTAGGCGAAGCGCTCAGCCCAAATGGACGTGTGCCAAGCCTGGTTCTATCTGCGCTTGCAATGGTTGGGCTGGCGATGCTCGTGCGTCGCCGCGCCTGGATGATGCTTCTTATTGTTCTCGTCTCGGCTGTGGCCATCTGGACGACGCCCTGGCGAGGTCACTTTGACAGGTATCTGGTGCCGCTGACTCCGTTTTTGGTCATTGGAGTCGCGGTGGCTTCCGACGACCTTTGGGCAGTGCTATCCGCCCTGCCGGTACGTCCCGTCATCGCGACATCTGGAAGAATCACGCTCGCGGTGCTCTTGTCGGTAGCGTTGATGCTGCAGACATCCTCTGTGCAAAAACTCTTTTACAACCGCGCGGTTCAAGGGGTGAGCTACGTGCAAGGTCGTGGAGCCGTGGGACCGCGATTTTTCAATTACAACTCTTTTTCCCGTGCCTGGGATTTGGAAATTTCTTGGATCCAGACTCACTCCGATCCAAATGCCATTGTCCTCACGCACGCGCCGCACCTCTGCTACTTGCGTACCGGGCGCCGCGCGGTTCTCCCGCCAGTAGAGCGAAATCAGGATCGGGCGCGTGAGTTGCTGGAGTCTGTTCCAGTTTCCTATGTTATTCTGGAGCCGCTTGATTGGATGCCGGCTGTCGAGAAAGACAATCAGCGCTGGCGCATCGTGGAGTCGGTTGACCGTGTAAGGCTCTATGAGCGTGTTAACGCCGGAGAATAACAAATGATGTTGCTAGCCCGTCAGCGTTCGAAAATGGTTGGGCTCCCGGTTCTCCATTTGATCGGTGGCAGCAGACGATTCTATGAAGGAGTCCACTAACGTCAAAGCGGGGGCAGCAACTACCGCCTGGATGACAAGACATCGAACTATGTGGTTAGTCCTGGCCGTTGGTTGCCTGGCTGCGTTTGTGGATGTTGTTGTTGCGGGCCGCAGCGGGCTTTGGATGGACGAGGTCTTCTCACTAGCGATGGCCACGGGACACAGCTTGAATTATCCCGTCCGCATAGCGGATGCGAAACAGAGGGATTTCCTCGAACCTAAGCATCCTATTCCAGCTGATGAATTTCGCCGCTACTTGGAGCATGACGATCCATCATGCGGTCCCAGGCGTGTTATTCGGGCCGTGTCGCTTTCCGGCGGAGCTCCGCCACTGTACTATCTTTTGCTTTACGGTTGGACCATTGCTCTCGGCACGAGCGATATCGTGCTTCGATTGTTTTCAGTTACGTGTTTTCTGGCGTGCCTGCCATTTGTGGCAAGTATCGCACGCCGCCTTGGTGGGAGCAGAGCAGTCTTTCCCAGCTGTGCGCTCTTCGCATTTTCACCGTTGACAATTTACTTCGCGACGGAAGGGAGGATGTATTCGCTCCTCTTGCTGTGCGTGCTCGCTGTAATGTGGGCTTCACTGCTCCTCAAGGAGGACGGAGGAAGTTTGAGCATCGGCGCAGTCTGGGTCATTTTCTCAGCAGCTGGATTTTTGACTCAGTATTTTTTTGCGTTCCCGTGGCTAGGGATCGTCGCATATCTGCTGATTGATCGAGGAAGATTCAGCCGGCTGAATCTCGCAATGTGTTTGTTTCTGACCATGGCGCTAATTCTCCCCTGGTACGTAAAGCTGCCGTCGGGTCTCGCCAATTGGCGAGTTACATTTGATTGGCTGAAATTGCAGCCAGCCGGATTCGATCGCACTATGGCGTTGCTTGAAACTCCGGTGCGCTTCTTCTCGGGACGTAGCCAGCTATGGTGGAACACTGAGCATGAAGCGGTGAATCCAGCTGCTCTCATCCTCTTCGCTATTATCGCTTTTATCGCGGCATGGCGATTGCGACTTCAGGTATTTGGCGGGGCGCGACTCCTACTCTGGTTTGTGTTTGGCGCTGCTTGCCTTGGTCCTGTTGTGTTTGACCTCATCCACCACACCTATACGATCGGCTATCCTCGCTATTCGATTGCCGCCCTGCCAAGCGCATACTTGCTGGCGGGTTTGGGACTCGCATCGTTGGAACGTCGGATCATGCTTATCGGACTTACACTCATCGTTCTGACGTGGGTGCCAGACATCTCAAGCATCTATCGCGAACGGTTGCCCTTGTGGCCGATGCGGGAGATTGCGCGTGCCGCCTCTGTGGGCAGCGGTCCTTCCGACTTGATTCTTGTGCATGCAATGCCCTCGGAACTGGTCGGTATTGCACGTTACACCACCGGACCCGCCCCAGTCGCTTCGTGGGTCGCTCCATGGGTCGGACCGCGGTGGACCAGGCGGGCGCCTGAATTGGTGTATCCGCTGGTCGCCGGCCGTACCCGCGTGGTCTTCCTTCGAGACGTAGCGGAAGCCGCGCCCGAAGAAACGTGGTTACGCGCAAATGCTGTAGTCTCCCGTGACATCCGTATGGGCTGGTACAGGATCCTAGACTTTCGGCCGATCAATTCGAAAACGTTCTAATCCTTTCGTGAGAGGACCAACTGTCAGTGCGTTATCGCCGCGTCTCTTTGCCAGCCGCCTTGGAGTTTGCGGATTGCAAAGACAATGAGTTTTCTCGAGCTATTTCATGAAGGATACGTCCACGAAAGGCGCGTTTCGGTCCTTAGCGAGTGGTGCTCAAATTTGATACCTCGGAATACCAGCGTCCTTGACGTTGGTTCTGGTGATGGCCGTCTTGCTCGACTCATTGCCGACAAGCGACCAGACATCTCCATCCATGGGATGGACGTCCGCCCGCGCGCAGGTGCTGCCATCCACGTAGAGCCATTCAATGGCAGGTCGATACCACACGGCGAAGGCAGCTTTGATGTTGTGACGTTTATTGACGTACTCCACCACACTGTCGATCCTATGATCCTGCTTTGGGAGGCAGTTCGTGTCGCTCGACAGGTCATTCTTATCAAGGATCATCTGCTTAAAGGAGCGCTTGCTTACTCGACCCTGCGACTTATGGACTGGGTGGGAAATGCGCGTCATAAGATTGCCTTGCCATACAATTACTGGACATCCACGCAATGGCACCGTGCATTCGATAAACTGGGGCTTGTGGTAAGTTCTTGGGAATCGGACTTAAAGCTGTACCCATTCCCGGCGGACCTGATCTTTGGTAGGTCTTTGCACTTTGTTGCGGTGCTGCGATTACCCAGACAAAAGGAGAATTCCAACGCCGGGCTCCAGCAATTGGATCGGTGAAAGCAGGCAGGCCACACCGGGGGATGCGACCGGCACGTTGATTTTAACTGATAGGAGAGACTGGCTCGTTTAGTTTAAATTAATTCAAAGCGCCCCGCTGGAAATCCCGGCGGGGCGTTTTTGTTTTGGGTAACCACCCGCCTTCGCTTGCTACGGCGGGCAGGCGAATCCGTCTTCGCTAAAGCTACGACGTGACGGGTGGACACGAATAAACGCTAATGATTGGCTGTGGCGGCACGCGTGTCGCGTGCGGGAGATTGCAGCCGACACGGCCGCCTCTACAGAAAAATCCTGGCGGAGTGCCGCGTTCCTAATTACAGATTGCGAAATTCTTCTTCGCTTAATCCCGCCTGTTTAAGGATACTGCGGAAGGTTCCTGTTGGAACGTCATCGGTATTCATTGCGACGTAAGTCTGTCGCCCGTCCGCATGGCGCAAGACGACGTGCGATCCCGACTGTCGTTTCACTACAAAGCCGGCTCGCTTTGGGAGACTGCTGAAAAGCTGAGATGGTCCGCGCGCGAGCAAGTTGGGGCGGATGGCAAGGCGCGAGCGAGGCGCATGTCCGCAGGGACCTGTAACAAGCGAGCAACGCAGCCAGACGCCCCAAATTTCTCGCGCCCGAAGGGTTGCGCCGCTTTTTGTCCCAAGCGGCGTTACTCCTCAGTCACAGAACCAGCAAGAATATGCTCCTTCGTCGTGCCTTGCTTTAGGCCAAAAATCAGCAGCAACGCGGGCCATCCCAGTTTTTCAACAGTCTCCTAGCCTGGCGAGGACCTCACGTGCTTTGTAGGGCACTTTCGGAAATGTCCACTGTTGAGAAGAAAAATTCCGAAGGCAGATCGATCGTTTCGCCAGCGGCCTTTTTTTCTGCAAGCCAAAGCTTGATCAGATCCTCTGCCGCAGCGCGTGCTCCCTCGATACCGTGGCCGTGTGTCGTCAGTCCCAGGGCCGGTACATGCGCGTAGTAGAATCCAGCAGGCAGTTCGCCGCTCGGCGCTTTTTCCACGAGGATCCCGTACGTCATTGGACTTTTTCTATCAAGATAGAGTCGCTGTGCTGGTCTTGCCACCTTCTTCTTCCATCATGTCCAGCATACGAAAGCGTTCGTCAGCGCGACGATCGCAATCGCGAAGCAGGTCGGCCTCTTCTTCCAGTTCGAAGATGGCAGCGGCAAGCTGACGACGTTCTTTACGCGACAACTTTGGAAGCTCAGCAATCATTTCGGATGCGCTCACGCCGCAAACTAATTTGGTCAGGAGGCGATTTCAAACACGTCTTGAGGAAATTGCCATACAGCGAAGCTAGCCGTTTAGGTTTAATTCATTCAAAGCGCCCGCGGCCTGTAGCCACGGCTCTGTGAGCCGTCACCTTTCGCGCAATCTTCGACCGCCCACGGGGCGGTGGCTGCAGAAAATCCTGCGCTGCGTTTTGTTGATACAGCTGCAGGCGTGTCGCCTGCATTCGGATATTGAATGTCGCAGCCGGCACGGCTGCCTCTACAGAAGAAACCCCGCCACGGACTATCGCCAATCGTCTTGACTTACTGCGGCTGATCTACAACTGCTCGCTACGAACCTTTATCTGAGATGGCGGTGCGATAGCTCGCTTTTGACTGGGAGTATCCTGGACCGGTTGCACCAACCACATCCAGCCGAAATGGCCATTTTTGTCGACAGTCCAAGCTGCGCCACCGCGGTTCCAGATCTCCATTCGCCAGTGATAGTTGTTGGCCGGAATTGCGAATACATACGTGACCGCGGCCGTGATAATCACTCCGCAAAGCATTCCAATCAGAAATATGCGTTTCATTTTTATATCCCTACAATTCCTTTATTCTACTTTCTTTTGCTACGGTCCGTGCGGTGGATTTTGCCGTGCCACTCACGAGCTATACCTTGCTCCCTCTTTTGGATCAATGCTTTTCCCCACACCTCCCTTATAAGGCATCGAAGCTCGAGAGCAAGCCGGTTCCTTCGCGGGACTCTATTGATTAGCAGCTTCGATGGTCGCGCGTCTTTGGTTGGATTCCCGATAATTCGAAAGCAATTTTGCTTAGTACTAACCACGAATGAACACCCACCTTCGTCCCGCAGTCGCGGGACTACGGAGTGGCAGGCGAATAAACACGAATGCAGGGCGCCTGCGCCAGATGCCAACGGCGGGCGCGAATCACAGCCTGAACTTATTGTAATCTTCGTGCGTGCCGATCCAGAACCAATAGTAATGTCCTTTCCGCTCGCGGGCGAGCGCCCGATAGCTGCGACCGATTTCGGCGGTGTAAACGCTTCCCTTCTTGCGGAAGCCTAGCGAAGGATGTTGGGGATTTTTCTGGAACAACGCGAAATTTTTACCGGCTACCTGCTGGATGTGCTTCGGGAGTCGCTTGTAGTGTTTCCAAAACGACGGCAGCGCATGGGAGCTCACGGAAGCGGAGTGAAATTGCCGGCGTCGATTTCGGCGTCGATCTTCTCCAATGCTTTCGCGTGCTTGCCTTCGGGTGAAAAATCCTCTTCGATTTCCTTATCCCAGGCGAGCTTGTCGCGGCCGGCGATGTGCGCAGCCAATTTTGCCAGCTCCCTCGGGGACAACTTATCGACGGCCTCTTCGATTTCCGCGAGACTCATGATCAAATCTTAGCCGCAGCGGGTTTTGTTTCAATTTTCATTTGCTTAATTCAGAGCCCTTTGCCTCGGCATGGCGTTTTTTCTTTGGTAACTACGAAAGAACACCCCCCTTCGCGCAAGGCTACGGCGTGGCAGGCGAATAGACACGAATTCAAGGGAAACAAGCGACCACGGACGGCATGGAGCGCACGGATATTCTCGGGCGTCCGCCGCGGCGGACGCTGATCGGGGAGCGCACGCGCCTCCCTGGCTCGCCGGAGCCTTGGCGAAGGCGGCGGGTGCTGGCGATTGCGCCCTCGCGATCGCGAACTTTTGTCTCGGTCAATCAAAGTTGTTGAAAAAATTGTTTGGAAAAAGGATTCACGGGGCATATTTCGAATTGAGAGATTTGTGTCATGAGTAACCGCGAAATCGTCATCGACTTGGTTGGCAAACTTCCAGCGGACACGCCGTTCGAAGAGATTGCCCGCGAAATCGAACTACTCGCCGGCATCCAAAAGAGCCCGCGAGCAGGCACGCCGGCGTGAGGGCATTCCTGCTGAAGAGGCGCGGAAATTGGTAGATAAATGGGTGTCCCGGTAATCCTCACGCCGCAATCGCAGGAGGATTTAGGGGAAATTGTTTCTTTCATCGCGCGGAATAATCCGAATCAGGCAGTGCAAGAACGCGTTAAGACAGGATGCGGGCGTCATTCTTGTTGGAGAGTTGCGGGACACAGACACGATCCAAACTGCGCTTACGGCGGCAGAAACGGGGCACCTTGTGATTGCAACCATACACACCAACGACGCGCCAACCGCCATTGGGCGAATTCTTGATGCCTTTCCCAAAGAGGGTCAGCAGTTCGTCGGCGCCCAACTTGCGTGGTCGTTGTTGGGAGTGGTGTGCCAGTATCTCCTGCCGCGAAGCGGCCAGTCAGGCCTGGTTTTGGCCACGGAATTGTTGAAGGTGAACTCGGGAATCGCGTCGTGTATCCGGGAGCGGCGGCTTTCGCAGATACCGGGACTGATTCAAATCGGCGCTGCGGACGGCATGCATACTGTGGACGATAGTCTTATTGAGTTGCTTCTGGCTGACCGCATCAGTCTCATGGACGCGCTGGCTCACGCGAGGGACCCCAAATTTGTAAAGGAGCAGTTCCAGCAAGCTTTGCAGAGCAAGCGAAAAGGGTGGTTTGCGGGAATTTTCGGCAAATGAAATGCCGAGCTGCGTCCGCGATAATCGCGCGTGTTTGGTTGGATTCCCGATAATTCGAAAAGAATTTTGCTTAGCGTGGGAGGGACCTCAGTGTCCCGATGGGTCGCGGCATTAAAGTCCCTCCCACATTGAAAAGCATTAAAGCCCTCTCACTTTTGTATGAATGAAAAGCCGCACTCAGAGAATTTACGGCTGCATCGCCTCTCGGACGCAGCGCCCACATTTTTCATTACCAAATCTCTGCACCCGAAGAAGCCGGCTTTAGATAAGAACGCTCGGGAGATTGTTATTTCAGGACTTGCCTTTGCCGTGCAAGAAAAGCGAATCGATCTTCGCGCATTTGTCATTATACCAGACCACTGGCACGCGCTGTTTGCCCTGCGTGATCCATGGACTCTGCCGAAGTTTATGCACGGAATGATGAGTTTTATCGATGGAAAGACTTCAGCAATTTTGAAATCACACGGGACAGGTTGGCAGGACGGCTACTACGACACACGGATCCGAACGGCAAGGCAGTTTGCTTTTGTCGCTTATTACATTGAACAAAACCCGGTTGCCAAAGGGCTTGTTGAGCAGCCCGTGCAATGGAATGCGAGCAGCGCAGCAAGAAAGGATTTAATCACAGATCCCTGGTCGTGGCTTCTCGATGAAAAATGAAAGTTGAACTGTCCCAGAGACGAATGTCTTGAAATGTGGGAGGGAACCTTAGAGTCCCGATGGTCGCGGCATTAAAGCCCCTCCCACATTAAAAGCGCTGAGGCCGCTCAGCCAGGTTACCAACACGCGCGAGATGGATGCAGTTTTCGAATCCGAAGGTTGAATAAATCGCGCGGCAGTGAAGTCGAACGCCTAGTTTCTTACGATTATGAAAAAAATTTTATTTGCATTAAGCATGCTGGCTTTTGTCGTATCTGCGCTTCCGCAGGCGCGGGGAGCGGACGTATCGGTCGATTTCATTTACGATAATCTCTCCGGTGGGAGCTGGATTGAGGCCGAAGGCTACGGCTACGGCTGGCAACCGGACGTCGCAGTGAGCGATCCAAACTGGCGCCCGTACGCCGACGGCTACTGGGCTTATACCGACTACGGTTGGACGTGGATTTCTTACGAAGACTTCGGCTGGGCCACGTATCACTATGGTCGTTGGGCGAACCTCGCCGATTACGGCTGGGTCTGGTTTCCGGGAAGCGATCTCGATTGGGGACCGGCGTGGGTCTCGTGGCGAACCGGTGGCGACTATATTGGCTGGGCGCCTTTGCCTCCTCGGGGGCCGGGCGTCGTTTACGAAGGACAGCCAATTGGCCCCCGCGTGGACGTCGAATTCGATATCGGACCGCAATATTACAACTTTTGTGACGTGCGTTTTATTGGCGAACCGGTCTTGCGAGATCGAATCTTTCCGCCAGCGCAGAATATTACCTACATCACGAACACGGTGAACGTGACGAACATCACCGTTCAAAACAATGTGGTCTATAATTACGGCCCGGATTACAACGTTGTTAGCGCTTACTCGAGCCGGCCGATTCAGCGGCTCACGATCGAGCGGGAGGTTGCTACCAATCTGTCCGCCGCGGCGAAATCAGGAGCGCTCACGAAGGTGCAAGGTAACAAACTCGTGCTGGCAGCGCCGGCTAAAATCGCCAAGGCGCCTCCGACAGTTAAACCTCCAGCCCTGAAAGCCAAGGTTGCGCAGCCGAAGATTGACCGAGGCTGGACCGGTGTTCAGAACAAAGCCGAACTGGAACAGAAGATTAAAACCGAAAATCCCAAAAACGTTCCACCGCCAACTCGTGCAGCCGCTCGAGCAGGCGGAAGCCCGTTGCCGGCTGCTGAGGGGAGTCCAGCTGCTGGCGGGGGCAAGCCGCTGGTCTCACCCGGCCCACGGGGCAAAGCCGGACGAGTGCCTGCTGGCGCGACGGAAGCTCAACCAGGTGGTGCGCCTTCACCGTTTGAGCGTGGGAAACCAATGCCCGGTGCAAAGGGAAAACTTGAAGGGGCTGCAACACCTCCGCGACGCGCGCCAGGTGGTTCGCCTTTACCGTTCGAGCGGGGCAGAGGCAAACTCGGTGAACAACCGAAGCCCGGCGTGACCGCAACGCCCGCGGGCCCGCGCACAGGAACATCGCCGTCGGAACTTGAACGCGGCGAACGGCCAGGCAAACCGGCGGCGACGGCGCCACCTTCGTTCCACCAATCGTCACCACCAGAACGTGGTCGACCGCCAACTCATAGGCTAGGCGAAAGTCCGGGTCCAGGTGCGACCGGTGGTGCTGAAAATATTTCGCCGCAAGGTCGTGGCAAGGAACCTGAACGTCAGCGATTCGGCACTCCGCCGCCAACTGGCAACGGTCTCTCCGGCCAGCCCGGCGGAGAACAGCGAACGCCGGCTGGGTTACGTCGTCCCGGGGGCCCGCCTCCTACGGGCGGAGCTTCTGGCGAAGCACGCGGCGCGGCGAGAGACAGAGGTCCGGGCTTTAATCAACCGGGCGGGCCGTCGAGAAGTGGAGCGCCCGCTGCAGGTGAGCGCGCCCCAGGCCAGCCAGAGGGTGGAAAGAAAAAACCAGCGAAAGAGACACCACCACCAAGGCCACAATAATTCTGACATATTTGTCGCGGCGGCTCCGGGGAAAATTCCGGAGCCGCTTTTTTTGTGTGAGTGCGAGGTCCGCGTTATCCCAAAAGCTTTGGAAAACGTTTCGCGCCGAAGGTGCCATCTCAACACGAGCCTGGGGCACCGCCCCAGGAATTCAGGTTCAGATTAGCCAGGCGCTGAAAGCGCGACTCATTTCGGTGGTGAATCGCGCTTTCAGCACTTGGTTTGGATACGATTCGCATTCCTGGGGCGTTGCCCCAGGCTTATCGGAGCGGAACGCCGTTGGCGTTAAAAGCTTTCCCAAAAGTGACGACAACGCCTGCCCCTACAACAACTCCGCAATCTGCACCGCATTCAATGCCGCACCCTTGAGCAACTGATCGCCCGAGACCCAAAACGAGAGCCCATTTTCAAAAGCGCAATCGAGCCGCACCCGGCCCACCTGGCAATTATCTTTCCCAGCCACAGTAAACGGCATGGGGTAACGATTGTTGTGCGGTTCGTCCACAAGTTCCAATCCCGGCGCCTTCGACAAGATTTCGCGCGCTTGTTCGACTGACAGCGGTCGCTGAAACTCGGCGCTTATCGCCACTGAATGCGCCCGGTAAATCGGGACGCGAACGCACGTAGCCGACACGCGGAGCGCTGGCGAATGCATGATCTTGCGCGCTTCGTCCTGCATTTTGACTTCTTCTTTTGTGTAACCGCTGTCGAGAAATGAATCGATGTGCGGCAGCAAATTGAAAGCGATCGGATGAGGATAGACTGTAGCCCAGCTGGGCTCTATAGCCGCGGGCATCTTGTCGGCCGCAGATTTGGCGGAGGGGGATGACCCCGGCGCCTTTGGCTTACGCACGGCGTCTTTCGTCTGGCGGGTTAATTCTTCGACTCCTCGCGTGCCGCTGCCGGAAACGGCCTGATAGCTTGCCGCGAAAACGCGGCGGACATGAAAGATCCTGTGCAACGGATAGAGTGCCATCAGCATCACGGTGGTCGTGCAATTTGGATTTGCGATTATCCCGCGGTGGCGGCGCAGATCGTCTGCGTTGATCTCCGGAATCACGAGCGGCACGTGAGACTCCATTCGAAATGCAGAAGATTTGTCGATTGCGATCGCATCCGCCTGGCACGCAATCGGAACGTAATTTCGGGAAACGTCGCCGCCCGCGCTGAAAAAGGCGATATCGATTTTCTCGAAGGATCGATCGGCAAGTTTTTCTACAGGGATGGATTCATCCCGAAATCGAACTGATTTGCCCACAGAGCGGGCCGAGCCAATTGGGCGCAGGTTTGCCACGGGAAAATTTCGCCGCTCCAACACGCGCAACAGCTCAGTGCCGGCTGCACCAGTCGCGCCCACGACAGCAATGTGATAATCTCCCATGAGCATGTCGATTGTAACCTTATGCCCACGTTGTGCAAAACATGGCTAGGAGAGAATCGGTGGTTAGATTGGCGGCAATTCGTCGCGAGCCAAGAACGAAATGAAAGAGATTCATGTATCCATTCGAGACCAGCGGCTCACATTGAAAGACAATGAGACGCCGATCCGCCGTTACCCAGTGTCCACTTCGCGGTTCGGCGTCGGGACGGAAGAGGGAAGCATGAAAACGCCAACGGGCCGGTTTTCTGTAGCGAAGAAGATTGGCGGCGAGATGCCGAGCGGCACAATTTTTCGAAGCCGCGTGCCGCTCAAGGCTGACGATTCACTTCCACCCACCGAAGATCTGGTGATGTCGCGCATTTTATGGCTCGCCGGGTTGGACGAGCACAATGCCAATACACGCGACCGCTTCATTTACATCCATGGCACCAAACACGAGGACAAAGTCGGCACCCCCGACAGTTGCGGTTGCGTGCGGATGCGGAATGCGGACGTGATCGAGCTGTTCGATCTCGTGGATGAGGGTACGCCGATCGTAATTGAGGCATGAATTCCCAACCAAATTACGAGTAGCAAGTTGAAGCGTCCGCGCTAGAATCTCCCCCATCATACATCCAAACGGGGCAAGAGAAACGTTGCTTCCGTGTTACCCGAACGGGTACTGCAGCTTGCGGCGAAAGGAGGCGAGATAATTTGAAATTTGTAAAAGCAATCATGATTGTGGCTGTTTTGGCCACTGCTTTGAGTTTTGGTGCTTGCGCTCAAAGAAAAGAAACCGTGACCACAAGCGCGGGAACGACCGGTTACGCCAAGTAATCCGGCACCCGTTTGTGGTGATCAAAAAAGTTGAGAAAAGCATTGCTTCCCAGTTGTTCACCGCCTAAACAGACCGGAGCAACTTGCGGCGAAAGGA
>WNFP01001278.1_pt1 | contig 19600 bp, 11 predicted proteins | sample 5400201 | NCBI WGS metagenome assembly WNFP01 (sample SAMN13153355, study PRJNA577476) | soil metagenome | isolation source: 115 cm saprolite under Madrone tree | place: USA:California | collected 2016-06-14
CGTTTCAGGCGTGGGGGCGGCGAGGGCCTGACAAGACACAAGCCCTCAACCTCGGGATTTTCTACGAAGACAGCGTCGGCAAGAAACGATGGATGCTGAAGTTCGACGATCCAAAAACGCTGGATCAAATCGACGCGGTATTCGTTACGGTTGAGCCTAACGGCGGGAGTCACCGCCCGAGTGGGAAACAACTTCTTTTCGCCTACCTTCGCGTGAATCCCAATCATCCCTGAGGCAAAATGCCGAGTCATTCCAGGAGCGGTTTCCTGCATCGCCTTCAACCAGCCGACAAGCCGTGTAATACCGACAATCTCTGGTTTACGCGCCGTGGGGTGAGGGCGCGACAAGAGCAGCTGGAAGCCGACGTACGCCGCACTTGGCCGGAGCACAATCTGCGACAAGATGTACACGGGAGAACGCGCGCTTGTAATTCCTTTCAAATCAAGAAGAAAAAATGGTGGAGGCGGGGGGAGTCGGAGTATCTAGAGATATTGAAACACGCAACTTATTGTTTTTTGGGGACGCCAAAAACGCAGAACACGGCAAAATTGCGCCCAACTGGAACGTATCTGGAACGCGGCTTTTCCATTGGCCCAGACGAATTTTTGATTCCTGGAGAGCTGGCTTCCTTCAACTTCCTCGGTACCGGAGAGGTGGAGCCGGATTTGGCGACGGACCGCGCGAGCCGAAATGTGCCGATCAGTTCGCTTCTTTGTTTAGGCGCAAGCGCGGTTCTCTTTCATTTTCCCGCCTTATCCAAATCTTATGCGAGTAGAATCGCGCCATGATCCACGAGATGTTCTGGTCCTTTGGCTCGCGTATATGTGAGCCGACCGAGTGCCGCACAAAGCGAGCTGCGTTGTCCAATCGCATCGTCGGATGTCGGGCCCTAGATCTTCAGGAACAATTTCCGCCGATACATCCAAAACAGCGCAATCCAATAGCACAGCAGAATCGCGGCGCCCCGAAAAAATGGTTCCAGCCCTGTGCCGGCGAACTGAAAGAAATGCGGACCCAGGTGGACCCGCAAGGTGCTATCCAGAAACTCCTCAATGAAGTGTGCGATGCAGTATGCAGCGATCGAGTTCATGCCGATGACAACAAGCGGGAACGCCCATTTTTTGAAACCTTTCACATCAATCACCCAACTGAATGCGGCCAGGAACAAAAAGCAGATGCCTCCGCTGAAGATGGTCCAGGACGGCGTCCAAATCCGTTTCACTACAGGGCAAATGTGCGAGTAATGTAGTGCCAATCCCAACACAACCCCCGAGACGCCGGCAATCACCAACTTCTTCATCGGGACCTTGGGCTGGGATTCGCGTAACCAGCGTCCAGCAATCAGGCCTAGGATCATCGTTCCCAGCGTGGGAATGAAACTCAGCGTGAGGTATCCACCCGAGTTGTATTCGAAGCGATTTTCACGTGGGAACAGGTTCAGGAACCACTGGTCGAAGCGGTTTCCGAAGTTGTAGTTCTTGTTCCAGTGCGCGGCGAATCCCGTGAAGCTGTGCTGCGCATTCCAGGTCGCAGGAACACCTACGCTTTGCCAGTCAAAACTCGCGGGTGCCGCCGGATATAGTGCCCATGCCAGCCAATATCCCAACAGAATCAAGCAGAGCACAGCCCAGACCCAAACCCACTTCGCCCCTCCCGCTACCGGCGAAGGGAATCCCAGCAGGAACAAGAACGGGTATCCGAACCCGATCTGTGAGAGCGTATCTTCGAAAGTAAAATACGTCATGGAGTGGTCCATCGAGCGGAGGAATACACCCAGCGCAACCAGCACCAAGGAACGCCACAGCACGTGCCCGAATAATTCCGTGAAGCGCGCACCCTTCGCGATGCGTCTGGCAATAGAATACGGCAGTGCCACGCCAACTAGGAAAGAGAAGCCCGGCTGAATCGTGTCGTGCAGAGAGCAGCCGAACCACTCCACATGAGTCTGATTGAAGGCCAGGATTCTCCAGAACAGGCTCGTCGGGTACGCCGCAGCCACGCGTGAAAACTGCAACACCTCCGCCATCATCAACAGCATGACCAACCCGCGATACGCATCCATTGAGACGTTGCGCTGCGCCCCTGGATCCACGGGTGCGGCCTCCCGTGTAGTCGGCGTCGTTTCTGTGACCGGGGCCGTTTGGCTCACCATAGCCATAGAACCCTTCTAATACAAATTGGTTCAAGCTTACACAGAAAACATGCAGGTGGAACAGTCATGCGCTCGTTCGGTAGTTTGGGGAAAAAGATCCGCAGTGGCAAGGGTTGTTCCCGAGTGCCCTGTGATCCGCGCGGAATATCACGGGAGCGACATAGGAGCAATTTTCCACACCCGGACTTCGTGATAACTTTATGCAATCCCATCCAGAACTGACAATTTCACACTTCTGGCGTCGCTCTGGGTCCGATCTGGCGGTTTACTGGTGCGGCGCCAACCTCATCTTTTTTTCACGCGTCGAACCGTGCGTTTTGCCTGGGAATTCGCTTGCCCTGATCAAACCGCGTGGGCAGAAATCAAGGAAGCCGTGTAAGTGGCGGTCATTCCAGGTCCCCGGCCTCCAGTATCGGGACGCAGGTGGAGCGCATCTGGAAGGTAGCTACACCTAGCATAGCTGTAATCTATTGATTACAGAGACTTTGAAAATGGTGGAGGCGAGCGGAGTCGGAATATTAAGCGGTATTGAAAACACGGAAGTTATCGATTTTTCGAGCCGCTCAAAACGCAGGAATCGACAAAATAGCGACTAACTGGAACGTATGTGGAACGCGAGATTTTTCATCGGAGATCGGCCATCGGCGGTTCATGGGTGCACTCTGGGCTTTTCTAAAAGAGTACCTTCAAACCAAGCTGGATGATGCGTGCGTCGCGCGCACTCAGCACTTGGCCGAAATGAATCGGATCCAAGGAGAATGTGCCGATCTGGTCGAGGTTGGTGTGATTCAGCACATTTGTCGCCTCCGCGCGAAACTGCACATTCACTCGTTCGCTAACCGCAGTGGTCTTGAACAACGATGCATCCCAACGCCACGCGCCAGGCCCGAGTATCGAACCCCGGGGGGCGTCGCCGGGTCGAATGCCGTTCGCAGGCGGGTCGGAAAATAATGAAGCATCAAACCATTGTTCAACCTTGTGCGCAGGGTGAGCGTTCGCGTTCCCAAGTTGGTCCGGTCGAGATATGAAAAAGCTAGGGCTGCCGAAGTCAAAGAGCCCAAGCCCGGCTGGATCGATGTGCACGCCATTGACGGTCAGCCACAGACCCGTCTGAGCATAAACAATGCCTGAAATCTCCCAGCCTCCAAGCAGATGTCCAGCAAAGCCGCGTTGCATTCGGTAAAAGGGAAAGCGATAGATGTAACTGCCTGTGAAGACATGGCGCCGATCGAAATCAGCGGGGCCATATTCTGCTCGGATGTCATAGACGCTCTGCGGGGCCAAGTATTGGCCGGGAGCATCGGACAAGGCATGCGACCAAGTGTAGTTGAGCACGACCACGATGTTTTCGCCTGATCTCTTCTGCCATTGAACCTGAAGCCCATGATAATTCGATCGGAAAATGCTGGAATCCACGTTCATGGCATCGAAGCCGCGAAAAGGCCGAACGTAGTTGAGGAGTTGTGAGTTACCAATGCTTATCGGTCCTTGCGCGAGAACTCCTGCCAATAAGTACGCCCCGGGGCGTGGCTGGTTGATGTCCACTTGTGCCGAAAGATGCAGCGCTTTGTTCCCATAGTAGCCAATGTCAAACAGCATAGTGGGGCCAAGTTGCCGCTGAACATCAATGCTCCATTGCTGTACGTAGGGTTGCCGCCAATTCACGTCAATTCCGCCGAGGGCTTGAGGACTGAGATTCACGTCAGGAACGGTGCCAACAGGATTGTTTAGGCTGGTATTGGTTATCGATACGCTCTGGACGAACGGAGGATTTTTCTGAGTGCCGGCTTCGAACGGACTCACCGCGGGCGAATCGAAGAAAATGCCGTAGCCGCCACGGACTGATGTCTTGCCGGTATGAAAGGGATCCCAGGCAAATCCGACTCGGGGTGCGATATTGCGGTTGGTCTGTCTTGCCACTGCATTGCCGAACCGCGAATTCCGCCCTCCGATGATGATTCCATTCATCACCGGTGTGGACGTGCCGCTGACGAGTGCGCCCGTACTGATATCGATCACCGGTGCCAGGGCAGCGTCATAGGCGAGGGGATCGAAATTTGTCAGATGTCCACGACCTTCAGTGGGCTGGCGGAAGAATGACCAACGCAGACCGTAGCTGATCGTAAGATTAGGACGAACTCTGTATTCGTCTTGGGCGAAGAGCTCGAACTGGTTCTGAAGAATAACTGCCCTGGCATTTGCGTTGGCCTGCCCGGCCGACACGACGTGGCCGAGAAGGAAGTTGGCCCATTCTTGCTGGAAGCTGCGCCCTGCGGGACCAAGGTCCAGGAAGGTGTAATGGCCGTTGTCGTCTCGGAAAAACGCTCCTTCGTCCTTTTCGTAGTGATTGTAGGCCAGCCCATACTTTGTGGTGTGCCGGCCGACAACCCACGTGACGTTGTCGAAAACCGAGCGGTTCGTGTTCAGATCCCGGAAAGTACCAAATCCGGTCAAGCTTTCGCCGTTATTGAAATACAAGTTTGGGACGCGGCCTGACAAGTTTTCGAAGGGCAAATTCGGATGAATGTCAGGAGAGAGAGCAGAGCTGTTAAGCCCAACTGGCTGGCTGAGAACGGCTCCGTAAGAATAGGAGTACCCGGCTTCGTTGAGCAACCGAGCGGTAATCGTCATCGTGACGCGAATCGCAAGATTGCGCCCCGGAGAATTCGTTTGCGTGGTCGCCACCCCCGGAAGACGCGAACCGGTAGCAATCCCGCTGGGTTCTTCGGTGGGAATTGAGTCCTGAATGTACCTGGCAAACACGCTTAGCCTAGGACTGAAGATGTGATCGACCTTGATGTTTTCTTCCCGAAAATTGAACACGTTGCGCCCAGTGAAACTGAAGGTCCCATCAGGCCCTGGCGCGGGCAGCTTCGAGTAGATGTCCTTGATATAAGCAGCGGCGGTGGGGTCAAAGTTCGTGATTTGCGTGGTCGTGGGCCCAATGCAGAGTTGCGTGGCGGGGTCGATGACCGGTTCCGTGCACACCGGTGCGGCGAAGGTTCCCTGCAACTCCGCTTTCGTAGGCACCTCGGCGCTGGTAAACGTGCTGTAATTGATCACGCGCCGCCACTCCTGCGAAAAAAAGAAAAAAGTTTTCTTGGTATACACGCGCGGGATAAAGACGGGCCCACCGATCGTGAAACCGAAGTTGTTGTAGCGCAGTGGCGGACGGGTCAATTCCCTTAGGTTATTAAAGAAGTTATTCGCCGCGAGAGCGTCGTTGCGGAAAAATTCGAAGGCGCTTCCATGATAAGCGCTGGTCCCGGAGCGCGTAACTACGTCGATCTGGCCTCCAGATCCGCGCCCGAACTCTGGGTTATAGTTGCCGCGTAGAACCTTGAATTCTGCAATAGAGTCGACGCTTGGGAAAGTTAGGAGCGTTAGATTTGACCCGCGGTCGACATTGTCGGCGCCATCTAGTGTCCAGTTGTTCTGGCTTGGCCGCGCGCCGTTCACCGACAAGAGCAATAAGTTTGTCCCGCCATTCAAACCACTTACACCTACGTACGGCGCGTCTGAATCGAGACCCGAGGAGATACCTGGCTGCAGCGCGATCAATTGCGAATAATTGCGAGTGTTGATCGCAAGTTCTCGAACCTGGGTCCCAGAGATCAGTCCCTCAGCCGTCGGATTCTGTGAGTTCACTTGAAGTGGATCGGCTTCTACCTTAATTACTTCGCTCGGGCCTCGAACTTGCAGAACAAAATTGATGGTGCGCCTGTCGTTTACGCTCAGTTCAATCTGGGTCTGCGAAGCCCTATTGAATCCAGCCGCCTCTGCGGTGACGTCGTAATTTCCTATGGAAAGGAGCGGAGCCACATACTGGCCGCTGCCGGACGTTCTGAGGCTACGGACCGTAACGGCCTTGTCGGTGCTCACAACCGTGATTGTCGCTCCAGGTACCACTGCTCCGCTTGGGTCGGTGACCCGGCCGGAAATCGTCGCCGTGATTTCCTGGCCCGTAGCGTAGCAACCGCAAAGGAAGAGGAGAGCACCCAGCAGCGCAATTCTTATTTGCGTAGGACACCTCTACTTTTACATTAATAAACGAAACTTAAATTTACTGGGAGTGTACTCCAGTTAACACCTCTTTGGCTTCAGGGTTTTCAATGGAAGCTCAGATCGAGCGCATAGATCTCCTGGAGGCTGCGGTCACGCATAAGGAGCGGTGCATCATCCGGGGTCAATCCGATCCAATTGGCCAAGCTATCGGAGGGCTGGGGAAAATCCTTGAGGCTCAGAAGGTGTTCGAGCACGCCATCTTTGATTCTCACGCGCACTAATTCCCCTGCCCCATCGCGGTTCTCTCGCATGTAGACATATTTTCCGTCATGAGACCACTCGTTGTAACCGACCTCGTCCCCCTCCGCTAAACTCGACCAACGATTGTTGGTTGTATCGAGCAGCATCAGTTTCGTCTGACCTAATGTAAGGGCGCAGATATAGCGTCCGTCCGGCGATACTCTGGGCGACAATAGCCCATCGGTTCCCGCAATTGCTGAGACTTTCCTGGTTTGCAAATCCAGGCGATAAATCCCGGCATTGCTGAGCCTGTCGGTTCTTGCGAAAACAATGGACTTGCCATCGGGCGTCCAAGTTGCGTCTGCTTCGTACGTATTTGTCTGCGTCAGCAGTTCCGGACTGCCTCCCGATGAGGAGAGGAGGTAGATTTTCCAGGGACTGTCGAACCGGATGTCCATGAACACAATCTGGGAGCCGTCGGGCGACCAGCGCGGTTCATACACTCGCACCGGCGGGAACGTGAGCTGCATCTTGTCGCTTCCGTCTACGCGACTTCGCCACAAGGTCATGTCAGGATAAGAAACGTAAGCTATCCACTTCTGGTCGCGCGAAAAATCGACGGGTCCAGCGGAGAGACCCGGCAAGTAAGGGTCAAATCGGCGAGCCCGTTCGTCATAGCGCAAAAGCTCCACGCGAGCCTCCTCGCCCAGGGCAAACAGTCGCTTACCGTCGGAGCTGGGGATGGGAAAATTAAAACGTAGTGGCCCGGACGTCAAACGCGACGGGCCCTTGGCGCGTCCGCGAAAGAGGGAACGGCGCTCCGGCATTACCCAGATGGCTTGAGCGTTCCCGCGCCCCGCTAAAAAATAATAGTAATTGCCGTCCGGCGACCAATTTCCGCAGCCGTTTGACTCTTTCCAGTTCGGAAAAAGCGGGTGAGTGTCTTTTCCATTGGCGTCCATTTCCCAGATGGAGTTGGAATCGTTTTTTGGGTCAGTAATATCGAAGCGTATCTGCCGGCCATCCGGCGAATACCGAATGCAAAACACGAGTCCGGAAACCTCCGCCAGTTGATGAGGCTCGCTTCCATCCTTGTTTGCCGTCATTATCTTGCCCGCATCCGCGTATGCGATGTGTGTCCCATCTGGCGTCCAAGTTGCCAGGAGCGCCCTTATGTTTCCGAGGCGGTGGGGTGAACCGGCCGGCAGTGGTTGCGCCCAAAGTTCGATTACGGAATCCGACCCGACCCTTGCGCCTTTCGCGACCAATAGCTCCGAGCGATCTGGAGAGACGGGACTTACGGCCCAAACATCCTGGAGTGTAGTTGTCAACCAAGTGGTCTCTCCGCCCGCAGCCGACACTTGAGCGATCCCAGAGCCCGTGGTGGAAGGCATTCCTTCCGTGAAGTAGAGATGGACGCCATCGGTCACTGGCGGATTTAGCGAGTTCTTCGCCTTACCGTCGTTGGTGATTCGAACCATGTTGGTAACTTTCGGCGGCTGCGGCTGGCTGCGCCAGAAGGACGCGCAACCCAGCACCAGAACTACAACACCGGCTATAACGCCAGTACGCTTCAAAAGGTTTTTTCCTGCGGATGATTCCGGGGGGCTGCTCTGGCCGGAAATTCCACTGTCCTTGTCGACCGGCCTTTCGACAGTTGCTATGAATCTGTAACCCCGTCGGGGAAGAGTCTCGATGAAGGTAGGACTGTCGGCGGAATCACCAAGCGTTTCGCGCAGCCGTTTGACGGCTGTATTCAGGCCGGTTTCGAAATCGACAAACGTGTCCCCGTGCCAGAGTGTGGAGCGTAGTTCCTCTCGGCTTACGATTTCGCCAGAGTGCTCGATCAGTTTGAGGAGCACCTGGTAAGGCTGATCCTGAAGCCGCAGTTTCACGCCGTTCTTGCGCAGCTCTGCGGCTCGCAAATCGAGCTCGAATACTCCGAAGCGGCAGAAGGAAGTGTTCTGGGGAGACACAACCACCTAAGTAGTCGCAAACTGTCGCTAAGTCTAACACCGTTTCTTCGCAACGAGTCTGGCCACCTTCGGCTGTAACCAACTGCGAAATCGAAACTTGGTGGGCCACAGACATTCCAGACAGTTGTCAGATTCCATCCATTGAACGGCATTCCCTCCTGACCAATTCTCGCCGCTACCGCAAACGCGGTGGAGGTGAGCGCCGTGAAAAGAACAATTTGCTTCTGTCTGCTGGCATGGATGTCCTTGCAGGGCTTGGCTCAAGCACAATCAGGCCCTGACGCGACAAGATCAGGGGCGAACAGCGAGATTCCGTCGACTTTGGTCGCCGCTCTCCGATCGCCACCACGCATCGGCGGAGAGCCATACCGACCAAGTCCGGTGCAGAACTTTGTGTGTAACACAGGTTATAGCCAGAAGCAGTGCCACGAGGATATGGTGGTGCTGAGAAAAGCCCTGGCAAACTATCCCGTAGCGCAACTCGGGAATTGGACGTGGATATTGGTGCGTTCCGAGAACTGGAAGGCCATTCTGCTCCCCAGAGGACTCGATCCGGACAGCCCGGCCTTTACATTTTATCCGAAACGCGAGACGTTCATCGAGGAAGCGCTGGTGACGCAAGTACCGGTGCGGAACGGCGAATTGCTGTTGAAGTGGAACCTGGACAGGATGGGCCTTCTTGATCTCGCGATTCGCCACGAACTGGGTCATGCGCTTTGCAACGACGCTGACGAAAGGAACGCCGACCGTGTGGCGAACCTTCTGGAACAAAGAAAAACGATCTCCTGTCAAACGACCCCTAGGCTAAAGCGCGGCCAGCACGAATAGACGAGGGACGAGCAAAGGTTGGCTAAGCTCCCTTGAAGGTCGACTTCAGGGTTTGGGGCCTCCTGGAAAGTGGAAGGTAATTGGCGTCCCCCCGCGTCCAGTACTCGGACACAACTAGAAAGTAGCTGGAGCGCAGACAACGGCGTTATTATAACATATCATAACATATATATAATTTATTATATATATGGTGGAGGCGGGGGGAGTCGGAATGTTCACGCTTGTTGAAAACACGCAACTTATTGATTTCTGGAGACGCCAAAAACGCTGAAACCTCGAAAATTGCGCCCAACTGGAACGTATCTGGAACGCTGGAATTATCATTATATTGTTTCGCGTTGAACAGGGTCGATCAAAAAGCAACTATGGAACTGTGATGGTCACCGTTCCAATGCTCACGGTCGTGCTGCCTGCGGTACCTTGTATGGCAACTTGGACAGTCGCGGGGCGGCTACCGCCAGCTCCTCCGCCTCCCGTTGTGCCTCCACCACCGCAGGACGCGAGTCCCACCACGACCAGGAGCAAGGTGGTGGCAGTCCATAAGACGACTGGCCGAATTCCTAGTCTGTCCCAGATTCCACGCCGCCACAAATCCATGACCATAAACAGTGGGAGCGCAACGAGTAGCATCCAAGCCGTTTGAAGAATTCGGGTATTGGGCGTGAAGATACCCCGAGGTACCACAGTAAACGGTATTGTCGAAGCAGATTTCGTCGTGACGCTTAAAGTGAGAGTTGACGTCGAAGCCACATTGGGGTTGACCGAGACGGGGTTAGGAGTGAATTGACAACTGATTCCGTTCGGCGGGCTAACACAGGAGAGAGAAACCTGTCCTTGAAAATTGCCTAGCGAGTTTAATTGGACATTGAAATTCTGCGAGCCCCCAACCGAAATCGTTGCCGAGGTAGGAGAAATGGAACCGGAGAAGTTTCCAGAAGAAACGATGAGCTGTGCGGACGCAGTGTGAACCAGAGACCCGCTGGTGCCAGTGATTGTAAAGTTGTATGTCCCGGCTGTCGCATTTTGCGTATGAATCTGGAAATAGTTTCCTTGGGAACCTGGAAAGTAGGGGACATTTCCGAATGGACACACGGTTCCGGACGGCAAGCCGCTGCAAGCCAGTTGAATTGCTTGTCCATAGCCATTGATGCTTTGCAAGTTCAGGGTGTATGCAGTGAAGTCGGTAGTCCCGATGGTCTGTGACGCGGGCGTGATAGACATGCTGAAGTCGCCGATGCTGAAGGCAGCCGAGAGGGTTTGCGTGACGACGCCATCCGTGAGATTGACTGTGAATGGATATTGCCCGGAAGCCAGGTTCGATGGCGTGGTAACCACCAATGTATCCGCCACGCTGCCTCCGGCGGGCAGAGCGATCGGATTCTGTCCGAATTGACAAGCAGCCCCACTCGGTAAACCCTGGCAGGTGGGAACAATCTGCGTGGAATACCCGTCAATACTTCCTATCATGAGACCGTAGTCCCGCGTGGATTGTCCCGCGACTATGACCGGCGCTGTGGTTAGCTGAAGCAGAGCCACAAAGCCTGCGCGCTGCGAAGCAGGCACTTGGGTTCCGTAAGCAGTATGCGATTCAGTCCCGAGTGTTGCGGTCAGGCCAAACACGTGGCTTACATCGAAGCCCTTGCCAATCTGGAATGCTACGTCCTGGCTGACTGTTCCCGCAAGAACCGCGATACTGGTGGGAATCACAATATTGGGATCGCTCGCCGAGAGTTGTAGCGTCGTTCCGCTGCTTGAGACATAGGTGAGAATAATGCGCAATTTACCTGCTGTGCCAATCACCGGATCGGAAACCAGTCCCACACTAAAGCTGGCGCCATTGGTTCCGGTCAAGGAAGTAAAAGACGAGGTATAGGCATCCATCTCAATCAGGTCGGTACGCCCGTCGCCATTGAGATCGGCGGCGCCTTGTGGGACAAGCAGACTACCCAGCCCCTGACCGAGACTGGGAACGCTGAAAGTTCCATCTCCGTTTCCGGCCAGGACGAACACCTGGGTGCTCAGCGGCGCACCGGCATATCCAACCGTGTTGAAAACATTCGTTCCCGATGTCGTGTAGACGGCGACATCTGGAATGCCGTCCCCGTTGAAATCGCCCACCATCGGCTGGAGAGCGCCGAGCGGATGATCCGCGGGCCCAAAGAAATATTCTGCATAGTAGAAATCGGCGTATGGATTCGGAAAAGGTCCATAGGTTTGACCAGAAGTGAAAGTGCCGTCGCCATTCCCCATGAAGACCTGATACACCCAGAGATGACCAAACACCGCCGCAGTTGTGCCGCGATCGACGGCAGCAACAATGTCTGGGTGACCGTCCTTGTTCAAATCCGCCACCGCAAAAGGACCTAGATTATTGAAAAGCAGTTTGGGGGTTTGAAAAGTGCCGTCGCCATTTCCGAGTAGCTCGTAGATGGCAAACTGCTCCGTAGATGACAGCAGTTGCGAGCCCAACATCAGGAGATCCGCTTTGCCGTCACCATTCACGTCTGCAACGATTGCCCCTCGGATGTCCGGGCTTAGCGTGGCGTTGTTAGGGAAGTACACCGTTGCGCCCTGACTGAACGTGCCGTCAGCGTTGCCCATGAAAGTGACGAATCCTTGAGAGCCGACAATCATGAAATCCAGTTTGCCGTCATTATTAAAATCCCCGATGGTCAGGTGCAGAGGCACATAAATTGTCAGCGGCAGGCTCTTCAAAACGGGTTTTCGGAAGGTGCCGTCTCCGTTGCTGGCTGCAAAACCGAAAGTGAGTTGCGTTGCGCCGCTCCCCGCGCCCAGTCCAACGAACAACAAATCTTCCCGGCCTGTGTTGCGAAAATCGGCGAAAACGAAGTCGTTAACCTCGCTCGGATCGTCGGCAATGGGCGTGCGGATCGGTGCGCCGTATCCGCCAGTCCCGTTGTTCAGCAAAACAGTCATTTGGGTAGGAAGCGGAAACTGGCTCCCGATTTCCAGCGTCGCCAAATCAGGCAGGCTATCTCCATTCAAATCTATGACTGCAAAATTCGAGACAGGAGCATTCCCGACAGCGTGCATCTGGCCGCTCATCAGATATCCGACGTAAGCTCCCTCGGGCGGACCGAAGGCTCCCGTACCGTCGTTCTGATACGCCGTAATGTTGTCCGTTTGCTGGTTCACGGTAATGATTTCTGGTCGCCCATTCCTTTTCAAGTCCGCTACCGCCAAGGAAACCATTTTAGGCTCTCCCCGGTAGAGTGTGGGGCTGCCGAAATTCCCCGTCCCGTCTCCAAATTGCACACTGATGGAGCCGGCGGGTGCCCCAGCGAAGAAATTATACTGAGTAAACAGGCTGGCAGAGCTGATCAGGTCCAGTTTCCCGTCACCGTTTACGTCAGCGAGCGCCGCCGCAGCAGCGACAATCCCCGAGCCGAAGATTCGCGCTCTTGCCGTATCAAAGCCTCCGTTGCACAGGCCAGGGAAGAATGTGGCGCTGCCTAGACTGTCTAGCGTCACAGCATCAACACATCCATCGCCGTCCACGTCCCCCAGAGCCACCGCCGTGACTGCCACTCCTAATGGGGGACTCTGACCTGAAGTTTGATCATGGAAAAACTGCTGCGTCATCTTAAATATGCCGTTCCCCTGGCTGACATAGGCACGGGCGCCAGCGCCGCCGAACTGGTCCGCGAGGAACAGGCCTTCAAAATCGATGGTGAAGTCGAGCGCCGCTATATCGGGCAATCCGTCGCCATTTAAATCTGCCGCGGAAATGGCAAAGGTTAAAAAGACCCCGCCAGTCACCTGTCCGTAGTGAATGACGGGGATACCCAGTTTGCCGGTGCCGTCGCCAGGGAGAAATGCCAATTGGCCGGTATCGTAAGTTCCGAGCAGACCAACTGCGACGTCCAATTTGCCGTCGCCGTTAAAGTCAGCGACCGCAAGACTGATTGGTATGCTCGGCGTAGCGAACGTGAGGTCTGGTCCGAAGGTGCCATCTCCATTTCCCAGCAAAACTGCCACGGCCAAGCTGTCCGCTTCCGCGACAACCAGGTCCAGTTTTCCGTCTCCATTCATGTCCGCAGTAGCGAGTGCCACCGGAGCGTAACCCTGTAAATGAAGGATGGTGGGCAATTTGGCCGTCCCGTCGCCATTTCCCAGATAAATCCAGATGCTGTTGTCGCCTCCATTGGCGACCGCCCAATCCAGCCTTCCATCTCCGTTAAAGTCGCCGGTGGCCACGGCGGTCGGAATAAACCCAGCAGGAAGGGTGGGCCGGAGATCGAAAGCTGCGGGCGCGGGAGGAATTGTGGCCGAGGCGGCCAAGTTGTGTGTGCCCCTCGCGCCGGCTCCGGTATTTGCCACAGCGGGAGCGAGCCGGGCTAGTTCGCGTTGATATTCAGCTGAGTAAGCCGGTCCGAGAAATTGCGCAGCCTTCCGGCCTAGAAATCTACCTGTCGGGAATTGGGCAGCAAGCTGCTGTTTCGTCGGGCTGGTCTGGCCGGCGGGAGCCGCAGATACAGACGGCGCCTGAATCGTGGCAGGAGTAGTTGCAGGAGTGATCGTAAACGGCACTGTATTCGTGAATGTGGTGGGGCCAACCTGAACCTGCACGGGGATGGTCCCTGCAGTCTGCACCATCGAGCCGGTAACTGCGAAGGCCACTTGATTGCCGCTGGCAACTGTCGTTTGGCCCCCATTCCCATTGAAGAGCACATTGGTTGCGTACGGTATGAACCCGCTGCCGTTAACTGTGAGAATAAACCCGAAGCTTCCCGCAGGTACGCTCGTCGGCGAAATCGAAGTGATCTGAGGGCTACCCTGTGCGACCACAGTCACATAAACGGCAGGTGAGGTTCCACCGCCAGGAGTAGGATTTGTCACATTAATTTGAATCCCCGGAGTGCCGCTCGGATAAACAAGATCCGCAGCTGGCAGCAAAACCTTCAATTGCGTGGCGCTGATGTATTCGGTGACAGCCAGGACGTACGGATAGAAACTAGCCTGAGAACTTGGCACGAAGTTGGTGCCTGTCAACGTCAACCAGGTGTCGCCACTCCCAGTAGGTATGCTGGCTGGCGAAACGGAAGTAACAGTTGGGGCTGGGTTCGGCGTGGGATTGGATGGTACAAGAGTCCCCACCAGCGAAATCCCGCTGTCAATGCTGGTTTGGTTTGCTCCCCATTGGACGCCGAGGTTTTGCGTTACTTGAATACCGATGGTAGCGGCCTGTCCAAAATCCTGATTGGAACACTGCCCTCCGAACTGGGTGTTCGCGTAATTGAAATAGACACTGCTGCTGCTTTCAGAAAAAACAACTTCGAACGTCACATTGGCAGTGCTGTCGGTTCGACAAACGAACGTCCTCACATTGCGCCACTCCACCACTAGTTGACGGTTCGGGGCCGCCCCGGTGACAGCCAAAAAAACGTTTTGATTTGTACCCTTCACGGGATACAGGTCTTGCCAGAGGGGCGCGACCAGCGTAACGACCGGCTGCAAGGGCACGGGTGGCGGACTGTTCTGTGGATTTCCATTCAGAAAAGTGTTCACGGGTAGGTCAAAATTCAGGAAATCATCAAATGCGTTCGTAAAGCTGATTGTCCCGTTGCTGCTCACATACAGTTGGGTAAACGGAGCGCCTCCAAACTGCACCGGGAAGGGAGCAGTGACGGTGGCCAGTTCATCGTCACCTAGATTTAGATTCGTCCCTGTGACGGTCTGGTAGCTATATGGCGTTCCTCCCAACACGTAATTATTCAGCGCTGTAACTTGCACTGCGTCGCCGGTCGAGAAACTCAGAACGTAGTCGCCCAGAGCGGATGGGGTCCAGGTGCCAGAATAAATTCCGTCTCCGGCGGCCTGGTCTGGTGCAGCCCCGTCGTCGGTCAAAGGGATCTGCTGGCCTCCCGGCGCCACCGTGACAGTGACCTGTCCCGCAGGTTGCGCGCAGTTGATGTTCAGAGCAGCCAACATAATGGGTCGGCCAACGCTTCCCGCCACGGTGTCCAGCGTTGGCTGCAATCGTTTCGCTACAACTGAGTTTGCGCAGGTCATCGCCCCATAGGCGTTCAGTCGTTTTCCGCTCACCGTTGCGGCAAGTGCCGGGACCGTGTCACCCCCCGCAACAATCAGATTCTTGATTGCGCGCCAATCGCGACTGGGATTCTGCGCGGCGAGAAGAGCAGCCACCCCAGTGACATGCGGTGCTGCCATGGATGTGCCGCTGAGCACGCTGTAGGTGTTATTGGGCGTCGTACTCAGAATCTCTTCGCCGGGAGCGCCGAGATAGACGGAATGCGCCCCTGTGTTAGAGAAATTTGCCAGTCCCTCAAAACGAGTCGTAGCGGCCACGCTGATCACATTGGGCAAAAAATAGTCCGCTGGGTAAGTAGGCACCAGGTCGTTGTTGCTCGAATTGTTGCCGGCCGCAGCAATAAAAAGGATGCCGTCTTTCTGCTGTGCCTGGATGGCATCGCTCAACGCTTGCGAGAATCCTCCACCTCCCCAACTGTTGTTGGTTGCCACAATGTTGGCGCCGCGATCCTTCATGGCCTTGACGAAATCCAGACAAGTAATTGCGTCAGAGAGAGAGCCTCCCCCTGACGCATCCAAAAACTTACAGGCCAGTATTTGAACGTTCCAATTCACTCCAACCACGCCAATTCCGTTGTTTCCAACAGCACCGATTGTTCCGGAAACGTGACTTCCATGTCCGTTATCGTCCAGGGGATCGCAGGCATCTGCTATGGCGTTGAACCCGTGAGTCCCGGCAGGGCAGTTGATGCTCACGCCATCGATGGTTGCGGAATAGGTCGATGGGTTTGACCACACGTTCGCCTCCAGGTCCTCGTGGTGGTAATCAATCCCGGTATCAATCACTGCGACGACAACATTTGAACTGCCAGTCGTCAGACCCCAAGCTTGGGTCGCATGGGTGTCTGCGCCGACGGTGCCCAAGTTCTGTCCGGTGTTCTGCAGTCCCCAAAGCTGAGAGAGCTTTGGGTCATTTGGAGTGCTCAATGCGTGATAGATGTAGTTAGGCTCAGCATAGAGCACATTCTGATTCTGCCGGTACGCTCTTAGAGCATCCTTCAGCTGTGTTGCTACACCCAGCCTTACTAGCTGGAGTCCCTCAATGCTGTTCCATGACCTGACGTGCTGCCCACCTAGAGCACGGTGCAAGCCCTCCGCTGCAGCGATCGATGTTCCAGAGCGAAAACGGACGAGTAATTCGTCGGACCGATATTTGGGCTGGCCAGCCCAATCCGCTTGCCTTATAACGTGCGGTGCTTCGTTGGAAACCCCCTGCGCTGAGGCCTGGTTTGGAAGAATTACCAGCACGCTCAGAATTGAAGACGACGAAAGGCAAACTGCGGACAACAGTGCGCACCTGCGCATAGAGAAGGTCCTTGTAACCCGGGGACGATCGGGAATGTTCGTTACTACCTAGGCCGTAACGGCGCATAGCCTAGCAAACTACTGCGGGCTTGTCGAAGGTATTACGTGTTACGAGAGTGCTCGTGGATCAATGATTTTCACGGCCACGACCGCCCCGGTCGCGCAACGATCCTAAGTAAGTGCTTTATAATCAGTAATATAGATGGTGGAGGCGGGGGGCGGGAAGCCTGCCGCGTGTTGTGCCCGCCGTAAGTTACTGATTTCACGAAGTCACCAAAAGCCTCAAACTGCTCTAAATCCTAGAAGTGGGCACGTATCGGGCGCGTGGGAATCCGAGTTGCCCTCGCTGTGCCGATACGGCCCCGTCGCGGGGATCAGCTGGTCCAGCTCCCTAGGGGGTGCAGTCTCCGTCACGCGTGCGCGCAGGAAGGTCGCCGTGTGCGCCAGCGGAACCCGCACTGTTCCAAGAACAGGCTGCTACCCGCAGATCGACAAGTGGAACGGCCAGTTGCCGACGGTGCAGACGGGGCAGGGCGGGGGGATGATTTTGCAATTGCCTAAGCCGCAATAGACGGCACGAATCACACACTTAGAAAAATGGAGGCGGGGGGAGTCGGAATATTCAGCGCTATTGAAAACACGGAACTTATTGATTTTTCAAGGCGCTCAAAACGTGGAAAACGGTAAAATTGCGCCTAACTGGAACGTATCTGGAACGCGAGATTTTCAGCCCGCTTGCCACATTTCCTTCTCCGGCAACTACGTCATCCTTCTAAGTGGACTTGGCCCATTGCCTCCCAACTTCTCAAACGAGCAGTCCGGAATTAACCTAATTACTTTCTGTTTGCCGACAATACGCCCAGAGCTTGGTACTTCGCTTCACGCAAACACGTCTGGTTAGGGAGATCTCAGGTATTGCGGGACAGAGTGTTGGCGTAAAACCGGAATCGCAGAGAGATGGGTGGGGTCTGGAACAATTTCGAGTTTCGGAATGGCAAGGGAGAATGCAGGCCTATTCACCGGGCCAGTGGGAAACCCAGTCGCGGCAGCCTGGGCGGGGATCAGTGGCCATGTGTGGTGCGGGGAAGGTTTCAGCGTCAGCATGACCTAGGCGAGTTGGATCGCTGAGATCGTAGAGTTCAATACTGACCGAACCATAGGTTGGGGAGGGAAGCGAAAGCAAATCGATCCTTTTTCCAATCGTACCGAGGTACTGCAGAACCGAGGCACGCGCAAAGCGCATTGGACGACCGCCCCCGGTGAGAATCCACAAGCGGGGAGCGCCGCGAAAGCGATCGACATCCTTGATGTAAGCGCGTGTTTCGTTTCTGTCACAGACGCTCGCTATCCAATCGCTGCGCGCCAGTCCGAAGCGCGGGCCGTAAAATCGGACTCCGACGGTGGGAAGCGGAAAGACATAGACGACGTCACCGGGGTGCCGGTTCTTCTGCAGATAGCCCAGCAAATCCTTGTGATGCTCGATTTCGTAGGGCGGCGGAGCTTCGGCCAGAGCCATGACGGGCGGCACGAGAAGCGCAACGAGAAAAATCGCTCCAACAATGGGATGAAGGAAATTGGCCCCGGAGCGTATCCATTCAGCTCCTGCAGCAACTGCGAGTAGCGCGGCCGGAAGTAATCAGAGTGCGAGCCTTCCGCGCAATGGATATTGCTGTGCGACCGCGGCGATGATTGCAAGCATGAACTGAGACAGCAAAAAAAGAGCGAGCAAACGGCGCTGCCGCCACAGGGCAATGACCCCCACCAGGGCGACGACCACAAAAACAACCGGCCAGCGATAACGAAGCAGCGTGAGATCAGAAAACAGCGACGTGAGGCTTTCCCAAAACCAGTGGACAGCCGACGCTCCTCGGAAAGGAAGCGGAAGGAAACCGCCAGCCCAGAAATCGTCCATGAAGTTGCGAGTGGAGGGCGTCATGCTGTGAACGCCGATGATGACGGCGGTAATCGATGCCGCGGCCCATAAGGGCACCGTGAAGAGAAGCGCTCGCCGAGCGTTCTGGTCACGGGACAGGAGCCAGTCCACGGCGAGTGCCAATCCGAGGCCAGCCATTACGAGGACGGAGGCTTGCGAAAAACTGATGACAGCGAATCCGACAAGACCCAAAAGGAGCAAGCGTTTTGTCGCGGTAGCGGTCGCGCAAGTTGAACGCGATCAACATCAGCAGGATGGCGGCCATCACATCCAGCTCGTACTGCTTTACGACCACTGAGTAGCGAATGAACGGGAAGCCAATTGCGAATACGAACAGTGCGATTGTCGGTCCGACACCGGTGAGCGCACGTTCTGCAAGGCGGCGGAAGAGGAGCAGACTGACAATGGCGCACGCAAAAGGAAAGAGTCTGAGTGCGAATTCATTGTGACCGAATATTGTGACAGAGCAGCGCTCGATGATCAGAAATCCCAGCGGGGCAACCTGGTCGAGGGGCAGGGGACGGGTGAGCAGATCGACTAGCGGGAGATCAAGGATGCTGTAGGACAGAAGAATTTCGTCAAGATAAAGAGCTGTGTCGGCGAGATATGCCCAGAGGCGAAGGATAACACCGATCAAGACCAGTGCGGTGAGAGTATGTGGAGCGGTGAGGGCACGGTAGAGGGAAGTGCCCATCGGGACTGTGGCCGACGCAGTTGTCGCGTGGTTCTTGCCGAAAAACGCCGTGGACATGTGAACGTTGGGAGGACTATAGCGAAAGGCAGTGCGAGTGTAAACGGGGTTTGCCCACGCATCTATCGCCCACGCATCTATCCAATCCGGTTACCGAAACTTATCTCGAGTTGCGATTTTATCGTCGGGGCAAATCGACTCCAAGGATTACTACCGACGATTCGCCCAAACCTCGCTGCGGCTTCCCACAACCCCGTTAGAACAAAGCCGCCCGGCGGCGGACGCTTCGCGTGAGGTAAACGGAGCAGTGGTTGCTTAGCGGTTGAGATAAGTTTGGGTCACAAGGAGGCATCCCCGTGACCCATTTACGAAAAATGATGCTGGAGGAACTCCAGCGT
>WNFP01001280.1_pt1 | contig 19596 bp, 21 predicted proteins | sample 5400201 | NCBI WGS metagenome assembly WNFP01 (sample SAMN13153355, study PRJNA577476) | soil metagenome | isolation source: 115 cm saprolite under Madrone tree | place: USA:California | collected 2016-06-14
AGGATTTTGCTTTTCGCACGATGGAAATGCCGCCGACGAAGCAAACGAAGTCTGGTGACGTGCGGATTGTCGATTCACGTAATTTCAAAGTCACAACCACGACCATGGCCATGGTCACGGTTCATCCGGGCGGGCTAAGAGAGCTGCACTGGCACCCGAACGCGGACGAGTGGCAGTACTATATCGCCGGTAAAGGACGAATGACGGTGGTGGCGACAGGCAACAAAGCTCGGACGATGGACTTCCAGGAAGGAGATGTCGGGTACGTGCAGAAAACATTGCTGCACTACATCGAGAACACGGGCGACAAGGATTTAGTGTTCCTGGAGATGTTCAAGAGTAGTCTCTATCAAGAGTTTTCATTTTCGGAATGGCTGGCGCACACTCCGGCAGAACTCGTCATGGCGCATTTGAACATCGACAAGGCAACCTTCGACGCGATACCAAAAAATGGCGGTGTGATCATGCCGCTATAGTCGTCATCGCCGTTTCAATTCTGTTGCCGATCCTGGTGCGACCACCGCGCGTTTCCACCAGAGCAACCGTTTAACGAGCCGCGCTCTCCCGAAAGAGGTGGGTGTGATCGCCTCTCGCGTAAGATCGTAAAATCCCACCTACGCGCCATCGCGGCGATGCGATCGGCTGCCGTAGCGTGAGCTATGAAAAGAGAAAGACCTCACTATCGAGGAATGGCATTGCCGACGTTGTTCGTTAGGCGCATCACCGAAGGTCAGCTGAATTTGGCTCAGACGTCGTCCGGGGACAGGCAGCGCAGCCGGACAAGGAAGATTTTCATCATCAAAAAGACAAGCCGGCTGCCGTCAACGAACGCGGCAGGCAAGAAAATACGGCGCATTCTGATTTTCGATAACCATCCCGATAGTCTGCGCTTGCTCTTTGGAGAGCGTACAAATCCATATGTCGATCTTTCCGTACCGCAACGTGTGAGCTCATGGGAGCTAATCGTTGTTTCGATTCTGACCATGAGTGCGTTGTTCGGAATGGTCTGGCCGCTCTTTTGAGATATTCGCGTCCTGGACGCAGCCCGCTCACTCGAAAGAGGGAACAAGCGTCGACCCTTAGGTGGCACGATAAAATCCCGCGGACGCACCATGGCTGAGAAACCGGAGAGTGGCGACCGTTAGGTATGAAAAAATTAAGATTATTTAGCTTAGCTGGCATCACATTGATCGCCCTAGCTCAAGCCGGATGGGCAGGTCCCCACGGCGGAGGAGGTGGAGGCGGCTTTGGTGGTGGTTTTGGTGGCGGTGGTGGTGGCCACTTTGGTGGCGGCGGCCGTGTCGGGGGCCTCAGTGGAGCTCCTCACTTCGGAGGCGGCGGTTTTAATGCGCCCTACTCAATCTCTAGAGGAGCAGCCTACCGCGGAGGTGGAGTCGGCTTCGGCGCGTATCGTCCTTCGACTGTTCCGCACGTTGCGACTGCACCCACACGTGTCCGTTCCTTCGTGCCGTCGCGCTCGCCCGTAGTGCAGAGTTCGGGCGCACGTTCGACTCGAAGCCTAACAAATGCCGGCCGAATCAATCGTAACGGACAAGCTTCACCTACGACGGTGGCAAGACCGTCCAATGAAGCGGCCTTGAGTAGAGATCATCATATTTTTGCTCGCGAGGCTGGCGCTCAGCATCGGGATTGGGACCGACGTCACGCCCATTTCTTTAACGGCCACTGGTGGTGCTGGGACGGCGGTTTCTGGATCGGTTTGGATGACGGATATTACCCGTGGGATTTATATCCTTATTACGCCTACGATTACTATCCCTACGACTACTACACCGACGTTGAACCGGTCGATCAAGGCTACGCCGCTCAACAAGCGGACCCGAACGTCAGTGCTGTTCAGGCCGATCTCGCGCAACTTGGTTATTATAATGGACCGATCGATGGGCTTTTCGGCGCAGACACAAGGACCGCGTTGACCCGTTATCAAATCGATCGTCACCTTCAGGTAACTGGGAGCTTAACCAACGAAACGCTGCAGTCGCTCGGATTACCGGGTCTGGCGAGCAACTAATCAACCGAAATTGATATCGTGACTCAAAAAATGAAAACAAAACAGCTCGGTAACTCCGACTTGTTCATCACACCAATCGGCTTTGGCGCGTGGGCCATTGGCGGATCGGGTTGGGAGTTTGGTTGGGGCGAGCAGGATGACAAAGCTTCTGTCGCCGCGATTCATCGCGCGCTCGAGCTTGGCGTTAACTGGATCGACACCGCGGCCGTTTACGGAATGGGCCATTCTGAGGAAGTCGTGGCGTTAGCGCTGCGCACCTGGCCGGGCCCACGGCCGTACGTTTTCACCAAGTGCGGTCTGCGTTGGGATGAACAAGGATACGTTCATCGCTCGTTAAGTGCGAACTCCATTCGCCGCGAGTGCGAGGAGAGCCTGCGCCGCCTCGACGTCGATGTTATCGACCTTTACCAAATCCACTGGCCGACCGACGACTTGGAGGAAGGCTGGGGTGCAATGGCCCAGCTGCAAAAGGAAGGGAAAGTCCGATGGATCGGCGTCTCGAATTTCAATGTCGAGGAATTGCGCCGGGCGCAGAAGATTGCTCCGATCACTTCGCTCCAGCCTCCGTATTCGTTAGTCCGTCGCGAAGTTGAGCAAGAGATTCTGCCTTATTGTCGATCTAACGGGCTCGGCGTGATCGTTTATTCGCCAATGGCCTCCGGCCTGTTGACGGGCGCGATGACGCAAGAACGCGCGGCCAGTCTCCCTGACAGCGATTGGCGGAGTCGCGACGTGGAGTTTCATGAGCCGAGGCTTTCGAGAAATCTCGCGTTGGTCGAGCGTTTGCGCGAAGTCGGCGAGCGGGTTCAACGTCCGCCCGGTCAAGTTGCGATTGCTTGGACGCTGCGAAATCCTCCCGTGACCGGCGCTATCGTCGGTGCACGCAATGCGAAGCAAGTGGAAGGAAACGTGGATGCGGCCACTCTTCGTCTTACCAATAAGGAAATCGCAGAGATCGAAGGAAAAAATATCTACGAACCGGAATTGGTCACGGCAGCGTGACGAAAGGAGTGAGAGTGAAAATTGGATTCATTGGTTTGGGCATCATGGGAAGTCGCATGGCGGCGAATCTGCAGAAGCACGGCCATTTATTAGTCGTGTTCAATCGCACTCGCGCCAAAGCAGAAAGGTTGCTCGGTCCCTGCGGAAAATTTGCTGATTCGCCGGCAAAACTTGCCGGACAAGTGGACGTGCTATTCACAATGCTCGCCCATCCGGACGCGGTCGAACAAGCAGCTCTGGGCGCCGATGGATTTTTGAATCATCTCCGGCCAAATGCACTTTGGGTCGATTGTAGTTCGGTAAATCCGTCATTCTCGAAGAAAATGGCGGCTGAAGCAGCGCACCGCGAGCTTCATTTTGTCGACGCTCCGGTGACAGGCTCCGCTCCCGCGGCAGCCGAAGCGAAGCTTATTTTTTGGGTGGGCGCTGATCCGGCCGACCTGGAAAGAATTCGTTCGTTACTGCTGTGCATGGGCAACAAAATTGTTCATACCGGCGGACATGGCGCCGGGACTTCCATGAAAATGGTGATCAATCTTTTGTTAGGCACCGGAATGGCCGCGTTCGCCGAAGCGATGGCGCTGGGCGAAGGGCTCGGGCTCTCGTCAAAGATGTTGTTCGATTCATTGCTTGGCACGCCCGCGGTCGCGCCCTTTCTGGCGGCGAAACGGGACAAGATCGACAATCGCAATTACGAGGCCGAGTTCCCGTTGCGCTGGATGCAAAAGGACATGCATCTTGCGACGGCAAGCGCGTACGAAACCGGCGTGGCTCTACCGCTAACTAATGTCGCCAAGGAAATGTACCGACTGGCGATGCGCGATGGACATGCCACCGAAGATTTTTCGGCCATCTATGAATTTGTAACGGATAAACGTCCTTGAACTTGAAGCTCGAAAATAAAACTGCGTTGGTTACCGGCTCCACCGCCGGAATTGGTTTCGCCATTGCCAGATCGCTCGCTGCTGAAGGCACACGCGTTATCGTGAACGGTCGCACTGAAGAGCGCGTGTCGGAAGCCATCGCGGCCATTCTCAGGTCGCGACCGAACGCCATGCTCGAACCGTTCGTGGCCGATCTCGCGGACGCCGAGGCAACGATCGAAGCCGCGCGACGATTTCCGTCGATCGATATTTTGGTTAACAATCTCGGTGTTTACGAGCCGAAGCCATTCGAACAAGTCACCGACGACGATTGGCGCGCGATTATCCAGACGAACTTTATGAGCGGCGTCCGCTTGTCGCGCCATTATTTGCCGCGGATGAAATCGGCAAATTGGGGTCGCATCATTTTCATTTCGAGCGAGTCCGCCATGAACATTCCGGTCGAGATGATTCACTACGGAGTCACAAAGACGATGCAGGTGGCGCTTGCGCGAGGATTGGCAGAGATGACAGTGGGTACAGCCGTTACGGTCAATTCGGTGCTTGCCGGCCCAACACGTTCGGAAGGCGTTGAGAAATTCCTCGCAGACATGGCAAGAACAAAAAACGTCACGCCCGATGAGATAGAGAAGGAATTCTTTCACACGGCGCGGCCCGGCTCGCTCTTACGGCGTTTCGCCACGACAGATGAAGTCGCCGCGCTCGTGACGTTTATTGCCAGCCCGCTCTCATCAGCAACCAATGGTGCAGCGCTCCGCGTCGAAGGCGGCGTGTTGCATTCCATTTTCTAAAGGCAGGCGGACTACTCGGACAGGATTGGCTCAACCGAGTGCATTGTGTTTGCCACCGTGGGCCGTAACAGAAGCAAGACGGATCGCGGTACAATTCGGACTCGGTTGGTCAAAGGTCTGGCGCGTCCGTGTGGTAGAATTTGTGCTAGAATGAGCGGTTTTCTACTCGCCGTTCGCATTCAAATCAATTTCGCGGGAAACGCGCGATTTCCTCTCGTAAAATGATTCTTTTTTGAAACGTAAAGCGACGTTTTGAAAGCGATGATTTCGGAATCCTAAGTCTGGCGCGTCTGCCAATTTCGCCACCCTGGCGTCAGAAACTTACTCGAACTAGCACAAATCCTAGTTTTAAAGCTTTTTTAAATTATTTAGTGGGTTATACGCGGAAGACTTACACTCGCGCGAATCGATAATAGCGGCCATCTCGTTGCGATCTCTTAGCGCCCACCGCCCCGCCACCAAAGCGGCCTGTTAGTCTAGCAGCGAGATTACTGGAAGAACGCCCCGGCGCTCACTCGTTAGCTGCGCCTTGCTGTGTCGCTACTTCTTCCTCCTCTGGCCACTGATCGTCGGTCGGTTTCCAGCTCTTGTCTGGATTAAAGCGATCCATGCTTTCGAACACCTTCAGGGTATCTGGCCCCAGATCTTTCTCGTAAACGACTCCGTTAGGCCCAACCATGAACGTTTTCACCCCGGTAACCCGGTACTGCGCCGGTGCTGCCGCCAAGGCGAACCCACCGATCATGGCTTCCCCAACGACGAAATCCATCTGACCCATTGGCGCTGCTGGACCCTGGCCTTTGAGCACCTTGAAATAATACCCATGAAATGGTTGAGGTTGCGCTTTCTGCGTGTAGCCCTGTTCAAGAGCTTTGGCGATCGTTTCACCGACCGGACCCGCCCATGTTCCGTCAGCGTTCTGCCAGGCCAGGCCATCGTGCTTTCCCGGCGTGCTGATGATCCGCTGCGCGTACTGATTCACCTTGGAATCGTCGTGTTTTTCCAGCGCGTATTCCTGTTGTGCTTCCACAAATCCGCGACAGATCGCAATGGCATCGAGTTCATTGGTGCCAATACGGCGGTTTAGTATTTCTTCGCGACCGACCTTGGTATCAAACACCCATTTTCCTTTGTTCTTCACAATTGGAATCGGCAGCGGGAAATCATCGTTGCCGACCGTAATAATGGCCCGGTTTGGATTTTTTGGATCCATTCCGACGTTGTTCTTTTCCTTGGCCTTGGCAGCGAACGCGACAGCCCGGTTCTTGTCTGCAACAGGATCCTCAGAGCTGAGGATATCCTTGCTGTCGGGTCCGAGAATCTCCGTTAGGGCTGCGACATCGAATGATTCTGCTGCCTGAACGAGACTATCGGTCGCCTCTTTCGGTGTGTTGAATTGTTTTTGTTTGGACTGAGAAGCGGCCGTCGCATCCTGCTTGGTTTTTTCCGGCGCGGCCTGCAACGCAAACCTCGCCAAGCCAAACAAGACAATCGCACAAGCGAGTAAAGAAATTTTTAATGGCATCATGATGTTGGATTTCGATTTCATAGGTTTTGGTTCCATTTCTGAATTGTTCATCTCCGGCGTCCACCACCACCACGTCCACCGCCACCGCCACGTCCACCACCGCCGCGACCGCCACCGCCTCCTCCGCCACGGCTGAATCCACCGCCGCCCATGCTGGAACCGCCTCTGCTGCTACTGGCCCGAGCGAAGTTGGCACTTCCGCCACCGAACGCGCTGCTGCTCCCGCCACGGGAAGGCTGATAACCACCGACACGATTGGCATTGCTGCCGCCGCTCGGCCGACTGGCCGGCATTGTGCTCGGTCGACCACCACCCGCGCCGCCCGGTCTCGCAGCTGCGCCGGCACCACCCGGTTTTCCGACACCACCCGCGCCGCCTGGTTTACCGACTCCACCTGGTTTGCCGACACCACCTGGTTTGCCGACACCACCTGCGCCACCTGGTTTTCCAACGCCACCTACTCCGCCGACGCCACCGGGTTTCCCAACACCGCCGACTCCGCCTACACCGCCAGGTTTTCCAACGCCGCCGACACCACCAACGCCACCAGGGCGTCCGGCGCCCCCGGCGCCACCCGGTCCGCGCCCACCGAATCGATCGGCGGTTCCGCGATCACCGTAGGGCGCATTTCCGCGATGCTCCGGGTGATGTTGCCATTGTCCGCCTTCGCCCCGGATGTTATTGGCCCGGTTATAGTGATTAACGTAGTTGTTATTGTGGTTGATATTGACGTCGCCATTGCCCCAGCCGCAGCCCCAACCCCAACCGCCGCCCCATGCGGCGCCGAGCGCGAGACCGGCGCCCCACGCCAGACCCATCCCCGGGTAGTAGCCCGGATACTCATAAGGATAGTACGGATACGCTGGCTCGCCATAAACGACCACGGGGTCGTACGACGGAACATAGACCACTTGAGGATCGGCTTGCTCAACGACGATCACCTGCTTACCGCCCTCTGTCTTGGTCTCGACTTTTTGTTGGGCACTGGTTTTTAGCGTGCCCTTGCCTTGAGCCTTGGCGCGCATGCGCTGAACTGCGTCCATCACGTCGGATTGTTGGGCCAGAAATGCGTTCCCCAGATCCGTCGTCCACTGGATATTGCCGGCCAACCGCTGAACCACTTCTGGAAACGCTGACATTGCCTGCACGCTCGGATCCCAGGGCTGCTTTGTCACTGCATCGGCCAGCGCCTTGTCCTTCAAATTTTTATTTCGCTCCATCCATTGCTGAAGCTGGATGATCTCCAACGGATAAGTCGACGCGGCGAGCGTCTGCGCCAGGAGCTCGTCGGAATAAAGAGCGATCGGCGCAACAAGTGAATCCAGTTGATCGTTTGAAATTTTCGGCGCCTGTTCCGCGGCTGCGGTTGTTGCCGTCGCCGGCGACTGCGCTTGCTGTGCGATCGCCAGCGTTTGGCCTAACGACAACATGATTGCGCTACACGAAACAGCGAACAACCTGTTGATTAGCGGGCGGTAAAATCTTCGAGATTCGCGTGGCTTCATAGCTTTGGGCCTTTCGTTATTGTCGGCAATATCGGGCGATCGTTCCGACGGCTGCCATTGGACTTTGGTCCAATACCGAGCACGGACTTCAGGGGATTTAATAGAGAGTCTCGTGCCAGGCTTTGTGTGGTGGCGAGGTGAACCCTAATAGAATCCGTTTCCAAACATGGACCTTTCGCAGTCCTTCGCAGAGCTGAAGCGGCGTAACATTCGCCGGCTTGCCGTTGCCGGCGCGATCGCGAGCTTACTCTTGATTCTGGCGGCCACGATGCTTCTGGCCCTTTTTGAAGCAGCGGCCGGCGAACCGCACGGAGATCAGCAGCAGTTGGTGATCGCTAATGTTAACAATGCCCGGCGCCTTACTTCGCCGTCCACTCTACCTTCGTTCTATTGGGGTAGCATCTTCGAGCGGCCACCCTCTGTTCATCGCGAGCCGTCCAACTACTTGCTATCGTTCGCTACAACGCCGTCGCGTTTCAGCAATGCCTCGTAAGTGGCTAGCTTATAGAGTTCGCCAAGTGTCGGGTAGTTGAAACAAACGCGGTTAAATACACTGGCGCCCACTCCGGCCAGCATTGCGACGAGACCGATGTGTACCAGCTCCGTGGCCTGTTCGCCGACAACGTGCACGCCAAGCAGACGCATATCTTCCGGACGAAAGATCAGCTTTAAAAGACCGCTCTCATCGCCAATAATCTGGCCGCGTGGGTTGTCGGCATACCGTGCGCGGCCGATCACGTAGGGAATGTTTTTCTCCTTTAAAAATTCCTCGGTCTCCCCGGCCATGCTCGCTTCCGGAATGGTATAGATTCCGATCGGCAGAATGGGCGCCGCTGATTCCTTCTGCCGGAAATCGAACGCGACACACGCCGCCAATCGCGCCTGTTCCATACCGGTGGCAGCCAGCGCCGGCGCACCGATGACGTCGCCCGCGGCAAAAATGTGCCGAACCGCGGTGCGTCCCTGCGCATCCACTTCAATTAGTCCGCGTTTACCTGCGGTTAGGCCGGCGGCGCCAAGATTGAGATCGGCGGTGTTACTCTGGCGTCCGGCCGCGACGAGCACATCGTTCACCGCCAGGGTTGCTCCGGACGTAAGCGTAAGCGTGACATCGCCCGTGGGCGGCGCATGGCAGTGCGTTACTTTCTCTTTCCAGATAAAACGTATGCCGTTCGCCGCCATCACATGCTGGATGTTTTGTGAAATCTCGCGATCGAGAAAGCCGAGGAGCCAGTCACGTCCGTCGATCAGATGCACTTCGACTCCAAGCGCGGCGAAGGTGCAGGCATATTCCGCCCCGATCACGCCGGCACCCACCACCGCCATGGTTTTGGGCAGCATGCCGATCTCAAGAATTTCGTCCGAGTCGTGCACGCGCGGATGTTCGAAAGGAAATTCCGCCGGACGCACCGGCGACGAACCGGTCGCGATAAGAATTTTTTCGCCGCGCAGAAACGTGTCCGAGCCGACGCGTACCGTATTGGGATCGACGAAACTTGCCGGCCCATGAAACGTCTCGACTCTGTTGGTTCGCAGTTGCCCTTCCCGGAACTGCCGCTCTTTGGTCGCAACGGTTTCCTTGTGGCGCATGAAATCGGCTACGGTCGCCTCGCGGCGGAGCGAGAGATCCACGCCAAAAAGATTGCGCGAACGCAATCCGGAAAGGGCTAGCGCGGTTTCGCGCAAAGTCTTGCTTGGGATTGTACCGGTGTTGATCCCGGCGCCGCCGACCTCGCGAAGTTTTTCGACAAGCGCCACGCGTTTGCCAAAAATCCCTGCGGTATTCGCTCCGCAAATGCCGGCCGGTCCAGCGCCGATTACAACTAGATCAAAAGCTTGAACTGCCATGCTCGTGACGAAGCGGCCTAGCGCCTTTCGACGATCTGCTTCAAAATCGCGAGCCCGTTCGGTTGCATCGGGCCCATCCCAGTTCCCGGCAGGAACCACATGCCCTTGTCCTTCGCGTGACAGTAGATGATTTGAACGCGGTCGTGCGTCGTCGCGTGATGGAACGTGGCGCCGGGGTTCTCGGCAATGAAGCCGAAGAACTTCTCCCGCCACGGGTGATCCACACCCGGAAAGAGTTTTTCGCCGAGCGCCTTCAGCTCCTCCGCGTTAATTGTGCGAATTGATTCGGCGATGGCTTTGCGCCGGGCTTTCGTGATTTCCTCCATGTTTATAGTGTCGAATGGCATGATGTTGGTTTGGTTTGGCGTTTTTTTGCTGATCAGGGTTTGCGTTTGGCGGCGCGATAGCGGGCGAGAAATTGGCGCAGCAGTTCCTGCGGGGAACTGCCGCTGCCAACGCGCGCCAGGTAATTCTTCACGTCGGCTTGGGAGACGGGCAGGTCGCGCACAACTGGCTTGCCCCTGAGTTTGCCGAGCAGTTCGAGCGCTTCCGCGGAAGTTTTGAACAGAACATCGCCGCCTTCGGAATCGGGCCGCGCGCTGCGGGCGATCTCGTCGATCCATTGTCCATCGCGCTGCAGGTAGAACATCCGCGTCCGATAAGTTGGATCGTTAGGATCATAACCTTCCTGCATGACTCCGTATGGGCTCGTCGGATCCGCGGGGTCGATCTTGATGATTTTGCAATCCTTGTAGTCGTTAGTCAGGGCACGCATTGTGGGTAAGGACGAATAGTCGCTAGGTCGTTTCGCTTTTTCGTGGAAAGGTTCACAGAAGTCTTCAAGTCATAGTCTGTTTTTGAAATGCCTCTACCGCGTCGGCGACGGTGGTGAACCGGTTGATTCCGCCAAGCCGAGCATCCACCCCTTCGCCGCGCAATCGCTCGCGCACCGAGGAACGCGCTTCCACGGCCTGCACACTGATGCCAGTCGCGGTGAGTTCATCCGCCACGCTCCCCAGCATCTGTGCGCTGTGCATGTCCACTCGCGGCGCCGCAGAAAGATCCAGCACGACCAGCTTGGGCGCGGTGGTTTCAGCGCGCACCCGATCCACAATTATATCGCGCACGTGATCCATGTTGAAATACATGAGGCCCGATTCAGGCCGGAAGATCATTACGCCGGGAATCAACTCATTGTCCGGATGGCGCCCGTGATCGGAGAAACGCCGCGTGCCCGGGATGCGCCCGAGAACGGCGACGTGCGGTCGCGAGGCGCGCCGGATCAACAGCACCAGTGAGAGGATCGCGCCGATCATCACACCGCGTAGCAGTCCCTGCCCGAGCACGCCGGCGATGGCCGCAATAGCGACGACGAATTCAGTGCGATCGCCGCGCCAGAGATGTTTGAGGGCGGAGATCTTGAACAGGCCGGCCACAGCCACCAACACGACGGCGGCCAGCACCGGCTGAGGCAACGCGGCCAGCAAGTGGGAGAAGAAAAGCACCACCACCAGAATAATCCCTGCGGCGAAGGCGCCTGACAGTGGCGTGCGCGCGCCTGCGCCTTCGTTGACCAGGGATTGTGACATGCCGCCACTCACTGGAAAGCCGCGGCCGAGACCGACGGCGAGATTCGAGGCGGCGAGCGCGAGGAATTCCTGGTTCGCATCCAACCGGCCGCCATGTTTGGCCGTGAACATGCGACCGAGCGCGGCCGTCTCCACCGCGGCAAGCAGAAAACAGGCGAACGCCAGCGGCAGCAGTTCGTCCCAATCCGCCCAGTGAATCGGCGGAAGGCCGAGAGCCGGCAGCCCTTGCGGAACTTCACCAAGCAGCTTCACCCCGCGCGCTTCCAGGCCGAGCCAGCCCGAAGCCAAAATGCCGCCCACGACTACGAACAACGCCACGGGTTTGTTCTTGAGGAAAATCTTCCCGAGCACAAGCACCGCCAGCGCGGCGCCTCCGATCATGAGCGAGGTGAGATTGGTTTCGTGCAGATGCGTCAGGAAGTTGCCGCTGTTTTTCCAGAAATTGCCGTGGGCGCCGTGGATGCCAAACAACTTTGGCAATTGCGTACTGGCGAGAAACAGCGCCACGCCGCACTTGAACCCAACCATCACGCTCTCGGAAATAAAATTGACGATCGAGCCCGCCTTAACCAACCAGGCGATGAAGGCGATGAGCGCCACGAGGACGGCCGTACCGGCCGCCAACGCGCTGAACCGCGTCGTGTCGCCGCCGGCAATTCCGCCTAACGAAGCGCCGACAAGCAGCGAGATGGCGGACGTGACCGTGATCGTCGTGTGCCGCGAGCTACAGAACAGCCAGAAAACCAGGCCCCCAAAAAGGCACGCATAAAGTCCGGCTTCAGGCGGCAAATTGGCCAGCGAGGCGTCGCCGAGCCCGGCGGGCAAAAGATATGCCGCCAGCGTAATACCGGCGACCAAGTCAGCACGAAACCAAGCGGGCTTGTAGCTCCGCAACCAACGCAGAGCGGGGATGATCCCGGACCAGCGGCTCGGCCGCGACGGCGTATCGTCACTCGCGGCTGTTGCGTTCATTTACTCGCCAGCAGAGCCTTTCTTGCTTCGGCGAGTTCCTTGGCCTTCGCCGCGCTGACTTTCGGGTAGCACAGATTCAGGGACGCCAGCACATCGATCACCGCCGAGGCCACGATCACTCGCGTGAACCACTTGTTATCCGACGACACCTGGCAGCCCTGCGGATTCACACCCGACATCACGTGCTTGATCGTCCCGTCCTTCCCCGCCGCATCCATCGCCTGGAAGATGAGGAGCAACGACCAGCGATCCTGCCCGTAAAGCATGTCCTGCAGTTCCGTGAGCGCACCCAGACCGGTCTGAAGTGCCTCTTTCGCGCGCGGCTTATCCTCGGACTTGTGTTCACCCGTATCGCCCGGATCGACATCCTTCAATCGGAATTTTTTTCCGTTTCTGACGCGGTACGACTTGGACAATCTGTGGGCTGCTTCGATGACTTTCTTGGTCTTCATAGGATGAGGTTGGATTGGATGTGTTCGGTTTTGGGTTTGCGGAAGGAGAGGTTTTCAGGCCGCGGGCATGAGGAGGGTTCGGATGACGGCAAAAACGAACAACGCCACGCCGAAGGTCGCGGCGAAAAGCCGCACTCGTGGCTGTTCAAACTTCCCCGCCGTGCCGGCAAAGAAGAGGACGGTCGCGAAGAGCACGGTGTTGGCGAGATATTGGCCGGAGCGATTGCCCGCTTCGCGCGCCTCGGCGACCCGCCGCACGGAGTCGGCCCTCACTGCGGCTGCTTCCACGGCGCCGCGCACCTCGTAAAGATTTGGCACGAATGGGTGCGGGTCGGCGGTGGGATTTTCGAATGGCTTCTCCGCAAGCCATGCATCGTAGGCTTTCTTCACGTCGGGCGGAAAACGCTCTGCATAAAAGCTCGCGAGATTGTCGTTGCCGGTGTGCTGCGCGGCGAGGAGCTGCATGAACATCGAGGTGTGAATGATTAGGGCCTGGCTGCCCTGCACTTCGAGCAACGCCGCGCGCCGTTCCAGCGCGTTGGATTCGTTCATCAGTCGGTTGCTCTGCCGGGTCCATGCAGCGGATTCATAGGAACACCACGCCGTGCCGATGGTGGTCAGCGCCATCAGCACGGCCACGACGGGCTCGATCCATTTTTTCGCGGGTGATTCTGCGGGTTTCTCAGCCATGGGCGCTCCCACTTTCAATGTTCAATGCCCAGTCGCCGGTATGAAGTAGAACATCAGCGCGATGATCGTGTACACCGTAACAAGTTGAACGCCCTTGTACCAGTTGGACTGCCCATCGCCGCAGACCAGAGTGCCGATCAGCACGCCCATGAATAGGGAACCGGTCTCGGCGCGGTTGAAGGAGAGTTCGAGCGGTTGAGGCGCGATGAAGTAACTGAGCAACACAAGCACTGGCGCGACGAAAAGTGCAATCTGGATGCTGCTCCCCAACGCAATGCCCACGGATAAATCCACTTTGTTCTTGCGCGCCATCGCAATGGCCGAACCGCTCTCCGCCGCACCGCCGACGATGGCGAGGAAGACGATGCCGATGAAAGTTTGCGACATGCCTAACGACTTGCCGGTGCCTTCGGCCGCTCCGACAAGGATCTCACTCATCCACGCCGCCAACACTGACGCGCCGATCAGGCTGCCTACAGCGCGTGCCATGCTCCATTGTTTGCCTTCGTGGTGCGCTTCGTCCCCAGTGTCCACGCTGGCGAACGCCCCGGGATGGGTCTTGAGCGAAAACAACAGATACAGCCCGTAGGCCAGCAGCAACACCACGGCGATCCCTATGTTGAGCAATTGTTCCTGGCGGATCGTGCCTTCCGGCGTCAGAATTCGGCTGAAGGCGCTTGGCACAACCAGGCTGATCACCGCGATCAACATCATCGAACTGTAAGTGCGAGCGGCGAGCGGGTTGTATTTCTGGTCGCGGTAGCGGAGACCGCCAAGGAAAAACGAGAGGCCGAGCGCGAGCAACAGATTGGCGAGAATCGCGCCGATAAGCGACGCGCGCACCATGTCCAGGAGACCGGCCCTCAAGGCCACCGTTGCGATGATCAACTCCGGCGCGTTGCCGAATGTAGCGTTGAGCAGGCCGCCGACGGCATCGCCGGTGCGATGGGCGAGTTGCTCTGTCGCTTGCACGATCAATGCCGCGATTGGCACGATGGCCAGCGCGGCGGAAAAAAAGATCACCGGTGGCGGCAGTTTGCCAACGTGTTCGAGGATGACGGTGATGGGAATGAATATGAGCAGCCAGAAGATAGATGGTTTCATGGACATAAGTCAGGTTCGTTCCGGTTTGGATCGTGGCTGGTTCATCCGGCTGACGACAGCGAAAAAGAAGGCCGCCGACCAGCCGCACATCAGGATGCCTGTAAGCGCTTCGACCCCGCCGACCAGGCGCCACTCGTTAGGTAGAACCAAGTCGCCGTAACCCGTCGTCGTATAAGTCACCGCGCTGAAGTAGAAAGCCGATTGGAGGTCGGGCATTCCGTGTCCGCGCGCATAGAAAAACGCCCAAAACGCGATCTCCACCAGATGCAGAAGAATGATCCATCCCGCGGTACGGACGAGCATCCATGTCGAAAACCAAAAGTGCCCAGCCATTCGCTCGGCTGAATGCCTCAGCCATCTCAATGACGCCGTCATGCCTATCGCGTGTACGATCACGCATAGCGCCGTCAGCGACCAGGCGATGAGGAGTTTCGAGATCATTCGAGCCGGGTCAGAATCCTTCGTGGTCAAGTAAGCCACGCGCCGCGGCACGCACTTGCGGATCTGACATTCGAAAGACGCTTCGATCAAGCAGATAATGGATGAACCCCGTTGCAAAACCGAGGGCGACGAGCATCGGCACCCACGACGATGTCCGTAATCCTGTCGCGATCGCGCCGAATATCCGCTCTCCGTAATACGTGCCGGCCTGCCGGTTTGCTTCCACTTCGAATAATGGGAGGAGCAGAACCGATAGCACCATTAAGAACAACAGGACCGCCCATGGCCGAATGTTCAATCCATGCAGTGCACCCCGAATAACACCGCGCCTGGGAGCCGGCTCGGCGCGCGGCGTTTGCGACGCCAGTCCGGCTGCGAGAATCCAGTGCTGCGAAGTCCAGACTACCAAAAAAAGAAACAAGCTTCGCGGACGAAGAGCGATGCCGACCATCACCGCGATGCCTATTATATATAGTACGCGCGGTAACGACCATCGGGATGTGCGCAGCTCGGCAAACAACGCTGCGACCGTCACGATCACGAGCACCAGGGTGGCGCCACCGCGAATGGCGTCCTGCGCTGAGACCATCCACGTGGGGAAAAACCACCGATCGATCCATTGGTCCTGATAAGCGACAGCTCCGGCGAGAATATCTGCGACAAAAACGAGAGCGCCTCCGACACTCAACGCAAAGAAGCGATCGATGCGTCGTGTCTGCACACAAGCGGCTCGCCCAGCGCGTGAACGGTAAAGTGAAAGCGCGCCGAAGTGCTGCGCGGCGAAGTGCCAGGTAACCCATGCATAATCGACGATCGCCAGGCCAACCAGCCGCTCCGCCCGCGTCCACGGCAGCGCCGAGTCCGGCGGCAGAAAGAACGCGAAACATCCAATCGTGATTAGAACCGGAAGCACGACGAAGCGGACCGACTGAGTCCGCAGAAGTGGGCGGTACGCTTCCGTGCAGTAGGCGAGATAGGTGCTGCAAAACCGGTGACCGAGCCAGAACAATGCGGTGAGACCGAAGTAGAGCAGATCGAGCGGACTCGATTCCGGATCGTCATATCCCCAGGCCAGCCAGATGACGATGGGCGCGAGCCAAAGCCCGCTCAACATCCAGAAGCTGTCCCAAACGGGACCTCGCACCCAGGTCGATCTCGATCCGGACAAATCTCGGGCCACCGCCACGCCCGCCATTTCAACGGCTCCGGTGGCAGTGAACGTCGAGCCCATCTGGATGCTACCCGGAGCGAATTAGAATTCCGCCCGCATCTCCTCGGTCTTTCGATGGCTGTCCACCTGATAAAATTTCGCCCAGGCATTGGTGAGAGAGAAAACCAATGGCTTGCCGATAATCTTCGCTTGCAGGCAAAGCAAAGGGTTGATGCCGTACGTGCCGCCGTAACGAATGCCGGCGCTGAATCCTTCCGAGCCGATGATGGTCTTCAAACTCTGCTCGTCATAGGTTTGCTGGTCGGTGAAGCCGACGCTCTTTCTGCATTCCATTTCCTCTTCAACGGCTTCCTTGCCGCTCTTACCCAGACCGAGAAAAAGCGAGTCCTGCTCGGCAAGTCCGCATTGAATATCAAAATTTTTGATGCCGTTAACGAGGCGCTCGATTCCGCGTAAGGGCGCGTCCCAGATCTCCCGCGCGGCTTTGGGTCCGTAGCGGCGGACCAACTGATGCAGTTCCAACTCGCTGTCTGGGGTGAGGAATCCCGCGCTGCGACCGGCCGACCCGCCGCCCACGATGTTCCGCTCGATCAGCACCACGCTTTTGCCTTGCTTCACAAATTCCGCCGCCGCGCTGATGCCACTGACACCTCCGCCGACGATTAGCACATCGCACTTCAGCGATTTGCTCAACGGCGGACAATATTTGAACTGCTTGATCAGCAGCGTGGTGAACCACCAGTTTTGATGAACTAAGGACATAGGAGTGAGTTATGCGCCGGTTTTCATTTTTGCTGTCATGATGAGTCTTGAAATCAGGTTTGCATGGCCACTTCTCTGTTGGCGGGAGCCCATTCTACCACCAGCCGGTACCCAACCGCGATGCGAAACGGAGTTGGGCTGAATTGCGTCAATGGCCGTCGCTGAAAAGGTAATTCGTCCACGACGACATGCGTAGAAGTACCTTTCGCAAGAGGCCCAGGTGATGCATGTGGTGGGTGTAAATTGCGACTTGAGCGGTGCTGCCCGGCACAATCAAATATTTTGAGATGCCTTCTTCCGGTTCGATCGCGACGAGGATACGCCCCTCGCCCTTGATTTGTTCAGGATCAATGAGGTTGCCGCTGGGTTGAAGCTGGCCTTGAGGGATGAAGGCGCCGACGGCGGCGACTTTGCCTTTGAAGAATCGTCCCGGCACCGCGGGCAGGATGAATTCGGCCTGCGATCCCTCCTCAATCCGCTGGGCGCTGTTTTGCAGAAAAGCGGCCACGAATTTCGGTTTTTCATCGTGCAAAAAAACCATCACCGGCCGCAGCGGCAGCGATGCTGCATACATGCCGGGACGTAAAAAATTCTGCTGGATCGTTCCGTCGGTCGGCGCGCGCACGGTGCATTGTTCGAGGTTGAACTTCGCGGTATCGAGTTCGGACTGGAGGCGGGCTACGTCGGTATTGACTCCCTTAACGGAGGCTTCCGCCTGCAACAATGCGCGGTTGGCTTCGGACTGGGCACTTTGCGCGCTCGCTTCGGCGGCATTGTAATTGTTCTTGGCCTTCTCGAATTGAACCTGGGCAATAGTACCGCTTTCGAGCAGCTTTTTCGAGCGCTCGAAGACATCCTTGGCTCCGTCCCGGTCTGCCAGAGCAGACTCCAATTTCTTCTGAGCCGAATCCGACCCTGCTCGCAACTGCTTGGTGGCCTGGACTGCATCCGCGAGCGCTGCCTCCTTGGCCTTCACCGCGTTTTCGAACGGTTCGGGTTGGATGCGAAACAGAACATCGCCCTTTTTCAGCTTCACGCCCGATTGGGCGGGAACCTCGATTACAATCCCGCTGACAGCGGGAACGATCGGCGTGGTATGGAAGTAAAACCGGGCCTGGCTGCTGAAAGGATGATTGTAGTTCATGCCCAGCAACAGCGCGCTGAGTAAGGCGATGCCACCCAGCGCGGCCGTGAGCAAACTGAATCCGTTGACCGGGATCTTGAATAGTTTAAACGCGCCGTAAGCAAACGCGGCGTAGGTGAGAATGATCAGTAGATCCATATTCGAGGGTCATCCGGGTCAGTGACCGCTAGACTTGGATGGGTTCGTTTCGTCATCGGTTTTCTCCCGGGGCTTTCCGGCATAGCCACCCACCGGGTGATAAGCGGTGGCCCAAATCCAGAGAAACGGCCAGATGGCATGAAGGGTGAAGAGACTGATCCAACCGGCGGCGTGAATCGCATCCTGGTGAGGATGGTCCCGCTTCAGGGCTATGTGATAGGGGATGTCGTGAATCGCGATCATCCCGTAGGCGAGGATCAGGACGACAAAGATCAGGATGAGTAATGCGAAATAGCTGAGAAAGTCCATGGCGGTCAGTTAAAGATGAAGCGGTTGGGCGAGACGAAATTCTAATCGTGTGCCTGCTGGAAAAATGCTTTCACCGTAACTGAACCCACCTCTGGATTGGCGCGTTGTCTTCGCAGCTTGGGGCCGCATGCCGCCGGTCGTTTTGATCGGGACCATGCGCCCGTTCGCAGCGACGGCAGTCAGGTTCAGGGTAAGCGGTTGTGACGAAGTGGTGGAACGAGAACCGCGTGACGATGCAATTATCCCCGAAAACTGCGTTCCGGCGCGAAGCAGCACATTTCCATTGGTCACAACATCCTGATCGAGTTTTGCAGTGAAAGTTTTACCGGGTGTTGCATGCGAGGAAATTGCACCGGTGGTTCGAACATTGATCGGTGTGCCGGCCGGGATCGTGGCGGCGAGCAAAGATGACTGCATCAATGCGCCGCCGCAGACCAAAATTACAACCAATAGCTTATTGTTCATAGCGCTCTCCGTTTCTTATTTGGTTGCGATAAGTTTGCGCCCACCCAAGTTGGCCCGGATATTGGACCTTAGACCTACGCCAGGAATTGAGCGCCAGGCGCTCGGTCGGGATTGAATGAAGCTATTTGTTCAACAATTTCTTTTTCGCGGCCGCAAGTTCTTTTAGTTTGTCGTCCCCAACTTCCGGATATGCCAAGTCGAGTTCGGCCAGCGCCTCGATCACTGCGGCCGCGACGACGACGCGGGTAAACCATTTGTTGTCTGCCGGCACCACATACCACGGCGCATCTTTCGTGGCGGTTTCCCGAATCATTTCTTCGTAAGCGCCCATGTAATCATCCCAATAATCACGCTCGGCCGCGTCGTTGGAGGAGAATTTCCAGTTCTTCAGCGGATCATCGATTCGTTCCAGAAATCGTCGTTTCTGCTCTTTTTTTGAAACGTGGAGGAAAAATTTCCGCACGATCACGCCGTTTCGCGTCAGATATTGCTCGAAATTGCGAATGTCTTCAAAACGCTCCTCCCAAATTCTCTTGCCCAAAAGTTTCGGCGGCAGTTTTTGCTTCTTTAGAAATTCGGGATGGACGCGGACGACGAGGACCTCTTCGTAGTAACTGCGATTAAAGATTCCGATTTGGCCACGATTCGGCAGGCATTTCATGCAGCGCCAGAGATAATCGTGGTCCAGATCCTCGGCTGATGGCGATTTGAAAGAATGCACCTGACAACCCTGCGGATTCACTCCGGACATAACGTGTTTGATGGCGCC
>WNFP01003358.1_pt1 | contig 19590 bp, 14 predicted proteins | sample 5400201 | NCBI WGS metagenome assembly WNFP01 (sample SAMN13153355, study PRJNA577476) | soil metagenome | isolation source: 115 cm saprolite under Madrone tree | place: USA:California | collected 2016-06-14
GACCGCTTTTTGGCCGCCACAGCGGAAGTGCTTGGCCTGACGCTTGTGACCGCCGATCGTCGACTGTTGGGTTTGGGTACGATCGCCACCCTGGCAAACCGCTGAGTGTAGTCTTTGTTTGCAGTCGCTGCCATTGCAACAAAGTTCCCAAGACTTTCCTTCTGGAAACTGCCCAGCCTGCCAAAGCCATGACCATCACTCGATGGTCGCTACTATTGTGCTACTACTCTCGGTCGATTTGGGGTGTCTGGAGACCCGCTTAAACACTGGCGACTCTTACAAATGCAAACGGCGTGTTGAAAACAAGAGACATGCCAACGCTCACCAACCCCTCACTCCCCACTCACCAATTGGGGTTACAGTCCCCCCTCTCCGCCACGGCTAAAATCATCAGTAAATATGCGGCCATTTGCGATTTGCTACTATTTTTGTCGATGGTTACTTTATTTGTATTTATCGCTCTTGGAATTCAAATTTAAAACTGGCTGGAATTTTAGTTGGAGGATACGCCTCACGCGTGTTTTTGGCAGTCCCAGTTGTTGTAGGAGCCATAGTCTCTACCTTAATAAGGTAGGAACCGGAATGGAATCCATATGCAGAACGGCTTTCGCAGGCTACAACGGTCTTGGAAACCGTCGTGCTCAGACTAACCTGCTGGTCGCACGCAAGAGATTGGCTACCCCAAACCCACTGATTGTAGGGATGCGCGGAGGTCCTTCATAAGCAGCATGAGTTGTTTGGGATCAAGCGGAGAGGGTTCAAATCCGAATTTTCTGTAGAAAGTCACAGCGTCTTCATCGATGGCGTGAACCAACACCGCCCTAGCGCCGATAGCATCGGATGCGATCATAGCTCGCGACAAGGCGTCAACCAGCATGGTCCTGCCAAGCCCCGCTCCGTGTTCCGTGCGGTCAATCGCGAGACGCGCAAGCAAAATGACGCCAATCGGATGCTTTGCGAGTCCTTTTGCGATGCGAGCCGGTGACTCTTCCCTGCGGACTGAGCCTGCTGAGAGAGAGTAATAGCCGACAACCTTGCCAGCGCGATGAAGGACGTAGGTGCGAGCTGAATCATTCTGTTGGTTTGTGAGGGCGAATCGGCGGAGCCAATCATTAAGAGACGCTTTTCCGCAGTCGAATAATGAAAGGTCATGATCCTTCGTCAGTTTTTCAATGACGGAGAGAGGTTCTCTATTTTGGTTCGGAGAACTGCTTGTCACTTCCGGGACCCGCGCTCAAGAACGCCAGTCTCAGAAAAAAGGCGCGCTAACTCTGGTTTTATCTGAGCCGGTCTGTCGAGAGCCTCGACAAACACCTTCCATTGTTTAGGAGAGACGATGAACTCGCGTTTGTCGGCAAGGACGTGCTCTGCCTGCAAACAGGCGCTATCTAGGATGAAGTCTGTCACACTAATGCCAGTCGTCTCGGCACCAGTACGAATGAGTTTTTCTTGACTGTCTGTGGCACGGAGATTAATGCGCCTAGTTCTGATTGTTCTAGAATGCGATACTCTCACAGCTACCTCACATCTGTATTGTACGTACATTGTATGTCATAAGTTTAGGCTCGTCAAGAGTTCATGAAACGCGTATTAAACGGGGTGCTCCATTCACTCGTCGCTATCTAATTTAGCCAAGGTCTTCGCCCATGATATTGCTACTGACTTCGGAGGCTTTCACGATGCAAGAGAACAGAATTCTCGTTTCCTGACGCATAACTTTCTAACGCCAGGCGACTAGAGACGTCTCAGGAATAGTGTCGCGGTCGCTCTCTTCTTTCAGCGCAACGGTTATGCTGCAAGTGGTCAGGCGGGGCCGCCAGAATCGGGCACCCTGCGGCTGGTGAATATGATTATCACTAACGATCTCGTGGAAGCCTTCCTTAAATGCCCCACCAAATGCTTCCTTCAGTCATGCGGAGAAGTTGGGACGGGAAACGCTTATGCCACCTGGGTACGAACTAAAAACAAAGTCTTGCGCATCGAAGGGACCAAACGCCTGGTGGCAGGGGTCGCGCCCGATAGATGTGTCATCGGCACACCGGCCATGGGAAGCCCTAAGTCGTCTCAATGGCACTTGGGCGTAGATTTTGCTGTACAGAGTCAAAACTTACGATGTTCCTGTCACGCAGTGGAACAAATTCCCTCGGCCGGCCGAGGCCGAACCGCGCAGTTTGTCCCGATTCGATTCGTATTCAGAAACAAGCTCAACCGGGATGACAAGCTCCTATTGGCATTTGATGCGCGAGTATTGTCGGAAGTGCTTAGGCGAGAGGTCGGCCTCGGCAAGATTGTGCATGGCGAGAACTATGCAACCCGGAAAGTGAAGACCTCGGCTCTGGCGGGTGAGGTACGCAAGTTGACCGACAAAATTGGTACGTTGCTTGCCAGTTCCTCACCTCCCGACCTGGCTCTAAACCGACACTGTGCCGAGTGCGAGTTTCAAAACCGCTGTCGACCAAAGGCAATTGAAAAAGATGACCTCAGCCTGCTCAGCGGTATGACAGAAAAGGAGCGCACCAATTTCAACAGCAAGGGTATCTTCACCGTTACCCAACTCTGGCCACAAGGACTAAGGGACAAGAGAGAGAGGTACCACCACTCGTTGAAGGCGCTGGCAATCCGGGAGAAGAAAATCCATATCGTCGGCAGCCCAGAAGTGAAGATCGAAGGCACACCTGTTTATATGGATGTCGAGGGTTTGCCTGACCGAGACTTCTACTACCTGATTGGCATTCGATTCAAAACGGGCGACTCTGTCGTTCACCACAGCCTTTGGGCTGACAGTCCTTCGAACGAGGGCAGCATCTGGCGGGAGCTCTTGTCCAAGTTAATAGAGGTCGAGAACCCAGTTTTGATCCATTACGGCAGCTTTGAGACCGTCTTCCTCAAGCGAATGCGCCAAAGGTATGGTGCGCCGCCAAGTGGCTCTCGTGCGGCGAAAGCACTCGAATCGCCCATAAATCTCCTCTCGGTTGTCTTCGGGCAGATCTATTTTCCAACCTATTCCAATGGATTGAAGGACATTGCCGGCTGGCTGGGATTCAAATGGTCAGATCAGGACGTTTCTGGTGTCCAGTCTATTAGATGGCGGGACACCTGGGAACAAACCAAAGCGTCGTTGGCGAAGGAAAAACTCATCGCTTATAACTTGGAGGATTGCGCAGCGCTGGAGCTAACTGCCCGTGCCGTTGCACAAGCCAGCCGACAAGATATCAGGCCAAGTTCGGAAGCGCCGCGAAGTTTAGAAATTGTGGTTGCTGACAACCTGAATTCGAAAGTGTCCTTGTGGCCGAGATTCAAGAGTTCCATCGATGGCTTCGAATCTATCAATAAGGCTGCCCGCTGGGATTACCAGCGCGACTCCATCTACATCCGATCCGACTCCAAGTTGAAGAGAGCCAAGCGGAAAGGCACGAGACGAGCGAAAAGGACCATCCGCATTAGCAAAGTAGTGGTCTGCGAACCACTGCGTGCGTGTCCCCGTTGCCAAAGAAAGGCAACTCAGACGTTTCGAAAAATAACGAAGTGCCTCCACGATCTGAGATTTAGCAGGTCGGGGGTCACCGGATGCATAGTGAAGTATCAGTTTCAAGTTTTCTGGTGCCCGGTTTGCCGGGCATTTAGCCCTTGGCCAAAGGAATTCTCGGATCGAACCACGTATGGCCGCAACATAGCCGCATTCTCCATCTTTGAAATCATTGAGCTTTGCGTCTCTCAGCGTTCTGTGACTCAAACCTTGAATAGACTGTTCGGCTTCCAAATGAACGAAAATGTCGTCTGTCGATTCAAGGAGCGCGGTGCTGAATACTATCGAGAAACTCGAAAGAACATCCTTGCCGAGATGGTTAAGGGCAACCTGATTCACGCGGATGAAACACGAATCAGGCTACACGCAAAGACCGCCTACGTCTGGGTTTTTGCCACGTTTCGCGAAGTGGTCTACTTTTATTCGGAGACGCGCGAAGGAAGCCTAGTCCAAAGTGCTTTGGGCGAGTTCAAGGGCGTTCTGGTATCCGATTTCTACGCGGCCTACGACTCACTCCCATGCCCCCAGCAGAAATGCTTGCTCCACCTGATGCGTGACCTCAATGACGCCGTATTGGACAATCCATACGACGAGGACGTAAAGGGAATAGTTACGGCGTTTGCCGAACTGCTGCACGGGATTGTGAAGACCATCGACCGCTGGGGCCTCAAAAGCAGGTTCCTGCGTAAACATCTGGTCGACGTAGCCCGCTTTTACAAGCAGATCTCGAAGACGGGGCGCTCGAGCGCAGCCGCATCGAAATGGAAGGATCGCTTGGAAAAAGACCGAGCCAAATTGTTCACTTTTCTAAGCCACGATGGTGTTCCCTGGAACAACAACAACGCCGAGCACGCGATCAAAGCGTTTGCTAGGCTTCGCCGTGCCATCGAAGGTCTTTCCACGCCGACGGGAATTGAAGAATACCTCATCCTGTTGAGTGTGTGCCAGACGTGCAAATACTCCGGGTTGGACTTTTTGGATTTTCTCCGTTCGGGCGAAACGGACATCGTCACCTTCGCGGCAAGGCAATGGAACAGACGCGTACACACTGTTGAGCGCAAATCCAACCTTGGCGGGGGCGACCTTAACAGCTAACTGGCGCGGGACCGAGGACCCGCGTCGTCATTTCTTCTCTGGCCGATGGGAAAGCACTTCCACATCGGAGGTCGACAATCCCTTGGCCGCGAGTTGGCCCCGCCCAGGAGTTCGATGGTTCAGGTCCATTCGTCGCGGCCAAATCCCCTCCTCGAATCATGCAGGGCAGGAGTAGGGGAATACTTGCTTTACTGACCCCAACGGTCGACGCGAGGGCCACCTCAAAGCTCCTTCCGTGCTACTACTCTTGCTACTACTTTCGGTCGATTTGGCCCCATCCGGTACCCGCGTAAACATTAGCGATTCTTTCAAATCGAATCGACATGTTGAAAACAAGAGGCATACCAACGCTCACCATCCCCTGACCTCCCCGTCACCAATTGGGGTTTCAATCCCCCCCTCTCCGCCATAACCTAAATTCAATCGACGTCAAAACTTACAGATTAATTCCCTTAAATGTATTCCTACATAGTATAGACAAGGTATTAGTATATTCAACCGCGGCCTGCTAAACCGTTGCACGCAGACCGGCCTCGAACCTATGGGCCTCTGCAGTGACTTCTCCGGTAAACCAACTATCAGGAGTTGCATTTAAGATTCCGGGCCGGCAGAAAAAGCGACAATGTGAAATCGTCCCTGTACGCTATCTTTCCGATTTGCTCCATATTCGGCCGCGATGATCACGGTTTCACTGTTGCCGGGAGGCGGGCTTCGAGCATGGCATTATGGGGTGCGGCCAAGAGCGTTGCTAGGAGCCCGCACGCGGCCGCGAAGGACAACCACAATCCAGGAACGGCACGATTCCCGGTGACGTGAATCAGAAACGTACTAAGGGCAGGAGTAAAGCCGCCGAAGATGGCAGTGGCTAAACTGTAGGCGAGGGCGAACCCCGTCGTCCGCACATTCACCGGCATGATCTCCGTTAGGAATACAACCATGGCGCCATTGTAGCTGCCATAGAGGAAGGACAGCCAGAGTTCGACCGTCAGCAATCTCGCAAAGGAAGGGTCACGGACCAGCCATAACATGGCAGGATAGGCGGTGAGCAGCATTAGTATTGTGCATGCGAACAGCAAGGGGCGGCGCCCGATCCGGTCGGAGAGCGCGCCCATGACAGGGAGCCAGAAGAGATTGGAAGCTCCTACGCAAAGCGTAACGACCAAACTCTCAGTGCTTGCGAGACGTAGAACGGAGTTGCCGAATGTCGGCGTATAAGCTGTAATCATATAGAACGAAACTGTGGTCATCGTGACCATCATGATTCCGATAACCACGATCCTCCAATTGGTCATGAGTGAGTGGAGAATCTCAGACGTGCTCGGCCTGTGCTTTCGGGCCACGAACTCATCCGTCTCTTGGAGAGATCGCCTGAGCCTGAAGAGGAACGGAATGATCGCGCAGCCCAGGAGCAACGGAACTCGCCACCCCCAAAGTGCCATTTTTTCCGGCGGCAAAATCGAGCTGAGCACGACTCCCACAAGCGCCGCGAACATGACGGCCACTTGCTGGCTCCCCGATTGCCAACTGACATAGAAACCCTTGTGGCCGGGCGTTGCGATCTCCGACAAATAAACTGACACGCCGCCCAATTCCATGCCCGCGGAGAATCCCTGAAGCAGACGGCCAATCAGCACCAGCAGCGGGGCCAAAAGGCCGATCGTTGCGTAGCCGGGCATGCATGCGATGGAAAAGATTCCCACTGACATTAGGCTCAACGTCAGAAGGAGTCCGGCGCGCCGTCCGTGTTTATCAGTGTACGCCCCGAGCACAATGGCTCCGAGCGGTCGCATCAGAAAACCTGCTCCGAAGGTCATCAGCGACAACATTAACGATAAGTAGGCATTGCCGCTTGGGAAGAACGCCCTGCCGATCGCAGAAGCGTAATACCCAAACACCATAAAGTCGTACATCTCCAGAAAGTTTCCGCTGGAGACGCGAATCACGGACCAGAGCTTCGATTTACGATCAGAAGGCGGGATCATCGGACCTCATTGTTGTCAGAAATCGCGCTTTTCTCCCGCCAACTTCGAGTAGCCGGCGACAGTGCACATGGATCGACCTTCCCATCGATGCGCATGCAGACGCCAGATAAAACTCGAACGGGGGCGAGCCACCAAGCTCGGCCCTCGCCTTAGTCGGCCGGTTCAAAGAGCTTTGCGATGGTTGGAGTTTTCTGCTTCATCTCGTCGCGGACCTGTTCGGCCTTTTTCTGGAACTCCGCTTCTTTCCCCTTTTCGTACATGAAGACAATCCCGACCGCACCAATTGTCTTGCCGGATTGATCCTGTAACACCAACTCGACTTCAAAGTGATCGCCCTTTTTGTTGTCGTCCGCCTTCTTGCCGATCCGTCCGATGTTTGAGGCAATAATGACATTTTCCGTCTTGCCCGGCGGCGTGACGTGCATTGCCATGATCACGACTTCTTTGTGGTTAGCAAGTGTCTCATCCACAAGCTTTTGCGCATAGATCTTCTTCCCTTCCTGCGCCGAGACGAAAAGCGCGCTTCCGCTAACCAGCAGTAGCGTCATTGCCCAATTCATTTTCTTCGAGCCTCGCATTTCACTCTCCTTTATTATGAATGTACGTGGCTTTGGAATTCCATTGCACCACCTACCAAACGAACTTCAAGGCGAACTGCATCTGTCGCGAAGTTGTGATCGTAGGACTCGTCAGCAGTCCCGCGTTGTTCAATGCTCCCGACGTCGCAAAGGCCTGTCGCGCGCCAGGCGCGGGGGGATTGAAGTTTGCGTGATTGAAGATGTTGAAGACCTCCCACCGAAACTGCACGTTGAACGTTTCCGAGATCCGATGAACTGGGTTGTTTTTGAACAAGGAAAAATCAAAGTCCTGTAGCCCTGGACCGCTCACGGTGTTGCGCCCGGAGTTGCCGAGGAGGTTGGCACAATATACCTGGCCTGCCGGTGCGGCTGTTGTCGCGCCCGGGAACGGTTTGCACGACGCCGTCATGGACGCCGGCGCTAGGGGAAGAGTGAAGCAATTCAAGTTCAAATAATGCAGCCCGTTACCTTTGAAGTTTGAATTAACCGGATCGCATCCGGGAACACGGTTCGGGAACGCATATAGGTCGGCACCTTTCAGGCCAAGCGGATCGCCGCCGATCGTCGGAGTGAACGGTAGTCCGCTGGTAATGGTGTAAATACCGCCGATCTGCCAACCGGAACCGATCCACTTCGGAACCTCACTCCAGTTCGCAGGATTTGGAACCAACCAAATGGCGTTGATAGCGCCAACATGCCGCACATCGAAGTCCGAAAGACCTTTGCGTACTTGCGGATTGAATAGCGGGAGGCTGGAGACGGAGTTCCCGAAGGTGTCGCCCGCGATTCCTGACGATCCCGTATCAATGCTCCTCGAGAAAGTGTAGGAGCCCTGGAATTGAAGGCCATGACTGAGGCGCTTGATCGCCGAAAGATTCAGGCCGTGATAGGTCGAAGAAGTGGACCATTGGACGGTGCTGACTTGGCCGCCGAGGTTGGGGAAGAGTCGCGTCCCGGTGACGCCCGGACCAGGCCAGAGATACCCTGCGGAAGTGAGCGTGGGTTGGATGTCGTTGATTTCGTCTGCATGGAAAGGCAGATGAACGCCGTGTGAACCGACGTAACCCGCCGTAACCGTGAGAGTACGAAATACTTCGCGATGAACGTTCAAGGTCCACTGCTCGACATAACTGCGATGCGGGTTCTGTTCGACGTATGCGTTGCGCAGGTTGGTTGGGTTGCTCGCTTTTGCGAAGCCCCCGGAAGGAAAGTCGCCAGCAACAACGGGAGTGCTCGCGCCTTCCGTAAACGGGGCGGAAAGTAGCGTCAGGAGCTGGAACTGGTAAGGCAATGGCAACGCATCGTAAATACCGAATGCTCCACGAACAGAAGTTTCCCCGTCCCCGAACGGATCCCACGCAAAGCCCACGCGAGGCGCAAAGTTTCTCAATGTAGGATTCGAATAGTACGGCGAACCAAGGTGCGGGGTGGTGTCCGTAAAACTCACAAGTGTGGAGAGCTGATTGGCTGTCTCCGTCGGCACGGTTGCCATCTCGTAGCGAAGCCCAAGATTCAATGTCAGCCGCGGCTTGATCTTGTAATCATCCTGGATGTACCCGCCAAAAACACTCTGTCGAAGGTCCCGTGTTGTGCGTGATGTGCCGAGCAACGTTTGAAACGTAGTGGGCATGTTCTGTAGGAAGTTCGACAGGGACCCAAATGTATAAAAGCCATCGGGACTGGCGCCCTGAGTGAATTGATTGGCTTGGATGCGCTCAGCATAAAAACCAAATTTCAAAGAGTGCTTGTTTCGTGTCCAGAAGAGATCCTCAAAAGCCTGAAATGAATTGAAGTGGAAGCGATACGCCGATATAGCTCCTAACCCTCCGGAGAATTGCGTGACGCCTGAACCAACTGTGATGATCCCGACTGGCAGCCCCGGATTGAATCCGAGAGTTGTGTCCGCGGCTGCAGGGTTAATCGCGGACAGGGTTGTGAAGGCGATCACCACGTCTCGATTGAACCCAAAGCGTGCCGTGTTCACCAATGTCGGGGTGAAAATGTGAGATTCCTCCAGCGCAAAAGTCTGACGGCTGGAATGATTCCCAATCAGCTTGAAATTGTAGGCATCTGGATTCTGCTGTTGTCCCCGATCAAAGACATAGGTTCCAAAAAGACTGTCGGATTGCGAAATCTTGTGGTCGATGCGTCCGGTGGCAAAATCCTCATTGGTGACCTGTTTCGCGACGAATTTGAAACTCCCGGTATCTCCAGTTGTCGGGGAACTCGGGAGGGGAAATAGGTTAAGGTACGGCACGACCTTTGGGTCCACAGTGACGTTACCGCTGACGAGGATACCGTTGTGAGCGTTCTGCGAAGGCACTGTGATCGCGTTGGTCTGGCTGAGACTTTGCCGCATGCCTTCGTAATCGGCAAAAAAGAAAGTACGATCCTTGATAATTGGTCCTCCGGCGGTTGCGCCGAACTGGTTTCTTTTGAAGGGCGGGACGATCAGATTCCCGGACGCATCCTGCGCCGTGTCAAAGAAATTGCGCGTGTCGAGCTTGCTGTTCCGAATGAATTCGTAGGCCGATCCGTGAAACGCATTCGTACCGGAGCGGGACGCCGCATTGATTACCCCTCCGGAAGTTTTTCCATAGTTGGCTGGCGCGTTGCTCGTCACCACCGAAAACTCCTGCACTGCATCCACCCCAAGTACTCCACCTGTAACACTTCCCGGCGCTCCTGAGCTGTAGTCATTGATGCTGACTCCATCGAGCTGATAGTTGTTTCCCTGGGGGCGGTTCCCTCCGATCGTCACGTCCGTGCCCAGCCCTCGGTTTGGCCGGTCGTTACTCACGCCCAAGGCTTTTTGCGTACGCACCTGCGCCACGCCGGGTTCAAGGAGGGTCAAAGAGGTCCAATCTCGACCGTTGAGAGGCAACTCGTTAACGGTGTGAGAATCCACCACGCCGCGCACTTCAGAAGAGCCCAATTGAACATCGGAGATTTCTGAGCTGATTACGTTAACTTTATCGGAGACCTGTCCGAGCCGCATGTCGATGTCCACTTCTCGCCGTTCTCCCGCCAGCAAACCGACACCTTGCATCGAGACGGTCGCAAATCCCGTCGCAGTGACGGTGATTTCGTAGGTGCCGGGAATCAAATTGGGCGCGGCGTACACGCCGTCGGCATTTGTTGTCGAATTGCGTTCGACACCCGTGGCGACATTCTTGATGGTCACGTTGGCGCTTCCCACCGCCGCCCCAGTCGGGTCCGTCACAGTGCCGACGATGGTTCCGCCGGCCTCCTGAGCCACAACCGGGGCGCTTGAGACAAAGAACAAAAGGAGCGTCACGAAAAACGTTCGCAGCTTCAACCCAAGCCGTCCTCTTGCCCCACGATTGATCATTGCGACCTCCTTTACCATCGGAACGTCAACGTTCTCGACGAGGGCCTCCGGGAACCGAGGAACATTCATGCGGCCAAGTGCGCCTGGACGCCACACTACGACAGCACTCGATATATCAAAACCTTTGCAGCAGCCTTCCTATCACCCAGCGAAACAGCCACGTAAAAACGTGCGAGGCCCGGGACCAGCAGGCACGTCTTCGCGCCGGGCTCGCTTGTAACTTTCGCTAGCAGCTCGTACTGGTCGGCCGAGCTCTGCTTGAACACAAAGACGCGGCCGCTCGCCGCATCAAAAGCAATGTCGTCTGAGCGCTCCGCGGCAGGGAGTTGCGTGACGACCTTTCCGGTGTCTGAATCCATGATCAGAAGCGTGCCCGGTTTCCGGCAAACGATCAGCAAGCGGCGATGTGGTTCGTCATACGCCATCGGAGAATTGTCTGCCTGGGTGCCAACGGGCCAGCGAGCAATTTCCTTCATGGCTTTCCTGTCAACGACGGCTACTGCGTGCTCGTCGGTGAGGTTGATGAACATTCGAGAACTCGAACTCTCGAGCTCAAGTCCTTCAACATGGTTGCTATCGATGCGCAGCTCACCGGCTTTCTCGTTTGTACGGAGATTGATAGCGACCAAGAAGGAATGGTCGAGCGGCACGTCCTTACCGCCGGTGATCACGTAGAGAGTTTCTGTAGCTGCGTCAAGACGCGCCGAGTCCGTGCCCGCCAGTCCTTCAACGTGAGCCTCTTCGGAATAATCCTTGCCTCGAAGGATTCGAAGGAAACCTTTGTCGCCGTCGGTGACGAGGATGCGATCGGATTCGGGAAGGTAGAAGATGGCGTGCGGCGTCCCGAAACCAGCGATGCTCTTGATGCGGCGATTGGCATTCAGATCGAAAACTTCAACCGTCTTGTGGTCCTCGCCTGCGAGAAAGAGCCGGCCTCCTTTTTTGTCCACGGCAAAATGATCGAAATCTCCGCTAAATCCCGGAAGGGCGATGGAGGTTTCAAGCTTCAACGGTACGGCGGCCTCGGCCGGTGCACGGAAGCGCGCAGGCATCGCAACTACAAAGAGGAGGACGAAGCCCAGAGTCCACCGGCGAGCTTCCACCATCCGCGAGACGACCGAAGCTCGGTAAATTGGAAAAGGGTTTGCCGAAGATTCTGGCGATTTCTTCAAGAGTCTTCCCACAGCGCTTTCAGATTGGATTGAGTGTCCACGATCGACCAACGACCTACGCAGTTTGCTTGTCATTGAAGCCTGACTTTCATCCCCTCGTAGGAAGCGCCGAACCATCTCGACCACGCGCAAATCCTAATCAAGTGTCGGGTCCGAACTCCCCCATGCGGCAAGATCGCCTTGGAGCACCCCGGTGACGCAGAATTTGCTCCCATCGCCCAAAGCATCACAATGCTCTATCCATCACATTCAAAACAATTATCGATAACTTGGAAACCCGCTAAAGATGAAGGACATAGAGGCCTAGATAACTTGCGGCCGGTGTTCATGCTTTGACCGCATGCGCCGTCCGGCGTATACTCTTGCCGCCGCCCCCTTGGGAACGAGCAAACAACCTGCCCTTTCGCCGAAGCTCGTCCGCTTCGGTATCTACCAAGTCGATGTGCGTACGAGTGAACTCTGGAAGCAGGGCCGGAAGGTCAAGCTTCAGGAGCAACCTTGCCGGATTCTCGCAATTCTGTTGGAGCAGCGCGGTGAAGTCGTCACTCGGGAAGAACTCCGGAAGCGGCTTTGGTCCGATGATACCTTCGTCGATTTTGATCACAGCCTGAACACTGCAATTATGAGGTTGCGCGAAGCCCTGAGCGACTCGTCGGATAATCCGCGCTTCATTGAAACCCTCCCCCGCCACGGCTATCGTTTTATCGCTCCAATCGAAGAGCTTGACGGCTCCGAGCCTGAAAAAGCAACGGAAGTGCGTTCCAGTGCGACGACAGAAAGTTCCCTCCAAGTTCCGGAATCCGGGCCTGCCATGCAGTTCTCCGCGGGACAGGCCAAACCGCACCTCAGGCCCAGACCGATCCCTCCCCGCCTCGCCTTCGTCATTGGGGGCCTTCTCACCATACTTATCATCGTACTCATCGGAGTAAGGCTGCTTCTTGTCCGGCGCGGCTCAGGAGCATATTTACAGCCGAGTCAGATCAAATCACTGGTTGTCCTTCCGTTCGAAAACCTGTCAGGAGACAAGGATCAGCAGTACTTCACCGACGGCATGACCGACGAACTGATCGCACACCTGGCGAAGATTCGTTCCCTGCGTGTGATCTCACGCACGTCTTCAATGGAATACAAAGACACGCACAAGACTCTTTCCCAGATTGCCCGCGATTTGAATGTGGACGCCGTTGTCGAAGGCACTGTCCTGCGATCTGGCAACCAGGTACGGATCACGGCCGAGTTGGTTCAAGTGGCCACGGACCGCCACCTCTGGGCGGAAACCTATGAAAGCCAGTTGGGAGATGTTCTTGGACTCCAGAGCCAGGTGGCAAGCGCCATCGTCAACGAAATTAGAGTGAATCTGTCACCCGAGGAGCAGCAACGACTGGCCAGTGCTCGCACTGTCACCGGCGAGAGTTATGAGAACTATCTGAAAGGTCGATATTACTGGAACAAGAGATCGCAGGAAGGACTAACCAAGGCTATCGAGTATTTTCAGCTCGCAATCGAAAAGGATCCAAACTATGCGCTGGCCTACGCTGGCCTCGCCGATTGTTACAGCATCATTGGCTCCGCGATTGTCGGCACGGTGCCTTCTCAGGACGTAGCGCCCAAAGCCAAGGCCGCGGCGGTGAAGGCGTTGCAACTGGATGACACACTCGCCGAAGCGCAAACGTCCCTGGCTACGGTACGTTTCAATTACGATTGGGATTGGGCTGGCGCAGCGAGTGGCTTCCAACGATCCATCGCGCTCAATCCAAGCTACGCCACAGCTTATCAGCGCTACTCTTTGTATCTCATGGCTATGGGCCGGACGAACGAGAGCCTTGTGCAGATGACGCGCGCGAGAGAGCTCGACCCGTTGTCAATCAGCATGAATTTTAGTCTGGGGTGGCGCCTCTACATGGCGCGCAAATACGACCAGGCCATCGAGCAACTGCAAAACACGCTTGAGATGGATCCGAACTTCGCCCTGCCTCGCATGGTTCTCGGTCAGGCCTACGAGCAGAAGAACGCTTACCCACAAGCCCTCTCAGAGCTTCAGAAAGCTGTCGGCATCTCGCACGACAGTCCGCAGATGCTCGGAGCGTTGGGGCATGCCTATGGCGCTTCAGGCAACCGGTCCGAGGCTGAGAGAGTTTTGGCTAAATTGATGGAGCAATCAAAGAAACAGTATGTCTCTCCATTTTACGTGGCGATAGTCTATGTGGGACTGGGTGAAAATGACAAAGCAGTGGATTGGCTCGAAAGGGCCTACGCGGATCGTTCCAATGCCATCGTCTTCTCCAAGGTTGATCCACAATTGGACCGTTTGCGTTCCACTCCTCGTTTCCAGTCTCTTCTGCATCGGCTAGCACTCCAAGATTAGATCGATCAGCCTGGCAAGCCGTATAGCCATCCTCAGCACTCCGTTTCGTCACTCCGGTCTGGGCAGGCTCGGGTGCCAATGAAAAAGCAAGTCGCAGTCGCCATCGCCACGGTGCGAGCAAGTGATTTTAAACATCCGACTTTAGAAATTTCGAACTTTTCCTGACTGTGCGGAGCCAAGTTCGACTGGAACACCGGAAGGTCGCATTCCACGTGAATGGCCAAGTTGGATATTCAAATCGGGAGTTGATAACAGGTTCACACCGAACTATTTGGGCTCAGTGCCCGACAAAGGCTCCTCGGTGACAGGCTCATGTTCATTAAGGCCGGCAGGTACGCGGCGACCAGCACACACACGGACTACTACAATGGCGTTGTCAACAGCGAGGCTAACAATGTGGCGGGCCTGGCGGCTTTAGGCACGACCTGGTTAGATATAGGCTCCACCGCGAGCGTACGTGCGACTTGGCACATGCTGTTGTGAATACAGTTTGGCTGCCGACGCTTCTTCGAATTGGATCGCTTCCGACCAGTTGAGACAACGAGCGGGCGTAGTTCAATGGAGAACGGGGGCTTCCCAAGCTTCCTCTAGTAAATCCTAACACGCTGAACGGGCGGCACTTAACTGAAACAAAATCTCTGGTAATTGGAAAATGATGGAAAACGGAACGCAATCTAGCCTACCCAAATTGGGTGTCAGCGCTGAAAAAACTTCGCGTGAATTGCCCTGCCGACCGAGCAAGCAGAAGATCGCAATTTAAGATGAGCACCTGCCTCGTGAGCACGGCCACTACTGGCCCCAAGACACCAGGAGGAGTTGCAGACGTTTGCATCTCGGGTAGATGGAGTTGCTCAAGACGCGGCGCCGCGCCTTAACCTATGCTGCCGCGTGCCCTTGTTCACGACTGTTTCACGCAAGATCCGGCGGACAGGAGCGGCGGCGAGGAAGGTTGCGCGAAGAGGTTCGTCGGGTGCGAAAGAATTGGCAATTTTGAGGATGCAGGTTTCGGCGTGCTCGCGATTCGTTTCCGCCGTTTTGTATTCCTTTACGCGTTGGTACAACTGCCAGGCGGTACCATAGACTTGCCAGGCCGCGACCAGAGTTTCAAACTTATCAGCAATCGCGAGGGCTTGCTGAAGCGATTCCCGCGCGCCCTGCAAATCGCTATCAGCGATGGCTACTCGCGTCTTCAGATCCCAAGCGAGCGCCTGCAGATACGGATCGACGGTGGACAGTGCGGACTTCAGAAAATGGAAGGCTGCGGAGCGTGCGTTCACGATATTTCCGGACAGGAGCCAGGCATTGCTAGATTCAAGCTGTGCCATCATTCTCCAGGCCCAATGCATGAAAAATTTTGTGTGGACGTCAAGGTCCCGTACGTGCCTGAAATATTCAAGCGCTTGAGAGCAGTTCCCTTCGTGAAGCGCTAGATTTCCTGCGGCCATCTGATCAATCGCGTGGGACTGTTCGTCCGGATACTCTCCTGCCGCATTACAGCTCGCTTGGCAAATTCGCCTTGCACCTTCGAAGTCGAAAGCCAGGATGCGGAGCCATGCTTCGCGGAAACTAAGCAGCCAATAGAGTGGCCAATTCTCATCCGGAGATGTTCTTCCGGCTTTAGTAATCTGGAACACCTTCCCAAGTTGCCCGGTGCGCAGAAGGATGCTTGTCTTTGCGCTCACGGCACCAAAGTGCGCCAGAAAGTTCACTACTTGACCCACCCCGGACGCGCTGGCTTCGGATACACTGCGTTCGCATAAATCCAATGCTTCTCCGTAATTCCCTTTAAGCATTAAATTATGCGCATATACAACTCGTTGATAGGGATCCAACTCTGAAGGTTGCAAACGGACCAGGGTTTCGTAGGCGGACGTACACAGTTCAGCGTCTATTTGGCTCCCAGAGTCGAACACCAGGCGAAAACCGGCGGCCAGCATTCGTGTGAGCGCCAAACGCGGCGGGTCGTCAACGCTCATGCTGATCTTCACGGCCTCTTCCAATGCGGCGACACCTTGTTCTGGACCAATGAAGCCGAGCGGATACATTGCGGAGGTTAACGCGTGCAACTGAGCTTTCTTCAGGCCAGCTTGCTGCGCTCGTGTCGCCGCCGCCGCGTAGGTCTGGGCGGACTGCGCCAAGGCGCCCAGCGCGAAATGAGCATCGCCCATAGACTCAAGGATTCGGACCTCAATTTCGGCTCGAAGTGAAGGAGTAAGCTTCAGCACTAGTTCGTGCGCATGGTGCAGTATTTCGACGCAATCACGATACGCGAATCGCCCCACCGCATTCTGGGCAGCAAGAATCAGATAGCGAATGGCCTGCTCGTAGTCATGCCCTCCCTCGAAGTGCAAGGCGAGCTCGGTGGCCAATTCCTGTTCGCAGGGATCGCAAAATGCCTTGAGCCTCTGCGCCAACAGCAGGTGCAGTTTCGAGCGAGCGGCTTCCGGGAGCCGCCGATACAGAACTTCGCGATAAAGTGAATGCCGGAACTCATAGTGCGCGGAAATCTGCCCGTTCTCCAACTCGTGAGTTCCCGCGCATCTGATAAATTGCAGTCTTTCAGCGAGCGCCTCGCAAGCATCTTCGATACTGTCGGGGTCGATTTCGGCTGAGGTACTAATGCCCCAAACTGAAAAGCGCTCTCCAGCAACACTGGCGCTTCTCAGGATGCGCTGCTCGAAAGGATTGAGCTGCTGGAATTGCAATTCGATCAGTTGATCCAGCGTTTCTGGAACACTCGGGTCAATATCTTCCAGTGGCACCGAAAGTGTCCATCTCCCATTGGCCTGTGCAAGCAATCCCTTCTTGATCATATCCTGCAGGATGGTGACCATGAACAGCGCGTTGCCGCCGGAGTGATGGTAGATCAGCTTCGCAAATCGGGACGGGAAAGCCCCGTCAACGAACTTAACTGCTAAGTATTCGGCGACATCGGACTCTTCAAGCCGTTCAAGATTTACTTCGTGACTGATATTGTGAATTACCAAGTCCTGCTTTAGCGCTTTCAAGGGACTTTGCGAAATGATGACATCGGCGGGGCGATATGTGCCCAACAACAGCAGCTTCGCCGGCCCACGGCGGCGGGCCAGGGCAGAGATGAAATCCAGCGTGGAGGGATCCACCCAGTGGAGGTCCTCCAATACAAGGACGAGCGGATCCTGCGCTGTCAATGCTTCCAAGGCCTCGCAAATTTCGCGCACCATTCGCTCGCGGGTAGCTCCGAGGATCTCCTTTTGCAGGGTTTGCCGCTGTTCCGGCTTTATGATTGAAGGGAACTGAATGAGCCAGGTGGGAGCTTGTTTTGCTAGGGTATGCACTACCGAGACGCCCCCCGCATCACGAATCCATTGTCCTAGTGCTTCCAGCACCGGGTAGTAGGCTTCCTTGCCGCCGAAACCCTCGACACACTGTCCGCGAATTACTCGCAGATTGGGACGGCGGGTAGCTGCTTGATGAAACTCATCAACGAGGGTTGTCTTTCCAATTCCCGCCTCTCCTGTGATGAAGATCACCTGCCGCTGAGCTTTGAGGGCTTGGCTAAGGTATCCGTCCAGTTCGGCCATAGCAGCCTCGCGACCAACCATTTTCTGAGTGGCATTATTGCCCGCCTCTGAGGGCGCTCCAGTATTCACTTCACTCACCGAGGCCACGAACTGGTATCCCCGCCGCGGAAACGTTTCAATGAATTCGGGTTTGTCGCGACGGTCACCCAAGGCTTTTCGGATTCCTAGGACATATTTCTTGATGACCTCGGGGTTTACATATGTTTCGGGCCAGAGGGCCTCGAGTATCTCATCCTGCGTTACGAGCCGATCCGCGCGCTCGACAAGGTAACGCAACACGTCAAAAGCCTTCGGGGTGAGCACCACACGATCTTCGCCGCGCCACAAGCAGTGGTTAACGATGTCGAGCCGGAAGGAATGAAATTGCTTCATTTGCTGCGCCAGTTCGCTTCTCATGCAAGGCAAGAAGTCAGGGGAAGAAGCGCTTTCGAGAATCTACGACCTTAACCCCAAGTCTACATTAACGATGATCGTCGGAGCCCGTCCCAGTCTTAGACGCGAGGTAATTGAATTCTCCTCGGCTATGTGGCCTCACGTCACCAAAATTGGACCGAAATCGTCACCGCGGGGTCATGTGAGCCTTTTTCTCTCCTTGTACGCTGCCCGGTAACCAGTAGGCCTGTAAGCCTGAACTGGTATCTCAAACTAGTGAAAAAAGGAGCATGAAGTGCAAAATCATAGTTGTCAGAAGTTGTTCGGATTGCTGGTTGTGTTGGCCGCGACCTTCTTCTGTGGAAGCGCTTCGGCACAAGACAACAAGTTCTTCGTCAGCACCGGAAACCCCGACGGCAAGCTCGGAGCCCTGTCGCGGCGTCCCAGTACTGGGAAGCTAGAAACGGAAACGGCCGATGACTTCGTCCTGAATCAGACCACTGTCATCAGCGGAGCTACTATTACCGGTTTGATCTTCCCGGCAACTCCCCTCGCGAATATTACTAACGTCGAGGTCGAGTTATATCACCGTTTTCCTCAAGATTCCGCCAATCCTGATCCCCTGGCCGGAAACGTGCCCTCGCGGACCAATTCACCTTCGGATGTCGAAATTGACTCCGCGACCCGCGAAGCGAGCTTGGGGACCCTCCGCTTTGCCGTACGCCTCCTGAACGCCAACTCGATGGTCCTGAATAGCGTGCTAGACGGCATCAACAAGAAGCCAAACAGCACTACACATGGTGAGGGGCCAGCGACTGGCGAGGAGGTTGAAATCAGCATCACCTTCACAGCTCCGATTCTTCTGCCTGCGGGCCACTATTTCTTCCGTCCCGAGGTCCTAGTTACCGGTGGCGGGGACTTTCTGTTCCTTTCCGCCCCGAGACCCATCGTGTCGCCTGGGACCGCGATCGCTGGTGATTTGCAAGCATGGATCCGCAACTCGGATTTGGCGCCGGATTGGCTGCGAATCGGCACCGACATCATCAACAACACAACTCCGCCGCCCACGTTCAATATGACGTTTTCCCTGACCGGTAACACTCTTCCCGGGGCCGGAACGCCTGGGCAGGCGAACTGTCACGGCGAGAGTATCTCCGGCCTGGCCGCACAGTTTGGGGGCATTGATGCGGCTGCCTCAGTCCTGGGGTTCTCTAGCGTCCAAGCGCTGCAGGATTCCTTTAGGGCGTTTTGCGAACCCTGAGCGGCGTGCCTGCGCAACAAGCGCGGTGCTCTTGAACCTTCACAATCGAAGCTCACGAAAGTAAACATTTCGTTACGCTCACAAACGGCGAGGCCGAGCAGACCTCGCCTTTTTCTTTGTCTGGTTATTTGGAGAAGCCTCCGTGCCCGTGGATGCTCATGCCCCTCGTCACCAATATTAGACCGAAAGCGTCACCGGCGGGTCACACCTTCCCATCTTCGTTCGCCTAATCTCACACCATTATGCGTGGAGCATTCGTAGTCCAACTAGGACCGGAAACGAGACCGGCGGAGGGCCGGTTCGAAGGCTGGGTTGAGGAAGTTG
>WNFP01001281.1_pt1 | contig 19587 bp, 18 predicted proteins | sample 5400201 | NCBI WGS metagenome assembly WNFP01 (sample SAMN13153355, study PRJNA577476) | soil metagenome | isolation source: 115 cm saprolite under Madrone tree | place: USA:California | collected 2016-06-14
GCGGAATTTCAGACGCAAGTCTTGAAGAGTCTCGATGAATTACGCGGCCGCGCGGACGCCGCGAGCGTGGCCGTCCCGACGGTCGCACATGCGGAGGTAGGCTGCCGGCTGCTGGAAATGGGGCTCGATGTTCTTGTTGAGAAGCCCATAGCCGTGAATCTCGCGGAGGCTGATGCGCTCCTCCATGCGGCGCAGAAAAACGGGCGGATCCTGCAGGTGGGCCACGTCGAACGCTTCAATCCTGCCGTGGTTGCGGTTGAGCCGATCCTGAACCGGCCGCTGTTTTTCGAAGTGCATCGATTGGGAGTCTTTACGCCACGCAGCCTCGACGTGGACGTGATTTACGATTTGATGATCCACGATCTGGACATTTTGCTGGCGCTGGTCGATGAACCGGTGGCGGAAGTCAAAGCCGTTGGGATTCCGGTCCTGACGGACAAAGTGGACATCGCGCATGCCCGTCTGGAATTTACGGGTGGCGCCGTTGCCAATATCACTGCCAGCCGGGTCTCCACCGAGCGCGTGCGCAAGATGCGCTTCTTCCAGCAACACGAGTACATTTCGCTGGATTATGCGCGGCGCGATGCTCTCCGCATCGCCGTGAAGAAGCCCGGTCCGCAGCCTGAGTTTGGATTTGAGAAGTTGAAGGCACCCTCGGTCGAGCCGTTGCACGCGGAACTAGAAGCGTTCGTCGATGCAGCGCGCTCGCGCGAGGAGCCACGCACGAGCGGAGCAGCAGGGCGCGCGGCGCTCGAATTGGCAGGCCGCGTAATGGCAAGCATCCAAGAGCACGCGGCGCGCGTCAATCTCTTAGGCGGCCGTAAGACGGCCGGCGCTACGGGAGATCGTAAAGCGGCCGGCCTGGACGTTTTCGCCACACACGACAAAACAAAATGATTCCACGGATTCTGGTTCCGATCGATGCTCGTCCACCCGCGGCGGTGGATGCGCCAACACAACGCCGCCGTCCCACCACTTTGGATGATCGCAAGCTGGTGCCGGCCATGCTGCCCATCGTGCAGTTGGACGGGCACTCGAACATCCCTGCGAATCTGCCGCTCGAGTCCATTGCGGCGCGCGTGGTCGTGCCCCGCGATGTGCATCGCGAAGCCTACAGCGTCACGGAAGACCATTCGGCGCGGCTGCAACCGACGGACATGGACGAGCGCATCGCCGTACCAGTGGGCGCCGCCCCGCCGGAAATGAGCTCGTATCCGCTGTATGTTCCGGAAGACCTCGTCGACCCCAATATTTTCATTACCGGCGAAGTCAATCTGATTGTTCCCGAGCATAAGGAAGAAAGAGCAAAGGCCAGGTGGCAAGTCTCCATGCGGCTTTTGTTGGCTTACTCCCTGCTGATTACCTTGATTTTCTTGCAGTCAAAGCTGTTCCCACCGCATGAGCCGACCCAGGCCGAAATGGAACTGGCGCGAAGGCAAATGGTAGTGCTGCTTCCTCCGGGAGCGCTGGAATCGTTAAAGCCATCGACGCGTCCGGTTCAACCGGTGCCCAAAGTGCACGTTGATCCACGCGTGTTGCGTGAAGTTGCGCCGCCGATCACTCCAACGCCGGCGCCTCAGCCCGAACGTCCGGTGAGAGAATTGCCAAACGCTCCAGTGCCCAAGCCGAACGATGTTCAGCCGGACCCACAGCCCAGCGCGCCAACGCCCAAAACCGATGCTCCAAAGCCCGCGCTAAAACTCGAAGCGCCGGACACCCCGCAGCCCCAGCGTGGGCTGATCCTGCCGAAGAATTCAGCCAGCCGATCGATCCAAGATACGCTGCGTGAAGCCGCGAGGAGTCCGTCGGAAGGTGGCCGTTCCGGCGCGGTAATTGGTCCGATGCCGCGCTCGGGAGGAGCACTTGGCGGAGGCGGATCACAAGGCTCTGGGGGCAGTTACGGCAATGGCTACGAGATTCTTACGCCCACCGAGGGTGTCGATTTCAGTGATTACATGGCTCGCGTAGTCGCGGCAGTACGGCGGAATTGGTACGCGGTGATGCCGGAATCCGCGATGCTCGGCGACCGTGGCCGCGTGGCTCTGCAGTTCCGCATCATGAAGGATGGCAGCGTTCCCAACGGAGAACCGGTGCGGCTCATCGGTTCCGGGAAAGAACCGCTGGACCGCGCGGCGGTGTCCGCCATTCGCTCATCGAATCCATTCGAACCGCTGCCGCCGGCCTTCGGCGGACCATACATCGAGCTGCGGTTTTATTTCCTGTATAATTTGCCGATCGAAGCCGCTTATCAGTGAAACTCCCGCGCCAACAGGTTCTAGGCAGTCTTCTCCTCGCACTTTTCGTGCTTATTTTTCTCTTTGTTCGGGCGCGGCACCTCCTCTTTCGATGAGTAAGAACAAAACGCTCCTGCCTCTCGTTGCCATCGTTGGCCCGACGGCATCGGGAAAGTCGACGTTAGGTGTCAATCTCGCGGAGCGGCTCGGCGGGGAAGTGGTGGCCTGCGATTCGACGCAGCTCTATCGCGGCTTTGATATTGGCACCGCAAAACCAAGCCCTTCAGAACGCCGCGGCATTCCGCATCACCTAATGGATGTTCTCAGCCCAAAGGAAGAAGCGACTGCGGGCGGATATCGCCAATTGGCGTTGTCTGTGCTGGATGGCTTGCGGCAGCGGAAACGGTTGCCGATATTCACTGCCGGCACGGGATTGTATTTGCGCGCGCTGCTCGAAGGTCTCGCGGACGTTCCGCAGCGCTCGGAAGAATTGCGCGAGCGACTGCGCGCGAGCATTGCAGAGCACCCGTCCGGCCATTTGCATCGAATCCTGAAGCGGCTCGACCCGGAAGCGGCCAGGAAAATCGCTCCCGCCGACGAACAGAAGGTAATCCGCGCCGTCGAAGTTTGTGTGCTGACGCGCCAGCCGGTCTCCGAAGTACTTCGAGCGGGCCGGACACCGCTGGAAGCCTGGCACGTGTTGAAGGTCGGATTGATGCCGCCGCGCGAAATGCTCAACGAACGCATCCGCGACAGAATCGACGCCATGCTAGAGCAAGGATGGATGCGCGAAGTGCAAGCGCTGCTCGATCACGGTCTGAGCGAGGATTCGAAGCCATTTGATTTCATCGGCTACCGCGAATTGCGCGCGGTGCTTCGCGGCGAGACCAGATTGGAAGGGGCGCGGGAAGCGATTCAGCAGGCCACGCGGCGGTATGCCAAACGCCAGCTCACCTGGTTTCGCAGGGAGCAAGGCGTGCGCTGGTTTTCAGGATTTGGCGACGATGCCGGGGTACAGGCCGGTATTCTTGAATGGCTTCATGCGGAGGGTCTGTAGTCGGCCGATTTCTTGTAGGCCGGCTCATCGCGACTCAGCGGCAAACTTGTTTTTTGCGCGGGCTTATTTTGGCGCGCCTTCTGGTTTGTCCTTGCTCTGGATGGAGAGCAACTCCACTTCAAAAATAAGTGTCGCGCCGGGGCCGATGTCCGCGCCAGCGCCGCGATCGCCGTAACCCAGCTCCGAGGGAACAAAGAGTTGCCACTTCGATCCTACCGGCATCAGCAGGAGGGCTTCCGTCCAACCCTTGATGACTCCATTGACCGGAAATGACGCCGGTTGGCCGCGCTTGTACGAGCTGTCAAATTCCGTGCCGGAGATAAGTGTGCCTCGATAGTTGCAGACGACGGTGTCACTGGCTGCCGGCTTCGGTCCCGTACCCTCGGTCAGAATCTTGTATTGAAGACCGCTGGGCAGAATGACGACGCCTTCCTTGCTTTTATTCGCTGCCAGAAACTCGACGCCTTCCTTCTTATTCATTTCCCCGGCCACTTTCATTTTCTCTTGCTGTTTACTACGCACTTCGGTCTGCAGTTGCGTGAGCGCGGCCCGCGCTTCATCTTCCGTCAGGAGCGTCTTGCCGGAAGCGAGAGCGTCTTTCAGGCCGCGCAGGACAATGGCCGGGTCGACGTCGACAGTCTCTTTGTGTAGGTTGGTCCCAAGGTTCATTCCGAGCGCATAACTGAGTTTGTCTTTCTGCGTCTTGAGCGTCAGGACACTCGTGGTTCTGGGCTTAGTTGCTGGTCCCGTCTTGGCCGCAGGGGCCTTTTGAGAACCGGCAGCGGGAGCCGGTTGTGCCTTGGCCGCCGGAGGTTGTTGAGCCTTCGCGGCCGGCGTCTGCTGCGCCAGGGCATTCCCAAGCAGCATCATGCCAGCCGTCAATAAACTTACTGTCGTGATCAAGGATTTTCGCATGAAACTATCTTCCCACGAGATTATCGGCTTCGCAAACCAGCGCTTATCCGCGCAGGAGCGAAAACGTCACTGCCCCGCCAGCCCCCATTTTTCAAGTAGTTTCCCAAAGACGCAACGCCGATTCCGAAAATCCGACGCGCAAATGGGAAGCGCCGGAACTACGGGATTGGAGACGGGTCGCGGGGCGGGTGAGAGAAGCGTATAATCGTATTCAGGGGTGAAACCCTCCAGAATGCGCAAGTCCGCACCATGACTCCCGGCCGGCCGCAGTGACGAAAACGCGACATCAAGTCCCGACAGCCGAGCGCGCCTTGCTCGTAGGCGTTGGATGGAAGCGTGCGCCTCGCTTTCCCGGCATGCCGGCGGGCGAGCAGGGCCGCGAATCGCTTTTGGAGTTGGTGGAGCTGGCGCGCAGCGCAGGTGCGGAGATCGCCGGAACCGTCTTCCAGATGCGTGACGCCGCTGATCCCGCAACGCTGGTGGGCCGCGGCAAGCTGGATGAGATTCGCGCCGAAGCCAGGGCGCACAAAGCGCCGCTGATCATTTTCGACAGCAACCTTTCTCCCGTGCAGCAACGAAACATCGAGGAAGCCACGGAATGCCGGGTGATCGACCGTACGCAACTGATTCTCGATATTTTCGCGCGTCATGCGCGGAGCCGCGAAGGCCAGCTGCAGGTCGAATTGGCACAATTGAATTACATGCTGCCCCGCCTGACCGGAAAGGGAACTTCCATGTCGCGCCTCGGCGGCAAGAGTGGCGGCGGTGGCGCCGGTGGAGCGGGCGGCGGAGCGGGACGCATCGGCGTGCGCGGCCCCGGTGAAAAGAAACTCGAAACCGACCGCCGCCGGATTCGCGACCGCGTCGGCAAGATCCAGACCAGTATTGATGCCGTCCGCAAACAGCGGGCGCTGCGGCGTGAGGCGCGCAATGCCGTCCCTCTCGGGACCATCGCGTTGGTGGGTTACACGAACGCAGGCAAATCCACGTTGTTCAATGCTTTGAGCCGCGCCGAAGTGCTGGTTTCCCCGAGGATGTTCGCCACGCTCGATCCTACCATCCGTGCGCTGCGGCTTCCCTCGAATCGCCGAGTGCTGGTTTCCGATACCGTCGGGTTTATCCGAGATCTGCCAAAAGGGTTGCTGACGGCGTTTCGCGCAACGTTGGAAGAGGTGCAGGAAGCCGCTTTGATTCTGCATGTGAGTGACGTTTCCAATCCGCATCACGACGAACTCGACGAGGAAGTCGACAAGATTTTGCGGGAACTTGGCGTCGACGGCCGCCCCAGGCTGCGCGTGCTGAATAAGATGGACCGGCTCACTCCTGAAGATCGAAAAGCCATCACTAACGGCGCGGAGAGAAGCGCTGGCGCAAGCGGCGCGCCGGTGCTGGTGTCCGCTCTTACGGGCGAAGGGATCGAGGAAATGCTCCGGCGCATGGACGCCGAGATGCCCACCGATCCCGTCGTAGCGGTTTCTATCCGCTTGCCGCTGGCGGACGGTCGCACACTTGCCCTGATTCATGCGCTGGGGCGCGTCCTCCACTCGGAAATTGACGATTCGCACATGCGACTCGACGCGGAAGTGCCCGCGTCCATCGCCAAGCGCCTGCGGCTCAAAGAGTATGCCGTGGAGGAACCTTTTCGCACGCTCTCTCGTAATATGGAATAGAGGCCGGCGGCTGTGCGGTCACCATTCGCATCGGTCGCTTTGCGCCCGCCGCAAACGAGGTTGCCATGGCTGCTTTCTTTCTGTGGATCATCCTGTTCATCCTGTGCTGGCCGCTCGCGCTGCTGGCTCTGGTGCTTTATCCGTTTGTTTGGTTGTTGACGCTGCCTTTCCGCCTTGTGGGAATCGCCGTCCACGGCGTTCTCGGACTCGTCAGCGCGATCTTTATGCTCCCCATCCGGCTCCTTCGCGGCCCGCGGGCCATCTGAGTGGTTTGATTTTATTTTCGACGTGGTAACTGTGGAGTAAAAACGCGGAAAACCTCTGTTTTTACGCACTTGCAGCTCCTCTGGGGGCGCGTTTCCCTTCCGGTCCGAGACCCTATCTTCTGTGGAAAACGTTGTGGAAACTACAGCAAGCTCTCAGAGATTAGCCCGTGCGTCTTGCTGGATGTACCGGAGAATTAGGAAACTATATCCTTGTAACATATTGAAATAAAATGGGTTATTTAAACTTCTGCGACGCTTGCACTGCCCATCTTGCTAGCTCTATCGCACCAGTGCACTTCTTACATTTGCACAGATTTGCAGCAGTCGCATTACGAAAGAGTATCACTTTCCTTGCTTATACTCTTGGGACTGAGTTAATTTCGAAGTAACTACCCAAGGCTAAAATGCCTATGGAATAGGGCTCCTTGGAGCGCTCCCGGAACTGTCTCTGACGTGTTGACGCATCCTTATACCAAGTCTATAGTGAAACTGCGGTGGCTGAAGCCACGGGGCGGCACCCCCGCCGTCATGCGCCATGAATCTTCCTAACTCACTGACGCTGTTGCGGATCTTTTTCGTTCCGGTCCTTATCGTAATCCTCCTCACCCGTAGTCCCAACGTGGAGTTCTGGGGTTTTTCCATGCACTTCGAGGTTTGGGGCGTGCTGATCCTGCTCCTGGCTGCCGCGACCGATTGGGCGGATGGTTACCTGGCTCGTCGGCGCCTGCAGGTGACGACCCTAGGCATTCTCCTCGACCCCATTGCCGACAAGCTGCTGATCTCGGCGGCGTTCGTTTCTCTGGTGGACATGCACCTTGTTCCCGCGTGGATGGTGGTGATCATCATCGGCAGAGAATTCACGGTTCTCGGTTTACGGAATATCGCCTCAGCGGAGGGATTCACGATCGAAGCATCCACCCTCGGAAAGACGAAGATGGTTTTGCAGGTGTGCGCCGTGGCGGTACTAATCGTTGGTGCGCGGCACCCGTCGCTCAAGCCGCTAGCTCGAATCTTGCTATGGCTCGTCGTCATCAGCGCGCTCGTCTCTGCCGCCCAGTACTTCCGGCGCTTCTGGAGCCACGTCGACGACAGCATCAAGCAACGCCGCCGGCTACGGATGCTCGAAGCCCGCAAGAAGTCCCAGGATGCCGTCCCTCTCTGAAGCGGACCGGCGCGCCGCTCTGCAACTAGCCCGGACGGCCGTCGTCGAAGTCGTCTCTCACCGCCAACTTCCAGGCGTGTGCCCTCGCGAAGGAATCTTCGCGGAGCGCCGCGGTGTATTCGTGACCCTTCACGTGGGCAAACGCTTGCAAGGTTGTATCGGCGTCATTGAAGCGAAAGAACCGCTGGGAGAAGCCATCGTTCGGTGCGCTGCCAGCGCTGCGCTGGAAGATCCGCGGTTCGCCCCCATGAGGACGGATCAGCTTGGCGACCTTAGCATCGAAATCTCATTGCTTTCACCCATGGAACCAATCGCCCCTGAATCAATCGAAATCGGGCATCACGGGCTTTTTGTCCGTTTACATGCACAGCGCGGGCTTCTTCTTCCCCAAGTTGCCATTGAGCATCGGCTGACGCGCGAGCAGTTCCTCGAGGAGACCTGCCGGAAGGCGGGGTTGCTTCTTGAAGCCTGGCGCGATCCAGAGGCTCGTCTCTTTGGATTTACATGCGAGGTCTTCTCCGAAGCGCACATCCCGAAGGGGCCTGAAGGCTTCAGCGGGAAGCTCGAAATCGAACAGTGACGCAAGAACAAAAGGCCCGCGCGGAGAAACCGCAGCGGGCCTGAACCATTCAGCGGCATGCCGGGGTTCTACTCGATTTCGACGTAGTCGCCCGCGTAGACTTCGAGTGAACTGAATGTGATCACCATCGTCGATGAATTGCGGTTCACGTTAATGACGATTCCTTCACCGAGCACTTCCCGCGGCAGATCATTCCATTCGTACCGTACGGGGGCGCTCCCGAAGCCGAACATCGAGTACTGATAACCTTTGTTTTGCGGCACGGTCTCTGCCATCGAACCCTGGTAACGGAAGATTCGGAAGTAATCGCCGACCTTGACCCCCTGGCCGCTCCCGAGGTTTACATAGACCGCACTGAGTTTACCGAAGACCTGTCCGTAGTCTTTTCCAGCCACCACCATCGCCACTGGCTTGCCGGTAACGGGCGCAAAGTGATCGAAGGCGGCAGAATCCTTGAACGGTGGTGCCGGACGGTCCTGATAAGGCTGCAGGATATCCCCACGCTGCATATACCCGCACGAGAATATGACCTGAGCGACAGAAACCTTAGGCAGAACGTTTACCACCCGCACCTGTCCCGCGTCCACATAGGGCGTGCCCATGGCTTTCAGGAGCTTCACCTGCCACTTGAACCATGGCACGTCCGTTGGGTCCTGGTCCGGCCGCACAACCGAGAACCGGTCACCGACGCGAACACCCTTGTCCTGGCCGCGATTGATGTGCACGTAGTCGCCGCGCGCAAAGGTGATCTTGTAGTTTGACTGCTCCCCTGAGACGATCCGGATCTCGTCCGGCACGTGCTGATCCGCGACGAAACCTGAACAATTCACCGTGCTGAAGTCAATTTGGGGATTTGCCGGAGGATTCTGGGGTGCGTTCTGCGCCGAACTTACCGCCCCACCCAGGAATACCGATAAAGTCAACACAACTATTCTAGCGCGCATTCCATAACTCCTTCGAAAACACTCCCTATGGGCCGTGCAGGGACTTTTCCTAGCGAAAGTATCAGGGCCTACCCCACGCGTCAACCAAATGACCAAGGTCGCTTTACACTTTTGATACGGGCGTTGGCGGCGGATACGGCATACTACCAGCTGTATTTTCAACAGATTGACGAAGCAAGGCACGGTATGAGTCTTTTTGGCACAGGGTTACGGCGGATTTGCGCGGTCGTGGCGGCCTCCACCGCGGACGAAATGTCGAAAATGGTGCGCTCCGCCCTAAAGCAAACCAAGACCGTCGAGTTGCGCCTCGATTGGCTAAGCAGTGACGCGGAGCGCGCCCGATTCCTCGGCTGGCTTGCAACGGGCCAGCCTCGGAACGCCACATTTCTCGCCACCTGCCGCCGCCGCGAAGGTGGAGGCAAATTTGCCGGGGCCGTTGACCGCGAACTCTACTGGCTGATCCAGGCCCGCGAAGCCGGCTGCCAATGGTGCGACCTCGAAGTGGAAACCTTGCGAAAGCTTCCCGGCCAGTCCGTTCGCGAATACCCCGTGCCGCCGCGCGTCTTGCTTTCCTTACACGACTTTGAGCGCACTCCGGATTTGCCACGAAGCATGAACCCGCCAGCCCACGGCGGGGTCGATGCCGTGAAGATCGCGGCTGAAGCGCGCAGTATCCACGACAGCATCCGGCTCCTCCGTCTGGCGCGCAGTTCGAAAAGTTTTGTCGCCGTTCCGATGGGAGCAGCCGGCCTGCCCGCGCGAATCCTCGCCTTGCGCGAAGGAAGTGCCCTGGCTTACGCTGCTGTTGCCGAGGCGACCGCCTCCGGCCAGGTTTCACTGGACGAGATGAAGCACCTCTACCGCGCGCACGCTCTCACGCGCCGCACGCGAGTCTACGGCGTGATCGGCGATCCCATCGGTCATTCTCTTTCTCCGTTGCTGCACAACACGGGCTTCGCGGCGCGCCGCGTTGATGCTGTCTATCTCCCATTTCTGGTCTGCCAGCTCGGCGATTTTCTTGCGGCTGTTCCGGAATTCGGCATCCGCGGTTTCAGCGTCACCCTGCCGCACAAACAGGCCATCCTCAAACACCTGAAGGAATGCGACCCGCTGGCGGCAGAGATCGGCGCTGTGAACACCGTTGTGGTGCGGAGCGATGGGTCCCTTCACGGCTGCAACACGGATTACGTCGGCGTGCTCCGCGCGCTGGAGAAAAAACTCCAGATCAAAGGGAGCCGCGCTCTGATCTTCGGCGCGGGTGGATCCGCGCGTGCGGCTGCCTTCGCGCTAACGCGCGCCGGCACCATGGTCGGAATTTGCGCCCGCCGCGAGAATGCAGCGAAAGAATTGGCGCGGGCCGTGGGCGGAGAAGTAATTCCGCGCCGCGCTTTACGCTCGGAATTTTTTGACGCCATCCTAAACACCACCCCGGTCGGCATGCACCCGCGCGGCGGAATTTCGCCTCTCGCGCCCGGCGAGTTACACTGTCGCATCGTGATGGACTTGATCTACCGCCCACAGAGGACTCAACTCTTGAAGCTCGCCGCGCAAAAAGGAATCGCTACCGTCTCCGGCGTGGAGATGTTTCTTGCGCAGGGCGTCGCTCAATGGGAAATCTGGACCGAAAAGCGTGCGCCCGAAGCCTCCATGCGGCGCGCCGTGCTGGCCGCACTCCGCGCCGAAGAGAGGTCGCACCCTCGCTAGCCTCAAGTGATGTAATAATAGGTTTCTTTTCATTGTGAACGGAAAACTGTCGACTGTGAACTCACTCCCATGATCCAGCCGGACTTCCGCGAATTTCAGCGACTCGCGAAACAGGGCAACCTCATCCCGGTATACGATGTTTTTTCCGCGGATTTGCTGACTCCCGTAAGCGCCTATCTGCGCATCGCCCAAGGCGCGCGATACTCCTTCCTTCTGGAGAGCGTCGAAGGCGGCGAAAAAATCGCGCGTTATACGTTTGCGGGCGCACACCCCGAGGAAGTTTTCCGTTACGCCAGCGGCGCGTGCGTCCTGGAGAGCCGCGGCCGGATGGTCTGGGAAGAGCGCGATCCCATCTCCTTCTTGCGCGAGCGCGTCGAGCGTTTTCGCCCCGTGCGGCTTCCCGGATTGCCGCCGCTGGTCGCCGGCGCCATCGGTTATTTCAGCTATGACATGGTGCGGCTGATCGAGCGCATTCCCAAGCGCCTCCGGGATGAAATCGGCCTGTATGACGCCATGCTGATGTTCTATCACGGCCTCGTCGCTTTCGATCACGTGCAGCACCGCTTGTGGATCGTTCGCAATGTTTTCACCGAAGGCCACGGCAGTCTCCGCGCGAAATACAACGCCGCCGTGCGCGAAATCAAAGAGACGCGCCGGCTGCTCGATGAGTCCGTGGCCGCGGAACGGCCGAAGAAGCCGTCGAAAGCAAGGAAACGCGGGCAGCTGAAAGTGACTTCCAATTTCCGCCGGCCCGAATACCTCGCCGCCGTGCGCAAAGCGAAGCAGTACATTCGCGCCGGCGATATTTTTCAGGTCGTGCTGAGCCAGCGGTTCTCGGCAAAGACGCTGGCCGAGCCATTCGAAGTCTATCGCGAGCTGCGCGCGCTGAATCCCTCACCCTATCTTTTCTACCTGCAACTGAACGACGTCTCCATCGTTGGCAGTTCGCCGGAAATGCTCGTCAAAGTTCAGGGACGCGATGTTTTCTACCGGCCCATCGCCGGCACCCGTTGGCGCGGCAAGGACGAGGCCGAAGACCAGCGCCTCGAACGCGAAATGCTGGCCAGCGAAAAAGAGCGCGCCGAGCACATCATGCTCGTCGATCTGGGACGGAACGATCTCGGCCGCGTCTGTGACTACGGAACGGTGAAGCCCGAAAAATTGCTCACCGTCGAGCGCTATTCGCACGTCATGCATCTGGTTTCCAGCCTGCGTGGCCGCTTGCGCGAAGATGTGGACTGTTTCGACGCGCTGATGGCCTGTTTTCCGGCCGGCACGGTCTCCGGCGCGCCCAAAGTTCGCGCCATGGAGATTATCGAGGAACTTGAGCGCACCCGCCGCGGAATTTACGCCGGCGGCATTCTCTACCTCGATTTCGCGGGCAACCTCGATTCCTGTATCGCGCTTCGTACTATGGTCATGAAGAACGGCGTCGCCCACGTCCAAGCCGGCGGCGGCATAGTTGCGGATTCCACGCCGACGGGCGAATATCAGGAGAGCGTGAACAAGTCGAAGGCGCTGCTCACGGCTTTGGAAAGGGCTCACGGGGGAGGAAATAAATGGAGATGACTGTGTTTGTGGCTGCCCTTGGAATTGCAACTCTTTGGATTGTCGGCGAAGCCAGGGGCGAACACCATCGAATGGGCCGAGCGGCCACGACCATGGTCGTGGTGTGCGCGGTTGCGTTGCAAGTTTACTGCTTGCGTCCTGCAATCCGTATTGATCCCCTCTACCTCCCATGGCCTTTGGTAATCACAATTAAATTGTTGATGCCCTATTTGATGCTTTTGCAAGTCACTCACGGGCATCCTTCCACGCCGATTTGCGCAAACCTTCCTGGCACACTGCTTCTGTTGCCAGACAAATTGCCCCGTCAATTGCAAGAGCAGGTGCAAAGGAAGCTTTTGGTATGCAATTTGACCTTAACCAAGTATGGCCACTGACAAGTAGGATTCGATCAAGATGATTCTGCTTCTGGACAACTACGATTCTTTTACCTACAACCTCGCGCAGTATCTAGGCGAGCTCGGTTGTTCCGTAGAGGTGCATCGTAACGACAAGATTACCGTCGAAGAAGTCGCCCGGCGAAAGCCGGAGCGCATCGTGATTTCTCCTGGGCCGTGCACGCCGCAGGAAGCGGGCATTTCCGTGGAACTGGTCGAGCGCCTTGCTGGAAAATTCCCAATCCTCGGGGTGTGCTTAGGCCATCAGGCCATTGGCGCCGCGTTCGGTGGCAAAATCGTCCGCGCACCAAAACTTTTCCACGGCAAGACGAGTCAGATCCATCATGACGGCAAGAACATTTTCCGCAAGCTGCCGGATCCCTTCACCGCCACGCGCTACCATTCGCTGATCGTTGAGCGCAAATCGCTCCCGCGCGAGCTCACGATCACCGCCGAGACCGACGACGGCATCATCATGGCCTTCCGTCACCGCCGCCACAAAATCGAAGGCGTGCAATTCCACCCCGAATCCGTCCTCACTGATTCCGGCAAACAGCTTCTCAAGAACTTTCTCTCCCTCTAGAGCCGCGCCGCCTCTGCGCCCTCAGCGCGCTGTGCGTCTCTGCGTTGTCTTTTCTCCCTCACCAATTCAAATCCGCCAAAATCGCTCCGTAAATTTCCATCCCCCGCCAAAAATGCCCCAGCCGCAAATTTTCATCCGAGCTGTGCTGATGATTGTCGTAATTCACAATCGGTACGCCAATCCAAGGCAAACCAAGGTCTTCGAAAATATACATTGGCACGCTGCCGCCCAGCGTTGGAGCGATGACGGCACTTCCGCCCGTCGTATCTTGCACCAGCTGAACGAGCGCTTTTGAAACAGCCAACTCCATGGAAGTCCGAGAAGCACGATAATTCCAGACGTCCTTGACGACACGGACGACACGGGAATTTGAAAGGCGTTCTTCCTTTGTAGGTGCGGCCGAAGTTACATAAAAACCTTGTTTCCGAATGTGCGCCAGCACCTGTTCAAATTTCTTATCGGGGTCCTCGCCTTTCACCAACCGCACATCGAGCGCAGCCTCGGCCTTTTCCGGCACGATGTTTTGCGCTTGTTCGCCGACGTAAGCACTGCGCAGGCCGCGGATATTCAACGAGGGAAGTTGAAGAAGCTCGACAAGCTTTTTGCCACCGCCCTCCGGTTTGGCGAACTGCAGCTCTCTTTCGAGATCGGCGTCATTATTCGGCATCTCTTCGAGCGCTCGTTTCTCGAAGTTTCCAAGTGGCAAGACATCGTCGTAGAAGCCCTCAATCAGCACGCGTCCATCGTCCGATTTCATCGAAGCGAGAAGCCGTGCCAGCTCGAAACCTGGATTTGGTGCCCAGTTTCCGTAGTGGCCGCTGTGCAAGGCGCGGATTGGCCCAAACGTCGTGATTTCGAATCCGAGAATGCCGCGGTTTCCGAAGAAGACCAGCGGCCGCCCGCTTTGATGCACGGGCCCATCTCCGGTGATCAGCAAATCGCCGCCAAGCAAATTCTTATGAAGCTCCAGCGTGCGCTGCAGATTCGGCGAGCCCGCCTCTTCTTCGCCTTCCAAAACGAGTTTCAGGTTGACGGCCAGGGGAATCTTCTTCGCACGCAGCGCATCGAGTGCTGCCAGCAGCGCCACGATCGGCGACTTGTCATCCGAGGACGAACGCGCGTAGATTCGCCAATTGTCGTCATAGACCGCCCGATGTTGCGCGCTGTTTTCCGGAAAGAGAATGCGCTTTCCCCCGGCCTCGATGGCCGCATCGCGAAGCACCGGCTCGAACGGTTTCCCATCCGTCCACGCTGCTGGGTCGATCGGCTGCCCGTCATAGTGCGCGTAAAAAATCACCGTGCGTTTCGCTTCCGGGGTGATCAGCTTGCCGAAAACCACAGGGCCGCGCCCGCTGATGGGGAGCAAGTGCGTCTCTATCCCCCGTGCCTCCAGCATCTCCACCAGATGCGCCGCATTCTTCTGGATGTTCGGCGTGTCGCTCGCAATGTTGGGAATCGAAAGAAATTCACTCAGCTCGCGGATGACGCGGTCCTCATTGTCCATCCGGTACTCGCGCACTTCCTGCGCGACCTGCGCGGGCGACGGAGGTGTTGACTTCTGCGCGGACGCCGGATACGGTAAAAGGGCAATCAACAGTGCGACCACTATGTTTCTCAAAGTTCCCCTCCTCTAACGCTCCCGGCGGCTTTGCTGCCCCAGAGCAACACGGCTGGCCCCGCGCGGCCTGCCAGCGATTCTATCCGACCCGTATGGTCTCTGCTCGTTTCCCGGTTTCTTCCCGCGGTTTGCAGGTTCCGCGGCAACACTTTGGAGCTGTAAATGGGTGAGTTTGCGCTGGAAGTCGAAAACCTCGTCAAAGTGTACGCCTCACGCGGGAAGGCGCCGATCCGCGCCGTCGACGGCATGAGTTTCCGCGTGCCCCGTGGGATCATCTTCGGTCTGCTTGGACCCAACGGCGCGGGCAAGTCATCATTGTTGCGCATGCTCTCCACGCTCACGCGCCCTACCGAAGGAACCGCAAAGATCCTCGGCTACGACGTCGTGAAGAAGCCCATCGAAGTCCGAAAGCGGATTTCATCTGTAATTCAGGCGACCGCGGTCGAGCTGTTCTTGTCCGTGAAAGACAATCTACTCACCTACGCGCGCTTCCAGGGATTGGACAAAGCGGTGGCCGCGCGCCGTGCCGATGCCTTGATCGAAGAATTTCAGCTCGGTCCGGAAGTTGACCGCAAGGTGCAGGACTTGAGCGGCGGATTCCGGCGCCGCGTGCAGGTCGCGAAAGTGTTCATGGTCGATACACCAGTGCTGTTCCTGGATGAATTCTCGACCGGGATGGATCCTATCCTCAAACGACAGGTGATGAATCTTCTGCGCACCGAAGTCGAAAAGGAAAGAACCATCATCCTCACGACGCAAGTCCTTAGCGAAGCGGAAGAGCTTTGCGACGACATCCTCATCATTAACAGGGGAAAACAGATCGCGCGCGGCGACCTCAATACGCTGAAGCAGCTTTCCCGGGGCGTATACGATATTACGCTGGCGTTCGATCGCTTGCCGGACACCATCCAGGCTGAGATCGCTGCGCTCACACCCATCCGTTTCACAGTCGAGGGAAACACCATTGAGCTCACACTCAAGATCGAAGAGCACCGCGTCATGGATGTTGTCAGCGCACTCTCGCGCAACCGGCATGTTCTGCGTGTCGAAGTTCGTGGCGCAAGTCTTGAGGATATTTTCGTCGAATTGACGACCCGGGAAGGAAAGGTGGTCACTTGAGTGCCATCTCCGCCGTTGTCTATCGCGAAGCGAAAATTCGCGCCACCAACTTTACGTTCATCTTCTGGGATTTGTTTTTCCCGCTCCTCTACATGCTTGTCTTTGGTGTCGGCATCAATACCGCCCTTGGTGCTCCCACCGGGCTCGGCAATGTGAATTACAACGAATTCTTTCTGGCGGGAATTCTGGCCATGGCCAGTTTTGCCATCGCCTCCAATACCTCCTGGTCGTTTTTCCTTGATCGCGACAATGGCATCTTCTACGAAATGCTTACCTATCCCATGAGCCGCAGCGAATACCTGCTCGGGAAAGTCATTTTCAATGTCCTCATCTCCATCGGTCAGGCCGCTCTCACTCTGGTGGTCGGCCGTCTCGTTCTGGGCATCCGCGTCCAGTGGACGAAGCTACCTCTGCTCCTGACGGCCATGGCCATCGGCACGGCCGGATGGTTTTTCTTTTACGCCATATTCGCCTTGCGCGTCCGCCGCAACGACCTCTTTAACAGCATCACCAGTGTCTTTTATTTTGTTTTTATGTTTGCCAGTTCGATGTTCTATCCGCTCGAGCCGCTCCCCGCCTGGTTTCGCACCGCCGCGCTCTTGAATCCCATTACCTGGGAGATCGATTGGTTGCGCTACACCTCCATCGGAATCGGGAATTTTCACTCGATTTTGCTCGAAGGGACGGCATTCCTGGTTTTCTCGCTGGCCTGTTTTGCCTATGCCGTGCGCTGCCTGCAGCAACAGGAGTAGTCATCTCAGTTGGCTTCACTTGCCGTAGATCTGCCTTGTTTCGGGAGCTCAGCGGCTCGCTCGGGGCAACTCCGCCTCCCATGAACAAGCAGCCGAGGACTGATTGAGCACAGTACCATCGCCTTTGTCGCTCTTCCCCCTACACTTAGAGTGAGTTTCCCTCGGAGGACACGCCTATCTATGCGTCGCCGTGCTCAGCCCTCGATGCTGATGATTCTGCTGGCGGGCATTCCCCTGCCTGCAAGCCCTGCAGGCACTCCGAACGTGCTCCCCTTAGGCGTCGTCACACAGGCGTCCGGCGCGCACTTCAAGGCCGCCAAAATCTCCGCGGGCGCCACCATTTACGACGGCGACGGCTTGTCAACCGAGGCCGAAGGGACGCTCCAATTCCGAGGTTCGGCGGCAGTGTTTTATCTGCCCGGCTCCAGTGGCGTTACCTTGCATGGCCTCCCGATGGGAGCCCAGGCACAGCTTCAGACCGGCACCGTGATCTTCTCCACAGCCAAGGCTGTCGCTATGGAAGTCCTTGCGGACGGAGCCTTCATTCGCCCGCTTGCCGATGGTCCCACGGTCGCCCAAGTCACCATTGTTGGCCCGAAGGAATTGCAGATCAGAGCGCGGCGTGGCGCCTTGCAATTTGCCTACGCGGGCGAAACGGAGAAAATAGCCGAAGGCGGGTCCTATCGCATCGTTCTGGACCCTCCGGAAGCCGCGCCGCCTTTCCCTCAGCGGATCCCAACGAAGGCCGGACGTGAAAGCAAAAAATACAAAATTATCGCCATCGTAGCCATCGGCTGGGCAACCGAGTGGGGCCTCCACGAAGTCTTCGAAAGTCCCGACCGCCCGTAATTCCGAACTCTTCTTGAAGCGAAATCCCGGTTGTCAATCTAACTCCCGCTTGTGAACGCAGTTAGACTCGCCAGTTTCTCGCTTGCGGCCCCTGAGGCGACTACGAAACTTGCGAGTCCTGCTGCTTCGCGGAAATTTGTAGCGATACCCGCAGCGACAAGCGCAGCCGCAGCATTGACTACCACAATATCGCGCGCCGGCCCGGGCTCGCCTTCCAGGACGCGCCGTATGATCCCCGCATTTTCTGCCGCCGTTCCTCCGCGAATCGATTCGAGCGGTGCGCGCGCCACGCCGAATTCATCCGGCGTCACCGTGAAGCGCCGGACCGCCCCATCTCGGATCTCAGCGACCATCGTCTCCCCCGCAAGCGAAATCTCGTCCAGGCCCCCCGCGCCGTGCACCACAAACGCGCGCTCGACACCCAACTCCGCCAGCGTCGCGGCCACAAGGTCGATTACATCCTCAGAAAAAACGCCCAGCACCTGCGATTGCGCGCCCGCTGGATTCGTGAGCGGTCCCAGCAAATTGAACACGGTTCGCACGCCGATCTGTTTACGCGCGGGAGCCGCGTGCCGCGTGGCCGTGTGTGCGGCTTGCGCGAACAGAAATCCAATGCCAATCTCCCGGATCGCCCGCGCATACCGTTCGAACGGCAGATCGATCCGCACGCCCAGCGCTTCCAGCACGTCTGCCGAACCGCTTGGCGAGCTGGCCGCGCGATTCCCATGCTTGGCCACGCGCGCGCCCGCCGCCGCCGCAACGATCGCCGCTGCCGTCGAAATATTAAACGTGTTCGCGCCATCGCCGCCGGTCCCGCAAGTGTCCACCATGTTCGCGGGTCGTCCCTCGCCCTCCGCAAACACGCGTGTGGCGTGCCGTCGCATCACCCGAGCAAATCCCGCGAGCTCCTGCACCTCAATGGAGCGCCGGTTGAGCGCCGCGAGCAGCCGCACGATCTCTGGCGTCTCCACACGTCCCGAAAGCAGCTCCTCCATCGCCGCTTCTGCTTCCGCGCGTGTGAGCACGTGCCCGGCCTCAACTCGATCGATCCGCGGAAGTGTCATCGGAATGCTGCCGCAAGATGGCAGCCGGGCACGCCATGAAGCACGCATTTTTTCTTCATTCTTTGTGCCATCTCGTATAGCGGTTCAATTTGGACGGAGTGTTCTCATTTGGATGTCGGCTCTCCAACAAATACCAGGCATTCGTTGGGATCTTCGATATGGAACTCAGTCATCCCGTATTCTCTCTCAAACAGATCTCTGATTTTGTAGCGATCCTTAAACGTTTTAACGTGCTCCCACATTGAACGGATACCACAAACCTCGATGTATATCTCGGTATGCCCCCGGACACACGTCATGACTTGCTCTGATGCAGCTTTCATAAAGTGGATGGTCTGGCCGTCGCGCTCCAGGATCGAATACTCCTGCGAGTTCCGAGTCGGGGTGAATCCCAGCACACTCTTGTAAAATACGATGGTTTCCTCCATGTTGGCGACCGCCAGCATGGGGCTTATTTTTTTCGCTATTGTCGGAGCATTCATTCCGCGTCTCCTTGCTCTGTTTTCGCCTTCCGGGTAAACTTCTATGTTTCGCATGCCGTCAAAATTCTAACACTAGCTGACCGCTTCGCGGTCACACGGAGCTCCGGCCGCTCTGCGGCCACACAGGATATAGGACCTCAATGAAGATTCACGAGTATCAGGCGAAAGCGATTCTGTCGAGGTATGGTGTAACCACTCCCCGCGGCGAAGTCGCCTTCACCAAGGAAGAAGCGCGCGAAGCGGCCCAGCGCCTGAAGTCGCACATCACTGTCGTGAAAGCCCAGATCCATGCCGGCGGCCGCGGCAAAGCAGGCGGCGTCAAGCTGGCCCGTTCCGCCGACGAGGCCGCCGATCTCGCCAGCCACATTCTCGGCATGAAATTGGTCACTCCGCAAACCGGTCCCACCGGCCGCATCGTCAAGCGCCTGCTCATCGAAGAAGGCCTGGACATCAAGCGCGAACTTTATCTCGGTCTGCTCGTCGATCGCGCCACCGGCCGCGTGGTCTTCATGGCCAGCGCCGCTGGCGGCATGGAAATCGAGGAAGTCGCCAAGGAAAATCCCGGCGCCATTTTGCGCGAAGCCATTCATCCTGCGGTTGGTTTGCAGCCTTATCAGACTCGCAAGATCGCTTTCGGCTTAGGCT
>WNFP01003987.1_pt1 | contig 19586 bp, 15 predicted proteins | sample 5400201 | NCBI WGS metagenome assembly WNFP01 (sample SAMN13153355, study PRJNA577476) | soil metagenome | isolation source: 115 cm saprolite under Madrone tree | place: USA:California | collected 2016-06-14
CGCGGATCGTTTCCAGAAGTTCCTTGTGCAAGCTATTCTTCAGCAGGTAGGCCCGCGCGCCGGCTTTGAGCGCCCGCAGCACCTGCACGTCCCCGGCATATGTCGTCAGCATGATGATTCGTGCCTCCGGAAATTCCCCGCGAATCGCGACAATTGCATCGAGCCCGTTCATTTCCGGCATCTGCAAGTCCATCAGCGTGACGTCCGGATGGTGCGCACGGAACTGCTGTATCGCTTCCCGCCCATTCGACGCTTCGGCGACTAAACTCATGTCCGAATGAACAGCAACGAGCCCCGCAATCCCTTGGCGAATGACCGGATGATCGTCAATCGCCAGAATCCGAATCGGCCCGGCCTCCGCGCTCATGACTTCCTCTCCGTGCCTTTCTCTACCAATTTCCCCGCGAACTTCTCCGCCAACCACGACCGCCTGCGGCCATCAGCCGTCGCGTAAGCATTCGCGGCAGGAATGCTCAGCTCCACTTCCGTCCCAGTCTCCACCTCACTCCACACCGTCAGCTTACCGCCCAAAAGTCTGGCGCGCTCGCGCATGCCGCGCAAGCCGTAGTGTCCGGGACGCTCGTCTTCATTCAGGAGCTTCGCGTCAATGCCCTTTCCATCGTCCCGGACCCGTAACCGAAACTGCCGTTCGTCATACCGGATTTCCACCTCGATCCGCTGCGCCCGTGCGTGCTTGAATGCATTGCGCATTGCCTCCCCTGCAATCCGGTAGACTTCGTCTCGCAAAATCGGATGGAGGTCCCGCGGCGTCCCTTCCACGCCCAAATGAAACTCGGCAGCATTCGGGTTCGTTTCGCCGCCCGCGAGCTCTTCTCCCAAAGTATTTATCGCCAACGCGAGGTCGTTGGTCACCACCGTCGATGAGCGCAACCCCTGTACCGCATCCCGCCCCTCGGTAATCGCTTGCGCGGCCTGCTCGATGGCGCTATCGAGTGTTTGTTTCGCTTCGGCCGGACGCGTCGGGAACAGTTCAGATGCCGTCTGAAACCGAGATCCTTCGTGCAATAGACCAGCCGAAGAAGGCGGCGATGAGGAATGAACAAATCGCAGTAGCGGGCACCAAGATGAGAATCCTGCGTTGTACAGATCTCATTTGCTCAACCGCCTGCGTCAGGTCACGGCTAGCTTGCCGGTCAACGCTGTTAACCAGAATTGCCGTCTGAGTTTCGACTGGCTTTAGCTGGTTGCCCAGCCGAAGCTGTACGGCCGCCCAGTCACCCGCCCGCGCGAGTTCGGCTATGGCGTCAAGCTGCGACGGTAGGATGATTTCAATCACTTCGAGAGTCGGCCAAAATGCCGGATCTACCGCGGTTTCTGGCGGCAGGCTGGCGAGTGCAGACCTCGTTCGTTGCGTTTGCTCATAGAGTTCCCTGCGCAATGGTTTAACTTCACCCACCAGTCGCTGAAAGTCTCTCGAACGGGCCAGGTCATCTAAGCGCTGATGGAACGACAAGAGGTTCACCTGAAGTTGTAGAACCACAATCATTTGCTGATTCGCGCCCGCCAGGCGATCTGTTTGAGTCCGAGCTAGGTTGAATTGCCAGATGACCAGCCCGTTTCCTCCTAAGATCAGGACCATTAAGAGGACGAAGGTAACGGTAAGGCGAGTTCCGACGTTCAGATAATCGGCATCTAATGGCTTCATCCAGGTCCGTTGCGCGGCGGTGGCCCTTGCTTCGGCCTGCCGACATGAAATCCGGTCATTTTGATCAACTGCGCTTCCAGTTCAGCGGCGGCGTCTGGGGCGCTTTTCTGTCCAGTCAGCACCGAGTGCACAGCGGCGGCATAAGCTGCGCTAACTTTCCGGTAGTCTCTGCCGGTTTCAATCGCAGGCCTGCTGACCAGTGTGCTCCCACCTTGCTTCGCTTGCTCAAATTGGCCATAGGGACCCATGGCTGATGGTCCATTGTAGACTCCGGGCTGGTTCCCAGAATCTTGGCTCGTCTCGCCCGACTGGATTTGTGCGCGAATCAGAAAGACAAGATACTTGACCGCTTCTTGACGGTGGACTGAATGCGCGGAAACCGCTAAGCCAAAGCCTCCCAAAGTGGCGGCTGGCCCTGCCGAACCGCTAGGCATGTTTGCAAAGCCAGTCTTTACGACTGACCGAGAAGTTCGCCAGTAGATTTGCCGCGCCCGCTCACCACGACTGATGCTTCTTCCCAGCCATAAACGGTTAAAGGCAGCTCTTCCCGAATCAAAAACGTTCTGAGAATCGCGTTCCTGATATGCCAACACGCTGGGTGGCGATATCCTGCCGATCCAACGCCTTGCCCGCTGCCATGCCCGCGTCGCTGCTGGATTGTTGACACTGATGGTTCGGTCGCTTTCGATGACTCTCCCCCCTCCCTCGGCGACCTGCCACTCTAAGGCATTGCAAGTCAACGACTCAGCATCTGCTCCTTGCCATACGTAGCCCCAGAAGTCTTTGTTGCCTTTGGCACGCTCGCCCGCTTGGATGCGCCCGGCAATGCTCTCGAGCTCGTCCCAGGTCTTCGGTGGGTGGGAATAGCCGTACTCGCGAAGGAGGTCGGTTCGATATTCCAAGGCCCCGACATTGACTTGATAGGGGATCGCTATGATCTTTCCGCCGACGGTGTAGCTGGGAAGCAATTGTGGTTCCAGGGACGAGATTTCAGCCGCCGAATAGGGCTGCAGGTCAATCAGATCAGGTTCCATAACCGCAGAAAAGACCAAATCGACATGCACGACATCCGCACCGGAGCTGCCCAGCTTCAGGAGATTGAGCTTAAGGTCTAGGTCTTCGAGCGTGTTTTCCGGGCTCGGAATATCTCGAATGCGGATACCTGTTTCCTGAGTGAAGCGGCGCTCTAGCGCTGCGTTTTTCGCTATCTCATCGGGCTCAGACCACCACCCGTGAGGGTAGTTCAGCGTCACGGGCTCTCGCACAGGTTGTCTGCAAGAAGCCAGGAGAATCGCTAACAAAAGGACTCCTGAGGTCGAACACGTCGCCTTCAATAGCCAGAGCGCGCCGGCTAAGTTTCGTGTAAGCAACTGATGCCTTTCCGCAGGATTGTTCGTTTTCTGGCCACGCCTCGGCCTCTATTATAAATTCTGCGCAGGGCGACGCTGCACACAACCCCAGATCATTGTAGTCCGGTGTGAACTATCGTGAAAGGCGGACGTACCACTTTCGTGGTAGAGGCTCCTGACTGATCGTTAGCACAAAAAATAGAAAAGGCCCTCCGACATCGTAGGGAGGGCCTTCGTGCTGGACTTATCAGAGCGCAGCTTCGTTGGACTCCGCCGCTTGCGCGGGGGCGGGCGCGTTGGGCTCTCGCCGTTCTTCCGCTTCTTCTGTTTTTTCTATCCAGAAGTGCAACGCGGGAACAACTGCTTAATTCGTAGAAGAAGATGAAGTTCGCCCGACGGTTGCTCGGATGAAATCCACTTCGTCCTGGCGGTAAGGAGTGCCGTCGGTGCGAAAGATTTCGTGGAACCACTCGGCGGGTTCGCGATCCGTGTACGGCTGCTTCCAGGAATCCCACGGGAGATAGGTCTGAGTTTTTCCCGCGACCAAGCCCCAGTTGATGGCGGCTACATGATATTTTTTGGCAATGGGAAGCGCACCCTGGAAGGTGCTGCCGTTTCCGCGTGCCATGTATTCGGTACAAAACATGGGGCGGTTGTAAGGCTGCAACCAAGCGATGCGTTTCTCAAATTCCTCCGGCTTGTCGTAGCTGTGGAATGAAATCACGTCGGACATCGCGATCTGTATTTTCTCCATGGGGTCCAGTTTTTCCGGCGAGGACCATCCCCCTTTCCAGACTCCGCTCGTCAAAGGCTGGGTGGGATGCGTTTCACGCGCCCAGTCAAAAACCTTTGGCAGTAGAGCGAGAACCAGAGCGACTTTATTTTTTGGCTCCAATTCCCCGTAGCTTCCCCGGTTTGTGTTGTCCGGTTCGTTCCAAACATCCCAGCCGAGAATGCGCCGATCTTTTGCGAAAGCTCCGACGACACCTTTTACGTAAGCCTCGAGCCGGGGATATTGCGAAGAGTCCTCCAGGGCTTTGGCTCCCGGGCTCTGCACCCAGCCAGAATTGTGAATTCCCGGACGAGGATCGTGCTGTTTGCCGAGGTGCGGATCAGGATCCCAACAGGAATCGAACAGGACGAAAAGCGGCTTGATGTGGTGCTTGTCTGCAATTTGAAGAAAAATCTCAACACGCTTCTTGAAACCTTTCGGGTCTTGCTCCCACGGAAGGTCGTGGAGAAACACCCGCATAGTGTTGAGGCCGATGGATTCGGCCCAGCCCAGTTCCATATCGATTCGCTTTGTGTCGAACGTATCGGCTTGCCACATTTCCAGTTCGTTGATGGCGGAGGCTGGAATGTAGTTGCTTCCAACGAGCCAGGGTTGCCTGGCGTACCAATCCGTGGCGGACTTTTCTGTCCAGCGATGAGGCGCTGGCTCTTGTGCCACGGCGCACGCGGTAAACGTGAGGGCCACCAAGAAGCCGGTTCCAATTTTCCTGAATAATTCCATCAGCATCGCATTTACCTCGTTTTCTGAAGGTTTTGAAGAATCCTCAACCAAGTCGTTCAGCTACGTCGAAATCATTCGCTGGAGATAGTGAATTTCGCTGAGACTCGCCAGACGCCCGGCTGCACTTTCGGGCGTGATATCGCGTTGGGGAGATCCAAGCATTTCGTAGCCGACCATGAATTTCCGCACTGTTGCGGAACGCAGGAGAGGCGGGTAGTAATGAGCATGAAAATGGTACTCTGCGTGGGGAAGTCCATCGGAAGGGCGCTGGTGAAAACCCATCGAGTACGGGAAGGGCGTCTCGAACAGATTGTCGTATCGAACGGTTATTTTTTGGAGGATGTCCGCAAGAAGGCCGCGCTCGTCCGAAGAAAGTTCTTCGATTGCTCCCAAATGGCGCTTGCTGAGCAAGAGGGCCTCGAACGGCCAGACTGCCCAATAAGGAACAACGACGGCAAAGCCATCATTCTGGCAAACGACGCGCTCCTCCTTGTTTAATTCCAGCTTGAGATAGTCACAGAGGAGGCAGGATTTGTTTTCTTTGGAGTACGCTCCGAACGCGGACAGCTCCCGATGCGGAATATTGGGAAGTGACTCATTCGCCCAAATCTGGCAATGCGGATGCGGATTACTGGCTCCCATAAGCACGCCACGATTCTCGAAAATCTGTATATGGCGGACCCATGGAATCTTTTCCAATTGCTGAAACTGCTCGCACCAAATGTTGACGACCTGGCGGACTTCGGCGGGAGTCATCACGGGAATAGTCAGATCGTGGCGCGGTGAAAAACACACGACGCGGCAGAGTCCGGACTCCGACTGGGCAACGAGCAGGTCCGCTTCATTGAGATTGACGTGGTGAGCGTCGGGAAGCAAAGCTGCAAAGTCATTGTCAAAAACGAAAGTGCTTGTGTAGTTCGGATTCCGTGCGCCGCCGGCACGTTCGTTTCCGGGACAAAGATAGCAAGCTGGATCGTACAGAACGGCAGGTGCGGGCGTATCCTTCTCCACTCTTCCTTGCCACGGCCGTTGCGTACGATGAGGGGAAACCATCACCCACTCGCGCGTGAGTGGATTGAAGCGGCGATGCGGGACTTGCTGAAGTTGAGAATGATTCATACAAGGGCAGTCACTGCAATCCGACCTTCTTTGAATCTCAATTTGACGGAACCTTGGTTACGAACACTCCCGGCTCCGCTTTTTCTGCGCCCTGGGATGGTTCGCAAACATAGATTTTTGGATAGTGTCCCGTTGCGGCTTCGTATGCCTGTGTCATGCACCTGAGAAACTTGGCGGAATCGGCAGCATTCACCAGATTGATGGTGCATCCGCCAAAACCACCGCCGGTCATCCGCGCTCCAAGCACGCCCGCCTGCTTCATGGCAAGATCAACCATGACATCAAGTTCAGCGCAGGTTACCTCATAGTCCTCGCGAAGACTGCGGTGCGATTCGGCCATCAATGGACCGAGCAATTCCATCTTACCGTTCTCAAGGGCCTGCGCTACTTCAAGCGCGCGAGCATTCTCGCTGACGACGTGGCGGCAACGCTTGTAGACGGTTTCACTGAGCAGGCCACGATTACACTCGAGGTCCGCCAGTGAAATATCTCGCAGCGCGCGAATCCCTGGCAGCGTCTTTGAGAGTGCTCGCACCCCTTCTTCGCATTCCGAACGGCGCACGTTATATTCGCTTGTGCCGATTTTGTGCTGAACCATGGTATTGCAAATTACCAGCTGTACGCCCGGGGGAAGGCGCAACTGACGAAATTCAAGTGAACGGCAGTCGAGCAGAAGCGCGTTTCCCGCGCGCCCGTGACAGGAAACGAATTGATCCATGATGCCGCAGCGGGCGCCCACAAATTCGTTTTCGGCTTTCTGGCAGAGAAGCGCGAGCTTTGTTGATTCAATCGGATAGTGGTCCAGGTCCAGGAATGCAAAGCCCGTAGACACTTCCAGAGCCGCCGAAGAGCTCAGCCCAGCACCGAGCGGCACATCTCCTTGAATGTAAAGATTGGCTCCTCGCAATCGAAAACCGGCTTGTTCGAGAGCCCAAGCGACTCCCAAGGGGTAATCTGCCCATTTTTCTGTGGCACGAGTTCTAAGACTGTCGAGATCCGCTTCGATCGATTCGTCAAAGTTCTCAGAATAAAGCACGAGCTTGCGGTCCTTTCTGCCCGCGATAGCGACCCAGCAGGAAAAACCGATTGCCGCCGGAAGAACAAACCCGTCGTTATAATCGGTGTGCTCACCGATGAGATTTACGCGGCCCGGCGCACGGTACACCATTGCAGCGCTGCGGTACCGGGCATCGAATTTCGCAAGCAGGTCGCGCACCTGATTCATAGCCATTTTCGTTGACTTTGGCTGCCAGACCCGAGCCGGGCACCCTTCCCCGTACGATTTGCTCGAACAACATGCCAATTTTTAAGTTGCCATTGTACGCCGTCCGCTTTCGAGATTAAGCTAGCAAATTACGGAGAGCCTTCCTGAGGGCTGCGCGGGCAGAGCGCGTTTTACAGGGCTCTGGATTTGAGGCAAATCGGTCTATCCTGAATTCTTCGAAGGGGGTTCAGATGAAAAAAAGACTTTCCTCTATTTTGGGCGGCGCAATTCTGGTGCTGGCAGTTGTTCTCGCTTCGCGCGGAGCAGCCCCAGCGAGTGAAGTCAGTGAACTGAAAGTCACCATCCGCGAATGGAACGTGCCCACAAAAGGCGCGCATCCGCATGATCCCGCAGTTGGGCCCGACGGCGCGCTGTGGTTCACAGAGCAGATGGTCAACAAACTGGGGCGGCTCGATCCGGCGACCGGGGCGTTCAAAGAGTTTGCGCTGAAGGTGGAAGACTCCGGGCCGCATGGGCTGGTTGCCGACCGCGAAGGAAATATCTGGTTCACGGGAAATTTTAAGGGCTACATCGGCAAACTCGACCCCCGGACGGGAGCCGTGACGGAATACAAGATTCCTGATCCGAAGGGCGAGGACCCGCACACAGCGGTGTTTGATAGCCAGGGCCTGCTTTGGTTCACACTTCAGGTGGCCAACATGGTGGGCAGGCTGGATCCGCGCAGCGGAAAAATCGAGCTGAAACATGCACCCACGCCGGATTCGCATCCTTATGGGATCGCCATCAACAGCAAGGGCGTTCCCATTTTCTGCGAGTTTGCGACAAACAAGATGGCGAAGATCGATCCTCAAACGATGGCGATCACAGAGTATGCGCTTCCCGAGAGGGCGCGGCCGCGGCGAATGGCCATTGATGCGAGCGACCGAGTTTATTTTACGGATTTCAGCGAAGGCCATCTAGGGCGGCTCGACTTGACTTCGGGTGCGGTGAAGATGTGGGAATCGCCGGGCGGCGCGAAATCGGCTCCTTATGGAATCGCGATTACGCCAGACGGACTGGTTTGGTACAGCGAGTCCGGAGTGAAGCCGAATACGATCATCCAATTCGATCCGCAAACGGAAAAATTCGCACGGGCGAATATTCCCTCGGGTGGCGGTACGGTGAGGAATATGGCGGCAACTTCCGATGGCCGGGTGTATATTGCTTGCAGCGGCGTGGACAAAGTTGGCGTAGTGGAACGCACCCGCTGAGTTCCCTTCCCCGCCGAAGCGATTCTCGTTGCGGGGAGGATGCCATGAACGCAACAGCCGTAAGACCCAAGGAACAACTCTGTCAGGCAGTTTCGCGCGTGGATGAACCCTGCGATCATAGCGCCCAGCAGTTTTGCGAACGCTGCGGCCAATGGTTTTGCCGGGCGCATTTCCCCGACCCGGACTGGCACGCCTGCGCACCCGAACAGGGCGTGGGCTGATTCGCAACTCTAGTACCCAATCGAATGGACGTTGGCGATTGCACAGCAGTCGTCGCGTGAATTCTTGACGGAGGCGCTCGCCTCCGTTAGCGTCAAAGGAAGCGGAGTGCCGCCACTCTCCGTCTGCGCTCCGCGCAATTTATCCCAGGTGAGAGAATCCATTGGCCAACGCGATCATCACGCTTACAACTGACTACGGAACGAACGACCATCTAGTGGGGACGCTAAAGGGCGTCATCCTGAAGATTAATCCCGATGTAACGATCGTAGACATCACTCACAACGTGACGGCGTTCGATTTGCTCGATGGAGCGCTGGCGATTGGCTCCTCGTATTCTTATTTTCCTCCGAAAACGATTCACGTCGTCGTAGTGGATCCGGGCGTGGGTACGGAGAGACGGCCACTGCTGGTCAGCGCGCAGAATCAGTATTTTGTCGCGCCCGACAATGGCGTACTGTCCGTCATTTATGAACGAGAGAAAGACAGCCTCGTCGTTCGCCATGCCAACGTCGAACATTACTATTTGCACCCGGTAAGCAAGACGTTTCACGGGCGAGACATTTTTGCTTCCGTGGCTTCCTGGCTTTCCAAAGGCTGGCAGACGCCCAGCATGGGTGACGAGATCAGCGATTACAAGAAGTTTGTGATTCCGCGCCCCAAAGAGGCAGACGGCACAGTAAAAGGCGCCGTGCTGCGCACCGACGCATTCGGGAATTTGGTTACGAATTTCCGAGCGGAGGATTTGCCCGAATCGGCGCTGAACGACGGGGCCATCAAGCTTCAAGTGGGAACTCATCAAATATCGCGGCTGGTGGATACTTTCGCTCGCGGCAATAACGGCGAGCCCATCGCTTACCTGGGTTCGAGCGGATACCTCGAGATTGGCGTAAACAAAGCCAACGCGGCTCGAGTCTTGAGTCTTGGCCGCGGCACTCCGGTGATCCTCACAAAGTAGCGCCGTTCCGGCATTTGATCGCGGAACCGGATTTCACCCGCAAAAGCAGTTCAGCGAGAAAATTCCTGTGCGACCATCTGCGAGCGCGTCCGCGGATCGAGCCAGTCGCGCCAGGCGTCGCCGAGGAGGTTGAATGAGAGGACCGCCGTCATCACGGCAAGCGCGGGGAATATGACCATATGCGGGGCGTCGAAGAGGTGGCCGCGAGCGTCGTTGAGCATGGATCCCCAACTCGGAACAGGCGCAAGCACGCCCAGACCGAGAAAACTCAATGTGGATTCCGCGAGGATGGCCCCCGCCATTCCAATGGTGGCCTGAATCAGCACAGGTTGCAGAATGTTAGGGAGCAGGTGTCTCGCCATAATGCGGACGTGCGAAGCACCCAGCGACCGCGCCGCCAAGACAAATTCCAGCTCTTTCACCTTCAACACTTGCGCGCGGGCCAGGCGCGCGTAGCCGGCCCAGCCCGTGATGATCAGCGCCAGAATTACTTTCCCGATCCCGGGGCCAAGAAACGCAGCAAAGGCAATCGCAAGGAGAATTCCCGGGAACGAAAGAAAAGCGTTAATCAGCAGCAGATTGACGAAGTGATCGAACCACCCGCCGGCGTAGCCCGCGAGCATTCCCATCGTCAAGCCGATAAACCCGCAGCCGCAAACCACGCACACGGAAACGAGCAGCGAGATTCGAGCGCCATATAGGGTACGCGACAGTATGTCCCGGCCCAGTTCGTCCGTTCCCATCCAGTGCCCGCGCGACGGAGAGGCCAGCCGGGCGGGCAAGTTCTGCGCCGCGGGATCAGCCGGGGCAATCCATGGCGCAAACAAAGCCGCCAGTAACAGAATTACGGCTGCGGCGAATCCAACCCGCGCCAAAACGCTGTGGCGCAAGAATTCCCCGGCCGCGCGCGGATTGCTCATGACAGCCTCACCCGCGGATCAATGACGGCATAGAGCAAGTCCGTCAGCAGGTTCACGGCGACGTAGGAAACCGCAATCACCAGGATGCATCCCTGAAGCAACGGATAGTCTCGCGAGGAGATGGCTTGAACCGTGAGGCGCCCGATGCCCGGCCAGGAGAAGATAGTCTCCGTCACAATCGTGCCGGCAAGCAGCGTTCCGAATTGCAACCCCAGGATAGTAATGATCGGAATCAACGCGTTCGGAAAGGCGTGCCGCAGCAGCACGACTCTCGTGGAAAGCCCTTTGGCTTTGGCAGTGCGCACGTAATCACTTGAAAGTTCTTCGAGCATCGCGCCGCGCACCATGCGAGTGAGAATCGCAGCCAGGGCCGCTCCCAATGTCGCGGCGGGCAGCACATAGTAGAGCGGTCCACCGCGCCCGGAAACGGGCAAGAGCCCGAGTTCAATGGAAAAGAGCAGGATCAACACCGGCCCCAGCGCGAAATTCGGAAAAGCCAACCCGAAAAGCGTGAAGACGCCCACGGCCCGGTCGGCCGTATGTCCACGGCGGTAGGCGGCAAGCATCCCCGCCGGAATAGCAATCGCCGCGCAGACAACCAGTGCGAGAAAAGCGAGCTGCAAAGTCGCCGGGTAACGCTCAAAGATAATTTGCCGCACCGGCGCTTGAAACTTGAACGACTGCCCGAGATCGCCGCGCCCAAGTTGCCACAAGTAGTGTCCATACTGCGTGTGGAGCGGCAAATCCAGCCCAAGAGCATGCCTCAATTGTGTCAGTTGCCCCGGCGCCGCGCCCTCTCCAAGCATTTGCTCGACGGGATCGCCAGGCACGATATGAATCATGAGAAAGACGAGCGTGAGAACCAGCCAGAGGGCCGGCAGCGTGAGGAAAAATCGTCTGATGAGGTAGCGCGCCATTCGCAATGGATGATCTAGGGCTGTTCCCGCGAGGCTTTCGAATTTGTGGACGGCTGCAATACTGCTTCCTGGGGCCCACCTTCATTCTCCGTTGGACGAACGCGCTGAATCTTCACGCGCGCCACGCGCTTTCCGTCCATTTCCACAACGGAGAAACGAAAATTGCCGTACTCAAAACTTTCCCCGCCTTTGGGAATGAAACCCAATTGGTCGAGGACGAAACCTCCGACTGTCGCGTAGGCCGGGTCTTCCGGCAAGGTGATGTTGTACTGCGTATCCAGGTCACGCACGTTGAGGGCGGCGTCGAAGATGAGCGCGCCATCCGCCAGTGTTAGCGGCCGTTCAACAACGTCAAATTCGTCGTGAATTTCCCCCACCATCTGCTCAAGGATGTCTTCCATGGTTGCCAAACCGAGGATGCTGCCGAACTCGTCCACTACCAGTGCCATGCCGACGTGACGGGTACGCAGCTCGAGAAGCAGTTCGCTGGCCGGTTTGGTCTCGGGCACGATGAGTACTTCACGCAGCACGCGGCGCAAATCGAAAGGTGGCGGCGAGAGGTTTTCCTCCAGACGGCGTTCCCGATCGAGGAGAATCCATATCATGTCCTTGATGTGAACAAAGCCGAGGATGTGGTCCGCGGTACCGCGATAGACGGGGATTCGCGAACGCTGGGTAGTTGCGAAGACGCGCATCACTTCGTCGAGACTGGATTCCACCGGAAGTGTATGGATGTCCGGCCGAGGTACCATGATTTCGCGTACCTGGATCTGAGCGAGTTCCATGGCGCTGAGAATAAACTTCTCTTCGCCAGGCGCGATCAGGCCGCGCTCGCGAGCCTGCTGAATCTGGATTTGCAGCTCTTCGGTAGAATGTGCAACGCCGTGCACCTGCCCGGAGGTAACTCCTAGTGCCCTAATGATTGCGCCCGATATTCGATCGAGCAGATGGATTGCCCAATGAAATGTGTTGAGAAACCAGTGGAAGGGCCTGGCAACGAGCAATGCGACGCGTTCCGCGCGGGCCAGGCTGAGTGTCTTTGGAACCAATTCCCCGATGACCACGTGTAGAGCGCTCAGGAGAGCGAATGCGCAAGCGAGTGCCACGGCATGAGCCATGAGCGTAGTGCGCCCCCCGAAACTGGAGGGCCAAATCGCCTGAAATATCTTCGCGAACGTCGCTTCGCCAAGCGCGCCGATGGCCAGGCTCGTGAGGGTGATGCCAAGTTGTACGCCGGAGACGACGCGATGCAAATCACCCAGGAGTACCTCAACAACACGCGCGCGCGCATTTCCCTTCGTCACCAGCTGCCGCACGCGCGACATCCGCACTGCCACCAGCGAAAACTCTGTCGCCGCAAAAAAGCCGTTCAGCGCAACCAACGCCAGGACGCTGATCAGCCGCACCGCAAGCATAGCCGCATCCCTCCCCCAGCCGCATTGTAGCAGCACTAGCGCGGAGCGCAGGCAACCGTTCTGTGCGCCGTGCGTCTTAATTCAGTGGGTTGATTTGGCATGCTCGAAGACTTTCAGGAATACCAGCGAGATATTGACATGATGCTTTGAACGTTTTTAGGATATTGTTTCGCAGTCGATCTATTTGAACTTTTCGGGTAACTTGGACAACGCCAATAGGGCAACTTTAACATTCAAAAAGACAAATCTATGATCAGCGTCAAGGATCTTTCTAAGAACTATGCGCGTAACACGGCTGTGGACCACATCTCGTTTGAGGTCGAGAAAGGCCGGATCGTCGGCTTTCTGGGCCCGAACGGCGCCGGCAAGACCACGACAATGAGGATGCTGACGTGCTTCCTGCCGCCGAGTTCCGGGACGGCGACCGTCGCGGGCTTTGACGTCCTCGAAGCACCGCTCGAAGTGAAGAAACGCATCGGGTATCTCCCCGAGGCGCCGCCGCTTTATCTCGAAATGCGGACCGCGGAATACCTGACATTTGTCGGGCGGCTGAAAGGACTGTCCGGCGCCGAGTTGCGGCAGCGGGTTGACACAGTTTGCGAGCGCTGCGCGGTCGGGGACGTAAAGAACAAGCTGCTCGGAAAGCTTTCGAAAGGCTACCGCCAGCGTGTCGGCCTGGCGCAGGCCATCATTCACAATCCTGATGTGCTTATTTTGGACGAGCCGACTGCCGGGCTCGATCCCAAGCAAATCAACGAGACGCGCGACCTGATCAAGAGCCTGGCCGGCGACCACACCATCATTCTGAGCACGCACATTCTGCCGGAGGTCGAGCAGACCTGCGAGACGGTCATCATCATCAACAAGGGCAAGCTCGTGGCCACGGATTCAGTGAACAACTTGCAGAGCCGGGCACGCGGAGCGGAACTGATATTGCTTGAAGTGGCCGGACGAAACGGCGTACTGGATTCCGGCAGTGTTCGACAGCGGCTCGAAAAGGTCGCGGGTGTTGGCCGAGTGGCATTCAAAGAAAAGAAACAGACTGGCGCCATTTTTGAGATTGAATGCCTGAAGGAGAAATTCGTGCGCGGAGATCTTGCTCGGGCCGTTGTGGAAGCGGGCTGGGACCTCAACGAGCTGCGCACCGCAGCCGTGAGCCTCGAAGAAATCTTCCTGCAGCTCACTGGCGGCCAAACTACAGCGACACAGGCCGCTGAAGCTTCAGCGCCAAAGGAAACCTCCGAATGAAAAACGTCTGGGTGATTTGCCGCAAGGAGCTCCGCAGTTATTTCGCTTCGCCCATCGCTTATGCGGTGATGGCCTTGTTTGCGCTTATCTTCGGTTTGGTCTTTTTTTCAGCCACCCGAGAATTCGTCAATTTCACCTTTCGCTCCCAAATGAACGGCGGTGGCCCGCCCTTGAACGTCAACGAGTTCATTATTCGCCCGCTGCTCGGATTTGCTGGAACAGTGTCCTTATTTCTGATTCCTTTGATCAGCATGCGACTCATCGCTGAAGAGAAGCGCAACGGAACGATCGAGTTGCTGCTGACATCCCCCATCGAGGATTTCAGCATTATTCTGGGCAAATGGCTTGGGGCGATGCTCCTCTACATCTTCGTACTGGGCATGTCTCTCCCCAACATCGCTTTCCTGTTTGCCTGGGGGAAGCCGGATTGGAAGCCTGTTCTGGTGGCGTATCTTGGCCTCATTTTACAGGCCGGCTGCCTGCTGGCTATCGGCACCTTGATTTCAGCAATGACCAGCAATCAGATCGTGGCGGGCGGCGCGGGGTTTTTTGTCAGTCTCCTGCTTTACATGCTGAGCTTTTTCACGGAGTTCGATAGCACTACGGCTTCGCGAGTGTTGAATTACGTCTCCATCGTCCCGCATATGGAAAACTTCAGCAAAGGGGTCCTCGATTTGAAAGACTCGGTCTTCTATCTGACCTTCATTTTCCTTGCCTTGTTCCTGACCGTGCGCCAGATGGAATCGTTGCGGTGGAGGTCCTAGCGTGGCGCCCGCATGGCTGAAGGCAAGACAGACTCAATACGCTGCCTACGCGAGCGTTTACATCCTCGTCGTGCTCCTGGTTCTTGTCGCCATGAATTTCCTCGCCAATCGCTACGACAAGTCCTACGACTCCACCGCGAACAAACAGTTCAGCCTGTCGGACCAGACCATTAGAGTCGTCAAGGGCCTGAAGCGCGACATCCAGTTCAATTATTTTGGTCCGCAAAATGAATTTCGTGTGGCCCGCGATACCCTGGACCGGTATTCGAGCCTCTCTCCCAGACTGCACGTCGCTTACATCGACCCGGAACGAAAACCGCAAATTGCAAAAGCCGCGGGCTACCGGCCGGATTCCACGGTCATCGTCGATAGCGGCTCGCGGCGCGAAAGCGCCAAGAGCCTTGGCGAAGAAGAGCTGACCGGCGCTCTCATCCGCTCGCTTAAGTCCGACGAACGCACCGTCTGTGTCCTTTCCGCGGCAGGAGAACGATCGATTGATGACTCCGACTCGGGCGGTTATTCCCTCTTCAAGCAGCTCCTTGAGCGCGACAACTACAAGGTCCGCACCGAAACGCTCCGGCCAGCGGCGTCGAACGACAATAAGCCCTTGGCTCTTGGCCAAACGCCCACAACTTCTTCTTTGGAAGTTCCGAAGAGCTGCACGGTGCTGGTAATCGCTGGCCCGAAAAATGACTACCCCGTTCCGGTCGTCAGCGCTCTAAAGACCTACGTAGAGGCTGGCGGCCGTGCTCTCTTCATGCTGGATACGCCGCTCCGGCTCGGCGAGTCCAATCCCCCGACCGAGAATGAAGACTTGCTCAAACTCCTCTCCGGTTGGGGTGTCACGGCCAACAAAGATTTGGCTCTCGATCTAAGCGGCGTCGGCCGGATTTTCCGCCTTGGTCCTGAAGTACCCCTCATTCTGAGCTACGAATCGCATCCCATCACCCAACCACTCACACGCGTTCCGACCGCCTACCCCATTTCACGGTCTCTAGACACGCAATCCGCAGGCAAAACCACGCTCACAAAACTTGTCGACACAACGGAGGCCAGCGTCTCGACCACGTCCATAGGCGCTCGCGGCGCTGTTGATCCAACAAAAGGAAAAAAGGGCCCGCTCACCCTGGCGGTAGCCGGCACGCTGAGCAGTTCGCCTCAGGGACGCTTTGTGGTCCTTGGCACTTCGCTCGCGGCACAGAACGGCATTGTGGGGTCGCGCTCGCTCGGAAACAGCGATTTGATGGTCAACATTGTGAACTGGCTTTCGTCGGACGAGGATCTGATCTCCATCCGCCCGAAGGCCCCCTCAGACCGCCCGCTCAATATGACCAGCGGCAGGCTGAATGCCACGTTCTGGCTCAGCGTCGTTGTATTCCCGCTCGCGGTCATCGGATTCGGCCTGATTACCTGGTGGAGGCGGCGATAGCCCATGAAATCCAGGGGCCTCGTGACCGCTTGCCTTCTTTTGCTCGCGCTGAGCGCGGCCGTCTGGTGGTCCAACAAGAAAGCAGCCAACGCGGAAAAGTCGACTCTGGAGAGCACCTCGACGAAGCTCGTGAACATCCCGGAAGACCAATTCCGGGAAATTGAGATCAAGCATCGCGCCGGAGAGACCGTCCGTTTGCAGCGCAACGATTCCAAATGGCAGATCACTCTCCCCAAACCTCTCCCTGCCGATCCAGATGCTATTTCAAGCATGGTCTCGACCTTGGCCTCACTCAGCTCTGATCGCACCGTCGAAGAAAAGACTACAGGCCTGGACCCGTACGGCCTGACTCAACCGGCGATGGAGTTGGACATCACCGATAAAAACAAGAAAACTGCCAAACTTATGATCGGTGACGATACGCCTGCCGGCACAGCAGTCTATGCCAGTATGGCAGGCGACCCTCGCGTCTTTGCCCTCTCAAGCTACAAGAAAAACAGTTTCGATAAATCCCCGAACGAGCTGCGCGACAAGCGGTTGTTGACCTTTGATTCAGACAAAATCTCCAGCATCGTGTTGACAGCCAGGAAACAAACCATTGAGTTCGCGCGCACCAAAGAGGATTGGCAAATCGTCAAACCTGGACCGTTCCGCGCCGACCGTTCCGGGGTCGAAGAACTATTGCGGACCTTGCGCGATGCAAAAATGGATTTAATCGGAGGCGAGGACGACAAGAAACTTTCCTCGGCATTCGATTCGGGCAAGCCGTTTGCTTCGGCAAGAGTGACGGGCCTCTCCGGCCCCCAGGAACTCCAGGTTCGCAAGAACAAAGACGACTACTATGCAAAACCGAGCGCGCTGTCGGGGGTTTACAAGATTTCGAGCGGGACTGGGACGGGCCTGGATAAAGGCATCGACGATTTCAAGAACAAGAAACTATTCGATTTCGGTTTTGCCGACCCCGAAAAAATCGAGCTCCACGACGGTTCCAGGAGCTATTTCCTGACGCGCAGCGGCACCGATTGGTGGTCCAACGGCACAAAGATGGATGCGGGCACGGTGTCGGCTTTCGTTGACAAGATCCGCGATCTCTCCGCAACCAGGTTCCTTGAGACTGGGTCCGCCGCTCCAGTGCTCAACCTGACCGTAACCTCCGACAACGGAAAACGCGTGGAAAAGGTGATCGTTTCGAAAAATGGCGACGACTACGTGGCAAAGCGAGAAAACGAACCAGCTCTCTACGAGCTAAACACTGCGGCTGTCACGGAATTGCAAAAGTCCGCCGCTGACTTGAAGCCTGTCGCCGCTCCTGCTCCTCCGCCTGCGAAAAAGTAGCTTGGCTATCGATCGGCGAATATTTTTCGCTCCAGAAAGACTCTCCATCAGAGCGGTCCACACTGCCGCGTATTCCAATTGGTTGCGCGCACCCGAGCACCTCCTCTAAACTCACATTTTGCCTAAATCGTGCGGGAGTGCACTTGCGAACTATCCTTCGGGTCTTTTACTGGATATTCACCATTTTGTTGATCGCTGCGGCTTTTTTGACGCATTGGTTCATCTACCGCCCCTTGCCACAGATCGATGGAAGCGTTGCTCTTTCCGGTCTCCAGCACGAGGTAACTGTCGAACGCGATCGCTGGGGAGTTCCGCACATACGAGCCGCCTCCGTGGAAGATCTCGCCGAGGCACAGGGCTACGTCATGGCCCAGGATCGCCTCTGGCAAATGGATTTGCTCCGTCGCGTCGCCCGCGGGCAACTGTCTGAAATTCTGGGCCCCGGAACGCTTCCGATCGACAAGGAGTTTCGGACCAACGGATTCGCCCGTGCCGCCGAGCGCGATGCCACGCTTCTCGATCTCGAATCCAGGAAAGTGATGGAAGCCTATGCCCGCGGCGTGAATCAATTCATCGACCAGCATAAGAATAATCTCCCTTTGGAATTTTCTCTCCTCCACTACGAACCCAAGCCCTGGCAACCCTCCGATACTCTGGCGATCTCCGGCTACATGTATCGAACTCTGACGGACACCTGGGAAAGAGAATTGAACCGCGCCAAGGTTACGGAACGCGCGGGTACGGACCGTGCCAAGGACCTGTTTTCAGCAGAAGCCGCGATGGATCATTTCGTTGTCGGTGACCCCAAGGTGATCGATGATGGCTCCGAACGTTCCGCTCGAGACTCCGATGATGAAGATGATGACGACGACATGCAGCCGGATACGGTGCTGAAAGCCAGCCTTGGGACTTCATACGGTGGTGACCTGACTCCCGAAAGCGATCCCGACGTCACTTCTGCTCTCTCCCAGTCGGTGCAAGAATTCCTCCAGCAATCAAAGAACGAGATTCGCCAGGGCCTCGGCAGCAACAACTGGGTAGTGAGTGGTGCCCACACTGCCACTGGGAAGCCCCTGCTCGCCAACGATACCCATCTCGAACTCTCGATACCTTCCATCTGGTACGAGATTCACCTCACCGCGCCCGGCTGGAACGTAAAGGGCTTCACCCTGCCCGGCGCACCCATGGTCATCATCGGCCACAATGACCGCATTGCGTGGGGCTTCACCAATAGCGGCGCCGATGTGCAGGATCTTTACGTCGAGACATTCAATCCTGCTTCGCCGGATGAATATCGCGTAAAGGGCTCCTGGGCGAAGGCGCAACTCATCGACGAGGTCATCCACGTCAAAGGCCAGCCCGACGAGCAACTGAAAATCACGGTGACGCGCCACGGCCCCATTGTTCATCGCGAAGGAGACAAAGCCTACGCAATGCGCTGGACTGCAACCGAACCGGGTGGGCTCGCGAGCAGCTACAACTGGCTCGGCAAGGCCCGTAACTGGAAAGAATTTCGAGATGCGCTGAAGCGCGTCTGGGGCCCGGGACAAAACGCAGTGTATGCCGACGTCGAAGGCAACATCGGATACGTCATGGCCGCGCGCGTGCCGATTCGAAAGAAGGGCCACGGCGAAGTACCCGTTCCCGGTGACACGGACGACTACGAGTGGACCGGCTACATCCCGTTCGATCGTCTCCCACAGGCGCTCAACCCGGAGAGCGGTTTGATTGTCACCGCCAACGCGCGTGTGGTGGGGCCGAACTACAAACCGTATCTCACGGATCGATGGGAAGAGCCGTACCGCACCGCGCGCATCTACGATCTGCTTCACGACCGCCACGATTTGCGGCCCGAGGACATGCTGAGAGTCCAAACCGATACGTACAGCTACCCTCACGCATTTCTCGCGGATCAACTATTGGCCGCATCGAAAACGGTCAAGCCCAAAGACTCGCGCGCACAAAAACTCATCGACGGCTTGAAGGACTGGAATGGAATCGCGGACGCCGACTCTCCTGAAGTTTCCTTTCTGCACGCCACGCGTCGTGCCGCCATTGACCTTCTCCTTGAGCCAGTCCTGGGAAAAGACACGAGCCTTTATCAGTGGCGGAGCACCACGTTTCTACAAAAACTCCTCACCGACCGGCCCGCGAAGTGGCTGCCACCCGCTTACAAGAGTTATGACGAACTGCTCGCCGCCGCTGCCGACGTAGCCGTCGGCAAGTTGACCGAGCAGAGCAAGAGTGCCCGCGTCGAAG